>Ga0114922_10003641_pt1 | contig 14340 bp, 11 predicted proteins | sample AartaG_FD_100975 | JGI IMG/M metagenome (GOLD analysis project Ga0114922, IMG submission 100975) | Deep subsurface microbial communities from Aarhus Bay to uncover new lineages of life (NeLLi) - Aarhus_00045 metaG | ecosystem: Environmental > Aquatic > Marine > Oceanic > Sediment | place...
AATGTTTATACAAATGTTGATGGTGATAACAACAATTCTATTGTATATTTTTATGGAAGTCACGCTTCTAGCGCTTCTTTAATGCTCCAAAGAGGTGCAAATTCTTTTGTATTTAATAAACAATTACAAGTATCAGGGTCTTTAGCTGTTGATGGGAGTATTAGAACTAACCAAAATATTACAGCTGTGGGTGAGGTTACAGCAGCAAAAGTTAATATTGATAAAGCAACTGGTAATGAAGCTCAATTAGATATGGATTCTGGCGTTGAAACCACTCGACTTTTCTTTAGAGATACCGATAGCAAATTTGGAATATATCATTTAGGGACTACGAGAATATCATTATTAGGTAGTGATTCTCCAAGAATTTCATTAAATGGTAATACAGGAATTGGTGATGGTGGTACTACTAACTATTGTGAAGTTAAAGCAGATGGTGAGATTAATTTACACGGAACAGCAAGAGTAAATAATCATGTTAGAGTAGCAGCACCAAGTTGGAAAATAGGCGCTGTAGGACCTACACCAGGTTATGAGGGAATTTGGGCTGTATTAGAATTTGATAACTCGACTGATGATAGTGTTCATTATTCTTTAATTATTCCATATAAAATAGTTACTGGATCAACAATCAATGTAGTAGTTGACTGGGTCTATTCAGGTGGTCAAGATAATGGAACAGTTTGTTGGGGATTAGAATATGCAAATCTTGCAGTAGGCGGAGATGTAGCTGCTGGAGCAACCTCAACAATAACTGGTACAAGTGCAGGCAATCATACAACAGGCACTATGGTCAGAACACAATTAGATACAGGTATTACAGGCGCAGTTGCCTATAATCTTTTAGGATTAAGATTATATAGAGATGTAAGCGGAGATACATTAGGAACAAATGCGGGATTGATACAAGTTCATTTTGAATTTTTAGAAGATAAATTAGGAAAGCCCACTTAAAGGATAATAATGGCCAATATCACTGTTCCACAATTGCAGCAGATATCAGATGAAATTAAGGTATCTATATGCTTTATCAAGGCGTTAGTGGGATTATCTCGTCCCGCAAGAATAGCTTTAAAGATGCAGTTGATTCGAGCAAAACGTGCACTAAAAGCGGAACTGGCCACATACGCATTTAAGATTAAAATTGCGTCAAGAAAGCAAGCAGAGATAAATAAAATATATTCAAGTGCAGGATCAATTTTTAGTCAACAAAAAAGAGTTTTAGGCCTGTTAAATATTGGTCCAGAATTTAATAATTGCGATGAAGTACAAAAATTGATAAATTCACTACTATCGTTAGCCAGAGTTAAAGGAATTTCGTTGGGTGGTTACAAGGATGCTGAAAATATATTGAATGGTTTAAATTTTGAGGCACAGCAAATTGCGAAATCTATTGATTTTGCTGAAAATGTAGTTAAAACAGTTAATACTCAAATTGATTCTGTTGATAAATATATAAAGGTACTTGATGCAATAGATGCATTGTAAATTTGAATTAATTGAAAATAAAGCCATATAAAGCCATAAGGAGGAATATCTAATGGCATTAACAGTAACTTGGATTGAGTGGCACGGGTCTAATACCCCTGGAACTACTAACGGTGAAGCCGCAACTAACATCAACTTAGGAAATGCTGATACAGTAGACATCATTCCAGCAAATTATCCTGTGAAAGTTGGTGAGTATAGTTATTTTAAACAGGGAAAATTTAATTTTTCTGGTTCTATGACGCAAGTTGATAATGTGCGTGTGTACAAATCGGCGGGTGATTACAAAACTGAAGAAGTTATGGAATTCTCTGGTGGTATTGCAGTAAGTACTCCAAGTACTTCTGATCAGAGTTGGCCTGCAATTGCGATATCATTACCAGGTTCAGCAAATGTAATTTTGCCTAATTTGACTACTGATATTCTATTGCAATCTGATCATGAAAGCACTCCTGGATATGTTTCAGGTGCACGCTCAGGTTTAGTTGGATTCCAGTTAGAGACTACTAGTAATACAGAAACTGGTGCTATGAATCAGAAGACGATTTCAGTCGTCTACGATAAGCAGTAATCTAAAAGAGGCAACCAATACAATGGTAAGCTGGCACGCGACTTTTCGCGATGGTTCGCGCCTCGATCAATTTGATAATAACGGTAATGAAATACCGTTTGGCGCGGTCAAAAAACGTTTTAATGAACTTAGGACTTTGTCTATACGTCTAGGAGAGAGGTTGTATGTGGTATCTCTCTTGGATGGCATGTTTAATGTAGGGGGTAAATGTATATATATCCTCGACACGGATATTTATCCTCCAGACAAATTAAAAAATATTCGCCCAATTTATTTTGAAAGGTGGCAACAAGATTTTAATACCGCTAATGGCCAATCTTTAGGCCAAAAATTACTCTTCACGTCTATTGGGTTTCAGGCTACATTCGAAGGAAAGAATATTAAACGTTACTTGGAAGTTTATAATAGCGGTGACTGTAAGGTGAGAGAAAGATAATGGCTATTTTTGGTAAAGATAATTTAACTGATCTTTCTGAAGGTACACAGAGTGCCAATTTACAGATTACAAATAAAGCATTCAATTCAGTAGCTGGGGATTTACAAAATATTTATTACTATACAAATGATCCCCTTAGTATAGGCCCCGCTACAATATATGCTGCTTTGTATAGTCATGATGGCTCGAACAATAAACCAGAAAACTTATTAGCTAGTGGTTCAGCAGTATTATTATTAGATGCAGATTGGCAATGGCTTCAAATACCTATGGACAATACCTATACGGTTGAGGCAGATACTACATATTGGTTATCAATTAATACTGAAGTTCAATTTGGTAGATATAGAAATGTAAATTATCCTGCGCCTGACTATATTTATTCAGGTGAAAATGAAACTGCAGGTATTTGGATTAATCCATGGACTGCAGATTCCGACGCCAAAAGGATGATTGCTTTATATGGAGAAACTTTATCTGCAGAAACAGAAACAGAAACATTTAATTCTGATTCTTATGTCCATGATATAGAAACTGAAACATTTAATTCTAATTCTTTTGTTTATGATATAGAAACAGAAACATTTAATTCTAATTCTTTTGTTTATGATATAGAAACAGAAACAGAAACATTTAATTCTAATTCTTTTGTTTATGATATAGAAACAGAAACATTTAATTCTAATTCTTTTGTTTATGATATAGAAACGGAAACATTTAATTCTAATTCTCATGCATGGAGTACAGTAACTGAAACATTTAATTCTAATTCTTTTGTTTGCAGTGCAGAATCTGTAACATTTAATTCTAATTCTTTTGTTTATGATAAGCAAACAGAAACAGTTACATCTGATGCACGAATTATTGCTCGAGGAAGTATAGAAAGTGAATACACAGTACCTCGAAGAATTCAACCAAATATGAGAAATACTGATATTACGCCACAAACGGGGGGACAAGATGATGGAGGCTTTAGAATATTCTAAAGGAAAAATAATATGTCAGAAACTGTAATAATAACATCTAATGCACAGATTATTGACCCCACAGTTTTTACCTATGCTCCAGTTACTGCAACGGATGCAGATATTACTACAAATTATGATGCATTTGATATACAATTAAAACATGTATGTAACCATAACCTAGCCGCCGGACAATTTACAATAAGTACATGCCCTAGATGTTTAAGTACAGGGTATTATTACGATATAAAGTTTAATGAAGCAGGAAAATCTTCAGAGGTTAGTCTGGTTGATAAACTTACGCAGACATTAGAAAAGTTTGTGCTCACCGAAAATAATGATTTTCATCCTGATGTAGCTATTAATATTCAACAATGGTTAGGTGAATTCCCCATTTCTGAAATTAAAGCGATCATCAAATTTGAACTTTCTAAAGGTTTAGCTGCTTTAATGTACGCTCAACGAGACGTACCGAATTTATCGAGTGAAGCACAGATTGCTAGTATAGATAGTATTGAAGTTTTTGAAGATACTGGTGATCCAAGCAGGTTAGATTACGCTGTGACGATCACCACAATGGCGGGCAATTTACGCGAACTTGCAGGAACTATAGTGCTAAATGAATAATATGTGATGGCATTTTTTTAGAACTAAATTAAATTAAAATACTTTAAGGAATATGTATATATTATGGCAACAATTAAGAGCTTCAGAGACATTGTAAATGCAATGATTAGGTTTTTATATTCGGCACGACCTAATGTTGATACAAGTCCGGGTACATTTACACGTGATGTAGTTATTGATACTCCTTCGCGTGAATTAGAAAGTTTATATTTGGATTTAAACAGAACATCAAATGCACAATCTCCTGATCTGGCAAACACTATAGATATTGAACAATTAGGAAGAAATTTTCAATTACGTCGTAGAGGTCCCCTTAAAACTACAGGAATAGTATCGTTCTATTCAATTGAAACACCTGCAGAAACAATTACAATTCCTAGAGGGACAACTGTTGCCAGTAAAGCTTCTCCTGATGGAGTATCTCAACAATATGTAACTACCCAAGATGTTGTATTAGGAATAACGAATTTTAATAGTGCTACAGGGCGATATGAAATTGATGCACCAGTAAGAGCAGGGGTAGCTGGAGTTGGGGGAAATATTCCTCCCGGAGCAATTGCAGCTATTTTAGATCCTATAGCAGGGGTTGCTGGAGTCTACAATTTTAACGCATTTACAAATGGTGCAGATTTTGAAACATTAACAAATTTTAGGGCAAGAATAAAATCTGTTATTTTAGGAAATAATGTAGGAACTACAGATGGATATTATCAAACAATTACCAGGATTACTGATGTTCTCGATGCACGTATTGCATCTTCTGATTCTGGGATAGAAGAATTGCGCCGTACTGATGTAGGCGCTGTAGATATTTATGTTCGTGGACTTATTTCTGCACAAGCTCCTTCTGAAGTATACACTGTACCTGTTAGTGCGCCATATGAATTTATAACATCTAAGCAACCTATAGATTTATTGGCTGCAGATAGTTTTTCACTCATAGGAAGCATCACAGGGACATTAGTTGAAGGTATACACTATATTATTACGCAGGATACGAGCAAGTCCGCAGGATCCATTAGAGGGTCCGATAAATTCGTATTTACTGGATTATCTGCAGGCGAAGATATTACGATAGTGTATTCATATAATTCTTTGATCGAATCTTTACAATCATATATGGAAGATGATTCTCGCAAAGTTTTAGGTACAGATATTTTAGTTAAGGGTGCAATACCCCGACAAATTGATGTTGCATGTACTATTAGGGTATTACCCGGATATACTGCAACAGATATAATTACAGACACAACTACTACATTAACGGAGTTTCTTAATAGTTATACGATTGGAGAAGAAGTTCAACAATCAGATGTACTTGCAGTAATTACTAATACCACAGGTGTAGATGATGTAACAGTTCCTTTAGGTACATTTGAAGAAAATTCTTCAACGGGAGATCTTTCTCAAGATGCTACGGGTAATCTTATTATTCCAGCTAATTCATACGCAGTTGCAGGAGTTATCACTGTAGTTACTAGGACATAAGTTTTATGGCTATTACATTTGAACAATATTTACAAAGTTTATTACAATCAATAACTACGTATTATACTGCTACGTATTCTAGTGATACAGAATTGTACAATATATTACGGATGTATAGTAGTGAACTTACTTCGGGTTCTATTACTTTAGAAACTGTACGTAATAACCTTTTTATAGTTTCATGTGAAAATTCAAAATTGTATGATAATTTTGGAACACATTTTAACCAAAATAAATATACTGATCAAACATATGTTGAAGATAGATATATATCAGGAAGTGGTATATTTAAGGTTACTACACCTACATTAAAAGTAACTCAAGTTACAGAATCTTCGGATGAATGGGAGATGGCATCACACTCTTCTCCACTAACAAATTTTCCAAGTACTTGGTCAATAAGTAGACTTCCTGGGGACACTGTTGTATTTGATAATAAGTTTATAAGTAGTTGCAAATTAGTTATAGGTACCGATCAATCTACACAGTCATATTATGATTTATGTATATACGATCCTATAAATAATCAATGGACACCTTTTATAACTTCTACTGATGGTGAGATTACTGATATTCCTAAAATAGGTTTGAATGCATATCAACATTACATTGAAAGGGGTCAGTATTCTGATCAAGAATATTTATATTATTTAACATTTACATTTACTAGAGAAACTCCTACTAAGAGCACTGATGGTGAAACTGCTAGAGCATATATAGCTAAAGTTGCTGTAGATAGCTTTGATACATCATCTGGATATTCTAATATAACTTATTCAGATATTATTTTCTATCCTGGAACTAATGGTCCTGCTGACACGTGGCCAAATTATAGTGAATTCGGATATCAAACATGGTCAGATTCTGTGATATTTCATGATAAATTATATTTTGGTATTTGCTTAACTATAGATGATACTCCTTCGTTTATAGGATCAGATGATCCTGTGACATTATGGGCACCTGATACAGAATACAGATACCCCCTTCTTTTTGAATGTGATCCCATTACGATGGATGTAAGTGAAGTAGGCCTTGCAACGTACATGGGTAATACTGTAGGAAATATAAATTTTCAATTACATGCAATGGCAAAGCACGATAATAAATTATGGATTGATTCATCACCTGATGAAACAAGTTTGATTTTTAATCTTACTTCAAATAACAGTCAAGAATATACCAATAGGGTTATAAATGCTTTTGAAACGTCTGGAAGCACCATTTTTGCAGCTTCTGAGGCTAATGCTAGGTTATTATATTCTATAGATGATGGAGATAATTGGAATGAAAAAGTTGACCTGACTTATATGAATCCAGCATCAGGTTCTACCCTCCTTTTTTGCAGGGAATTTGATGCTCAAGATGGTTCAGGTAGTTTTTTATACGTAGGGACAAATGATCATTTAGTATATAGGGCAAGAGCACCACACACTTCAGGATCATGGGAAATAGTGGGTACATTTACTCCTCCATACATAGGATATGCAAAAGTTTTTAAAAATGCCCTTATTGCTACAGGCTTTGGCCCCGCTAATAATGATCCTGAATACATATACCGGACAACTAATGGTACTTCGTGGACGCAAGTAAATACTGCTCCTGTAGAAGTTGTAAATAAAGGTGGTTTTGAACTTGAAGAATTTAATGGGTATTTATATTCAACAACACCAAGTAGTAGTCCAGAACCAAATAGTATAATTAGATCTTTTGATGGTATTACGTGGGAAAATGCTATAGATAGTTTAGGTACCGCAGGAACTTCAATAGGATACCGTCTTGTTACACATAATAATTATTTGTACACGACTAATGCATTACACCATCTTATACGTACAACCAATGGTACAACTTGGAATACTGTGTATATTGGATTTACTTCATCGATTGGCATGCTTTTATCATATAGAGATACTTTATATGCCGGATTACATAATGGTGAATTATGGAGTTCTAAAGATAATGGAGAAACATTTACTTTATTTCAAAAAGTATCTAAAATTTATACATTAGATAAACACAAGGGTTTTGCGTTTTGTGGGACTTATGATTATGCTGAAATAAAAAGTAAAATTTATAAGTGGTCTAGTAAACCCTCTCATGATATGACTACATATGATGGAATTAATTTTGATAATACTATTGAATCCCCTGCTAGTCCTGGAGATAATGTCCTTAAAATGTACTCATATAATGAAAGATTATATGCAATATTAAATAATTCTACAGGAGGGTACTTTGTTCGTAGATATGATGGTACATCGTGGAGTACCCACCATTCATTTGAACATACTATTAATACTATGTACGAGCATGATAGCACTTTAATAATATCTACAAATAATGGTGATGTATTTTATTTGAATACAGAAAATGATACATGGCAACAATATTTAGATATTCCAGATTTAACCTTTGCTACTAAAGGAGTAACTGCATTTGCAAGTTACGCAATGTCCCCTACGAAGATATATTCGTTTGTAGATGATGCGTGGTATTCTTCTGAATTCCTTTTTAGTAATATAATTCATTATACGATACCTGGTGCAGGGGTATCTGGATCGACTGTACAATATGCATCAATTCCTGGATATAGAAAACAGCTTGACTTTATGCTAGATGCTGCAGTACATGGAGGTACACATTTAGGAATTGTTAGAGCATCAAATGCGTTTACGTTAATTAACCCAGATATTCGTGAAGCATATACAACACCTCAATGGAAATTGAAATCTACTTCTGGACCAATTACTCAACTTAGTTCAAATGTGTGGCAATTTTCAAGTTCACCATCATGGAGAGATAATTTATGGCAAGGTGCACATGCAACATTTGTGAGTGGGAGTAGCCCATCAAATAAAATAACAGTAGGATATGTTATATTAGTGAATGATAACAATACAGTTGACGTAGGGCCTATTTATGACCTACGTTTATTGTTAGATTTAATGAGGCCTAATTAATGTCATCAATTAACCCAGGAATATGGAACTTTAGCGCTCAAGCATCAGGTAGTGCTTCAGGAGTATTACTCAGTTGGCTAGCAGGTTATGGATATTCTGGAAGTACTGAAAATTGTAAAGTTACTATTCAATATTCAACTGATGGTACACCTCACCAAGCGCCTAATACTCCTCCGTATGTTGTACGTGATTTAGTACAGCAACAAGGAACAAATAATATTTTATGGCACCCGAATACTGCTCACGTAAATCATTATTATAGTGCATGGATTTATTATGAAGATTCTAACAGATGGTTAGGACCTTTTAATCCTACACCTACGCCTACACCACCTGCCATTTCAGGCTCAGTAGAACCTTTTATTAGTGGTAGTTTATCATTTTCGAAATTAGAAACAAATACAAAAGTAGCTACACGGCAAGATATTATTGTAGATGTTTTAATATGGTTACCTGAAGGACAAGATGGGAGAGCATCCGTAATAGAAGCAGCATTACAAGCAGTTGCTCCTGCACATACGAAATTAAATGTGATGTATGAACGTTATTATATAGCACAAACAACTACTGAACAATTTAGTATAGCAGAGTTTGATTCAGATGTACATGAAGTAAGGAACGGAATGATAATAAATAAAAAGCCTACCATAGATTCAAGCTATAGTGGGAATGCAAATATTTTAGGAGGATCATAATGGCTATTGTAATCCAATGGAAAGGAGGCAATGATGCAGTCACAATTTCTAATGGAGATCGTATAGGATTCTTCGGCACAAATTTTGGTGATTCCATTGTATTAAATACTTATCAAGATAAGACATATATAACGAATATTAATGGTACAATAAATTCTGGTGAGGTGCCTAATATTAAGTATATATCAAATTCGCCAGGAATGGGCAGTATTGGTAGTGGTTCAGCAGCGATTACAACATTCATTCCAAGTCAATGTACTTTACATATAAGTTTGACTTCGGGATCTGCTTCACGCCTACAAGCGGTCAAACTTATTGCATATAGTGGATCGCTCACAGTTGGTCCCGCTGGTACATTATTTGCAGCAGGCACACCGAACGCAACAGTAGTAGGATTTGAACGGGGAAATACTAATTGGACGACTATGAGTGGAAGTGCACAACCCCTTATGTTAACCCCATATTCAGGTGCAGCCGGAAAAGTAACTCATGATTATTATATAGGGCTTTCAGCACAACCTCAAGTTACTGGAATTAATGTAAATATTTCATTAGCATTATATGCTGAATGGTATTAAGGATAATTAATGGCTGATCATAATATAGCACCCATATTTGGTAACATCATTGCACACAGTGCCACAATAGGCCCTGTAAGCAACCTTATTGATGGACGACCAGTAAATCAAGCAGCTGTAGGTCTTGAGGATTACACAGTATATAAGACTGATGATATTCCTGCCTGGGTCATTATTGATTTAGGTGAAGAACGCACTCTTTCAGGATTTGCTCTTTGGGGATCAGCAAACGTTAATGGTAGATGTGTAAAGGATTATCGAATTGCACTCGATAATAACCCATCGGGATCGTTTGCTAATATTGCAGTTGATAGCCGAATTAGATACGATACATTTTATTTTGCAGGGCGATTAATAGTTCAAAGAGATTATCAACCCATCACTTCACAATCTGCTAGATATGTTAAGCTTTTCTTAGATACTAATCATGGTGACCTTATATCGATTGAAACGATGGAGCTTGAGATTCTTGGGTCGGGAATACAACAAGATACTGTTACAGTTACTTCTGATTCAGAAATTTTTTATTCCACTAACACAATAAATGTAATATCTGATGCATATATTGTACCTGCACCTATTATCACAGAGACAACTTCTGTTACATCTAATGCAGAAATTACTGACTTACGTGCAGATATACTATCCGATGCATTTATTGCAGTGAGTGTGTACTCTAATGCAACTATTATAGCTAATGAAGCGATAAATATTCAATCTGATGCAATGGTTTATAGAAGTGGTTCCGCGGCAAGGGAAGCGTTCACTATGGGTAAAGGATCTTTTGAAGGTTTTCCTGATTCGGGGTCTACTTTAATATATTGTACAAATACAACTTCATCGGATGAAGTTGTAGTTGTTGATATGATTACAAGCTCTATAATAGATATAATGAATATTGAGCCACCTCTCGGATATCAAAATTATGATTGGAAATATGATTGGGTAGTGCGTACATATAATGATGCGCAATATAAATTTGAAATCCGCACAGGTGAAACTATCCAAGGTTTACAAGCATCTACATTTTCTCCAATAGTTTTAGGTCAAGTTATTTCGATAGGAGAAGTACCAAGGTATTATCAATGGAGGTGCCACATATGGGCAAGCGGTTCAGGAGATTTTGAATTACATCAATTTTCAATTAAAGGTTATATTGATCATCCTGCTAGTATATTATATTCTTCACTCAATTCTGGAGAATTTACAACAGTTTCAAAAGTAGAGACAGGTGTTGATAAACCGTATGAACCTATGGATATGGATAGAATATGGTATGGAACATATACACCAGGAGATGCCAATAACGACGGCGTAGTCGATTATAATGATGCATTGTATATAACAGCATGGAAGTACTACGGGGGTCCTGAACCTAATCCTCTACGTAGAGCTGATGTAAATGATGACGGTGAAGTAAATATTTTAGATATAATATACTTAATAGCATATTTATTTAATAATGGTCCGCCCCCTTATAGGAGAGATGAGGGCGGCCTTGAATAAGAAAATGATACTATAATATAGAGGCTAATTATGGCAAATGTACTAGATGGATACGGTGGACAATTTTTTTCAGATCAGAATATAACTGCTAAAGATCTTAATATGGTAGGATACTCGAACACTAAAGCGTTTCGAGATTATTTGAAAGTATTTATGGCGAATGCTGGAGTGGTATCCTCTGATCTTACTGTGGATAGTGGGCTTAAGGTAGTTACCGCTGATGGAACTTCATTTGAAGTAAATGCAGGTGCTGCAGTTGATTCCGAAGGGCGAATAATAAATATAAATGCAGATACTAGTGCAAGCGGTAGTATAGGAGATGACCCACTATACCGGCCTGCACAACCTAATAGAACAAATTTATCTACTGGCATTACATCACCTGGGACATACTATGTCAATTTAGTATATACTCCAATGTATGATAATGTACAGTATGATGATTCTGGAAATGCATTCAATACCAGAGTTTATGATAGTTATACAATATCAGTAGATACCACAAGAACTACTGTAGGTATCACATTAGCATCAATGATACTAGATGCTAGTGGAAGCATTTTACAAGATTCTAGTGGAACTGGATATTATAATACAAGTAATAGTACTTGGTATGCGATTTACGATGATCGCCCAGTTTTTCAGGTAGAAGATGGTCGTGTAGGTACAATTGAAGATCTTACTGCAATACAAGAAATAGATTTAGCTGAAAAGCTTGAAAAGAGTGTAGGATTTTTATATCCTCAAGAGGGTCATACATTCAGTGCTACGATTCCTCGCAATGCTACAATTGAAAAGTTTACAATAATGTGTCAAGGATCAAGTGGAGGAGTTACTGTTCATTTGTATTCTGGATCATCTGCGGAAATTTCTCAACAAAATTTGATTGCGAATGTTTCTACAACACCACCTACAGCATATTTTGATGGTTGGACGTCTCAAACATTAAATTTAGCATACCATGTAGGCCATACTTTAAGAATTAGAATTGCTTCGGCGGGCGCATCTATTACAGAGTGCACTGCAAGTATTGTGTATAATCGACGACGTTAAAGAGGATAAGTAATGAGCTGGTTGAATATTACTCGTAATATAGAAGATTATGGTGAAGAAGCCATAGGATGGTTAGTTGCTCAGGATGATCTCTGGGCTATCACTACGTCGGGATCTGCTTCGGCAACTGTTGCAAGATTACGTAAGAAAACAAATGCAGATGGATCATCTCAAGCTTGGGGTGTTACATATACAGGTCTTCCTGTTGCAATAGAATATGGTATTACAGGATTTGCTGAAGATACAGAATATGATAGATTATATATAGCAAATGGGTCTACAGGAGAAGTATTTTATAATATTACAGGCGACCCTCAAGATGATTGGGATAAATTATCAGATAAAACTTATGGTGAATTCCAAGGCATTGAAGGTAATATTAAGGACTTAATTTTTTATAATAAAAAAGTTTATCTGGCCCACAAAGGTGGCGTATCTGTTATGGATCCGTTGACTAGGCAATGGTCAATAGTAGGTGATTTCACTGAGGGATTTGAAGGTATAGGCCAATGCAATAGTTTTTATATATTAAACAATGAATTGTACGTGACAGTGTCCTTTGGGGATTTAGGAGTCATTTTTAAATATAATGTAGATACCTTTTCATTAAAATGGGATAAAGTTGTTGAACTTCCTATAACATCTACACATCCAGAGGATCTTACATCACGTAATAATATTTTATTCTGTACAGATGCTGGAGTGGGTCAAAATATATTTAATAGTGAAGGTATTGACACTACTTTAACAGGGCAGCCAAGATTTACACGTAGTAAGCATTTAGCAGGTGTACCTTCTAGTATTTATACATACAGTGAAGATAATTTTATATATGTGACGTGCTGGGATAAAGGATTTTCTGAAGAGTCTGATGCCCATACAGATAATTTAATCACGAGTGTAAGACAATTAAAACCTTATTCTGTAGAACCTGGTGAAACATTTATAAGTGTGGTAACTAGTGAAACATTAAATGATTATACTATTCACACTACTAGAGATGGTGGAGATTGGTTTAATACGACTAGTAATAATCCTGATTTAGCAATTAAGTTTGCTGTCCAAACAAATGGACTTCAATTTCTCCCAGGGGAAACATACACAATTACTTGGGAATATGGATTTATGTGTACAGCAACTGCAAAATTGCCCGACAGATCATTATCGAGTATCACGGGCTCTGGCCCGTTAAATGTAGGATTTAAAAGTAATACAGGTACTGGAATTGATATAAATTCTCCTAAGGCTACATATGTCAATAATTCCGGTGATCTATTCAGCCATGATAGTAAGATAGGAACAAAACGGCACACATTCACTTTCCAAGCAGATAATATTGCAACTACCACTAACGGTGAATTTCGCATTGAAGGGGTAGTAACAGCTGCAATTAAAGGTGCCCAGCAATTATCTGAATGGAATATATTCTTTGCAAATGCATTGATTAAAAATCTTAAAGTGTATAGAGGTGACGAAGAAATTGCAAATTCACAATTTATAGATATTGAATACATCGTAAAAGAGTATTCAAGCGTATCAACTACAGAAAGAGAAAACCATTCTATAGGTGATCCTTCTCCACCTGATCAATGGTTTGCAAAATTTCCTGCAGCTGGAGGACCTTCTTCTACTCCTAGTGTACCTCCACCAGTAGAGATAACTCCAGGAGGGGGTGATGGCCTTGATTGGCCTTTACCTCCCCCTCCCCCACCTCCTCCACCAGATCCAGATGATCCAATTATTCCTCCACCTCCTGATCCTAATGAGGGAATTGGTGGAGATACCATTATTATTGATGCTAACACTACTGAAGGATTTGCAACGAAACTCAGTAGATTTCTTGTAACTAATCAAATGGATTTACAGGCTAACTCAATTTATAAATTTCATATACTTATTAATAGGATAAAAAATTCTGATGCGGATAAAATATTAAAAGTACGTATAAATCCATCACTTGCAGCACTTAA
>Ga0114922_10003642_pt1 | contig 14340 bp, 10 predicted proteins | sample AartaG_FD_100975 | JGI IMG/M metagenome (GOLD analysis project Ga0114922, IMG submission 100975) | Deep subsurface microbial communities from Aarhus Bay to uncover new lineages of life (NeLLi) - Aarhus_00045 metaG | ecosystem: Environmental > Aquatic > Marine > Oceanic > Sediment | place...
GATCGGGGGCCGCAAGGAACCTTGCAAAGAGTCCAAGGAATGAAGTATAAGGAGCCCATCCTAACTGGCCGGTTTTAATCCGACCCTATCTGGCTGGTTTCCAAGTGACCGGTGACACCGATGATCAAAACCACGATCGGCAGGTGGGCCACCGCGTGGATCAGCCCCACCATGATGGGCGAATTCTTGGCATGCTCCATCCCGACGATCGAGAGCACCCACCCATTGACGACATAAAGGGGGACAGCCGCGCACAGGAGCAACAAAGCGATCGTCGGAAGGCGAAGCCGAACGTCGGTCTTGAACAAGATGATTGCCAGAACGACACCCGCGAGGCAACAAGAGCCCACTGCCGACGCGCACACGACGGCCGTATTGCTCAGCAGTGTCACCCACCGCGGCCAGTCACTGAAGACGTTCAGCCATGCTGCAACCGACAACCGGCCGTTCTCGAAGAAGGTGTCGACAAGGATTAGCGCTGGCCCGGCCAGCGATGCGACGACCACGGCGACGTGAGCTACAACCAAGGTCGACCCCGCAAGCGTATCGCCCAATCTACGGGCTCCCTTGTCATCCTGAGCGGCGGTATCGTTGGTTGGTCGCACGCAGATTTCCACGATTCTGGGTTCAGTATCAGGGAAGCACCTGCAATACTCATCCTCCCGGAGCTTATGGATCACCTGCTCCGGTGTGTGTCACTTCCGCTTCATCGAGAGTCCTCCCTGCCCCGTTCCGGAACCGCTGGACTCTCATAATACCTGCATCAGAAAACGGGAACGGCGAAGCAGGTGGCCTGCTACCCGTGAGCTTCCGCTTCCCGCAGCCGAACGTCACAGCCTTGATGCCGCGACGTCGGCGGAACTCCGCCTGGCTCAGCCCACTCTTCTCCCACGCAGCCACCAGTCGCCGTCAACGGGCGGCACCATAATCGCCAAGTTCAAGATGTGTTTCGTCGAGCGCTCACACCCTTCTTCGATCGTTGGCCGCCACCCTTGCGCATTCCCGAACCACGCGGATTAGAGAGGCGTTCGCACCATGAAAGCCGCTCGACCGAAAACCGATCACGGGCCGGATCATTCGCCATCAGGAAAAATGGCGATCAACCTGCCGCCATGCCCACAAGTGACCAGCTCGGGTCCGGGATGAGCTGGATCGAACTCGCCCGCAACAAGGTGATGAAGGGGGCGCTTCGCCGTGAAGATGACCCTCAACCTCCAGAAACCTTCGTCATCCTGGATCAACTGGGCAACGTTCCTCGAGTATCCGCAAGCATACAGCTCAGGGCCTGAATGAATGCAATCCACATCTGCTATCGCAACACCGCGGATCTTGCCCGTATCCCGGGTAATGAACTCATGCAGCCATTCACCGTCCTGTCTTCGGCACAAGGTGACCTTGCCTTTATCTCCCCCGATAAGAACACCGCGCTGACCTATTGCCACGCGACTTTGACCCACCGGGTCGGAAAAGATGACCTCATGGTGCCAGCCGAGCTTCCCTTCCCACAGCACGACTACCTTCCCGTCGGAGCCGCAGGCTACGACCTCCAGGCCTTCGTGCTCCGGAAGAATGTCTACTACTACGACGATTTTCATTCGGTCGCTGCCGACATAGATCGTCTCGTCTTCCCAGATTCCATCTTGAAAGTGCAGCAGCGTTACTCGATGGTCGAATCCGCAAGCCACGATCTCATTACCCTGATGGCGTGATGAAACGTCACCGATAGCCACGCCATGAAGCATGTGATTATCCCTAAACACCGGTTCCGCGGACCACCCGCGGCCTTCCTTATGGACCACCAATATTTGGCCTGCGCCGCTCGACGATTCCTCTCCGGAGACCATGCCGACGCCAACAAATTCGTTGCCCTCATAGCGGGGATCCGCATCACCGATCGCGCACATGATGAGTTCACCACCGCCGGAGTAGATGCGTTCCGGTTGCCATCCTTGTGCGAGGCGTCGAACAAGCCATATTTCGCCGGCCCCGTTGACGACAACCACTTCGTTGCCAGGCGACTTAGCATCAAGGTCGCCAACAGCCGCGCCGCCCATCCCATGATCCGTTTCAAGAACGACTTCGCCCCTCCACGACCCGCTACCGGCATACACGGTGCAGGAAAGTGCAAAGAGCACAATCGACATTGTAAACCCTCTCATGACTGCATTTTCTCCTGGCACCAGCACGCCTGCCACAATCTGCCCGTGACAGACCTCGCTTCCATGCACTGTCCCCATTCCTTCCGAACCTAACCTCAGAAGGGCACCCAGATGCCCCCTTTGCAGTCATTCGATACCCGCAAGCTCGTCGAGATAAGCGAAGATAGGTTGAAGGCGTGCCTCCGGATGGCTTGCCTGCATCCACAGAGCCTGAAGAGCATCCCTGAGATTAGCCTCCTGCGAACCCGGTTGGAGCATCCAGAACGCTACCTCCGTCGCTTGGACAAGTTGGACAATCCTCTGGACCGCTGGACCTTCAATACTGGCCTCCGCCAGCACGACCGCGGAGACCGACTTTCCCGCTACGCGCGTGTACCGCGCCCCTGGCGTGTCAAAGGCGATGCATCCTTTGGACGGAATGGGCGAGCCAACGGGGTAGAATTCAAACTCGGCATCAGGGTCGACGAATCGCTTGATCAGCCACGCGGCCACGCAACGGTCAACCTCAAAGCGGTCCCAGGTGGCGTAAACGTGCGTTTCGGTGTGTTCATCGCCCTCCGGTGCCGGCGCAGACGATAACCGTAACGCGAAGGCGAGCAGTGTGCAGGTACCAAGCAAGGTCGCCAGACAGGTGAGTTTGAAGGTAGATGTCATTTCGGATGAAACTGCCCCCTATCGGGACCCTTAAGAGGGACCGTTCCCTGCCTCACACAGGATCACCCAGCAATCCGTCCATAGACGGGCACCTTGATGAGGGATTCATCAGGATCATCCGTGAATATATGTATCTCCCCCGCCACCCTGCCCACCGGTGCATTCTCATCAACCTTGAGCGTGATCTCATACAGCTTGCCACCGTCCGCGCGAGTTACTTCGGCCGAGATAAAGGGAGGACTAGGTACCACTCTCACAACGTCAAATCCGTTGTGGTCCGCTGAGACAATCTCCAGCCGATTGGCCACGATGCCCCCTTTCCTCAGAGTGCCGAATGACAGCATCTGGGGCTTGACCCTGATCCTGCCCAACACGGCGCCATATAGTGGAACATCAATCCTAGGCCGCTTCCTCAGATTGGTGTGGAGCGTAATTACGTCGCTGAATCGCCCCACCGGAGCGTCGGCCCTCAAAATCACATCAATCTGGTGGCCCGTATTCCTTCCCGTCTCCAACCCGGAGATGCGAGTCGTGAAGTACTCCTCGGCCGTTTCGACACGATTCAAGCTCAGCTCTCTGTCGCCTACTTGAATCACCTTGAGCGTCTTGGTGACCGTCTCTCCCTTGTCCACTTTGCCGAAGTACAGGAACTCAGGCTCGAGTGCCACCTCGGTCTTGATCACGCCGGTAATTTCAAGCTCGATCTGCGGTTCATCCGGATCGTTCGAGTGAACGTGGATGGTCTTTCTTTGCTTCCCCTTACGTTTGCTGGTTCGAAAATCGGCCTTGATCACCCCCCGCTCTCCTGGCAGAATCTCCTTTGCCGAAGCGACGGTAGCGATACATCCACATGTGGTCTTCACCGCCTCGATCACGAGGACTTCTTCACCTACGTTTGTAAACCCGAACTCATGGATGATGCTCTCGTGTTGTCCGGCCACACCGAAGTCGTACGTTTTCTTGTCGAACAGAATATCCGGGGCGTTCTTCTCGGCCGAAACGGGCTTGGGCCCGGCGAGCCCCCACGCGGCGACGACCGGCAGGCAGCAAATCGGAAACACCAGTGTCATTGGAGAGCCGTTCACGAGCGCTATTCGGCGACCTTTATTCTCTTGCTGATCACCCCGATCTGATCTTTGAAGCCCGAGAGGTTCACGGTCAGTACGTGCTCCCCCGCGGGCACGTCAGACAGATCCCAGACCCAGTTGAACGGGATGTAACCGATTTCCTGCTCGGTATAGAACTCCGTGTCCAGAAACAGCGTGATCTCGTACTGTTGATTGATGAAAAAAGATCTGTTCTCATCATCGATGTCGATCTTGACCAGCGTCTTGTCCTTAAGGACGGGAATGTCGCCCTTCTCCTTATCTTTGATGTCTGAGAAGCTCAGCGCCAGCCTCGGGGAGTAATCCACCGTCCGGGGGAGCTGGTAGTGTGGCGACAGCATGACATCCGCTCTGTCCGGCCTCTCCTTGACGGGGCGTGCTGCCTTAAGTGAGCCCTTATATCGCCGGTAATCCATGTCCTTGTTGCCATACGTAATGATGGAGTGCTCCGGCAGCGCGAAATAAGTAACGAGCATCTTGAACCGGGGGTGATCGAGCAGATCAATTACGTTGTCTTCGTCCTTTCCGTTCCAGTGCTCCGTGATTGCCCCGGCCACGCGCGGCTTCCAGTCGACCAGAGTCTTCAAGAGCGGCCCGTCCTGCACGCCTAGCCGGATGAGAACGCGAGCCATCTCGGGCAGCTTGTACGTGATGACTTTCGTATAGGGGTCGATGTGGGCCTCGGTGACGTCCGCCCCCTCCCCGCCGGAAAAGGCGCTCGGGTCATAGACTTCCTTCTTGCCCTCCTCATCCTTGGCTGCAATCGTAAAGAAATACGCCTCGTCGGGAACGATGGTTCCATCCAGATCCTTCCCGTCCCACACGACCGCGTGCTTGCCGGGCTCCTGGAGGGCGTCGGATGCGAACCTGCGAACCAAGGCGAAATCCGGGTCGTAAAAGGCGACTTCCACCTGAGCCGTTCTGGAAAGGCTGTAGTAAACCCCGGTCTCCTCGCCCTTGCTCGGATTGAAGGAACGGCTGGAGACGGAGACATCAGCGAGAAGGGCGGCCTGTTGCCCTGAGTCCTTCTCCTCCTTCTGCGTGTGAGCAAGCTCGTCGCTGGCCGTCGGTGGCGCCGGAGGCGGCTCCTTGGGCGGGGGTGGCGACTGCGACGATGGCTTCGTCTGCGTGGCCGAGGACGCGTCGACCTGCCCCGCGACACACAGAACGACAACCAGAGACACGAGAAGCAACAACAACTTGTTCATAACACTCCCGTCTGTAGCGGGCCTCCCAGCCCTCTACCATGCAACGTCCCTGCACTCCACGTCCTTATCCCCGAACGGAGACAGCATCTTCAACTGTCCCGACTCCAAGTCCTTGATCCAGATCTTCAAACGCCCGGTCCGCCCGGAAATGAACGCCATCTTCCGCCCGTCGGGCGACCACGCCGGGCTTGTGTCCATGTGCGGGTCGGTGGTGATCTGCTCCAACCGGCGGTCCTCGAGTGTGACCACCCAGATATCAAAGTTTCCGTTCATGTCAGATGAGAAAGCGATCTTCTTCCCGTCACGTGACCACACCGGGTGGGTACAATGCGAGTTGGTCATCAAAAGCTGCCGCGCGCTCCTGCCCTTTACCTCCGCGATCCAAAGCTCCTGAATCACCCGCCCGCACTCCATCCCGCAGTGCGCAGACGTGTATACGATCTGCTTCCCGTCGGGCGACCAATCGGGAAAAAGCTGCGGGCCAAACTGATCGAGGAATGTCGTGTGCTCCTTCTTTTCCAGGCCGAAAACGGCGAGCTCGGTGTCGTCAGCTGCGTCCGGTTTGAAATGAACATAGACGACCCGCTTCCTATCCGGAGAGAAACAAGGACTGGTGGCCCTCCCTCGCTTGTCTCCCATCGCCAGCTGCCGCGCTTGTCTTGTCTGAACATCGATTATCCGTATCCGCCCGTCCGTCGCAGAGCAGAGAATTCTCTCCCGATCACGACCCCACCGAAGCTCATTCTCGTCGTACACGGTATCCGTGAGTTGCCCCGCGCGCTCACGATCCCGATGGATAACGAACACATCCCAGCTTCCCGTGAGATTCGCCACAAACCCAATCCCCTCGAAACACGCTTCAGCAGTCCCCACCGTGGGTGCGCTGTCAAGCGAAAGGACGCCCGCCAAGAGCAAGACACATTGCGCACTCACCAGCCATGCCGACCCCGCCATCCGTACGCTCCACGCTCACGCGAATATGAGCCCCTGCCACTCACGCCGTGCTGGCGCAGTAGCCCTCCACGCTACCGCGTACCCGCGGTCGCGCCGCCCCAGACCCCTATCGCTCCCGGCGTCCAAGTCTCCCATTTACCCGCGTCTCATCCCCCAAGATGCTGCCCACGTCTTTGTTGCCGTCAACCGCCGACGCTCCTCCCGTCCGCCATCCTCCTCCTATGTTCGCGTACGCCTAGTCCTCCCCGACTTCGTTCAACTTGTGAGACTTCCCCTCCTCAGGAACCACCGGTGATTGCGGAAAATCATCCGCCTCTATCGATTGAACATCATTCAGTCTCGACTGCTCATCGAAGTCGAGCGCAAAGATCACCCCATTCTCTCGATCATAGTACCTGATCGTGTTCACGCCGCTTCCCTGCCAGTCCGGCATCCCGAGTCGCTCGATGATCGCATCCTTCGCCTCTCCGCGTTCCACCCCGATCCCTTTCACCACGAAGACACGCTCGACCTCTCCGTCGGCCACTTGCTGCCCACGCTCACACGATCCGGTGCTGCAACTCACGCCCGCCACCGCGATAACCTGAACCGACAGCCATAACACCGTTCTCATGGTCGCTCCCCGCTTCGCCTATGTCGACATTATGCGCGCAATGCCCATACCCCAAGTTCGTGCGCGCCCTCGCACTGCGCGCCACCGTCTTCAGTAGCCCTCGGTTCCCTGATATCGGTCCTCGACGCACCAGCATCCGATGATCGTATCGTACAGCCCTCGATCGGCCGTCCTCGGGTCCGCTATCATGCTCCCGCTGTCGTCCGTTTGCCGCGAAGGCCACCCCCCCGGTTTATGCGACCACGTCCCATCGTCATCCTGCCGATACCAGTGGAAATCCCAAGCGCCACTGCTATTGTAGAAGACCTCCATGACCATTCGGTAGCACACCGCACAAGGCTGGTCACAGTTATGGGGCGATCCCAGATCGCCGATCGTCCTGGTGAGCACCTCGCTGGCCGTAGGACCTCCCGCCGGCCAACCGCCTCCCCCTGGCTGGAGGAACCCGCTCGACGGCGCATTTGTCGCGTACGCATAGCAATTGAACCCGGTCTTGGTTGTATAGACGAACGGGATTGCCCCCGACACGTCCATGAGCACCACAGGATTGTTGTAGACGTAGACATACGGGTTCGCCTCCACCGTCCGACTCAGGCCCCCAAACAACGTACCGTCAAGGGCGGGATCCTCCTGTGTGTATCTCCCAAACCGCGGGACGTAATAACGTAGGTAATTGTACAACAGCCCCGTCTCCTCATCGAAGTACTGCCCCGGAAACCGGTAACCGTTCGTCACGTGCTCTGTAGTCACCGTTGCATGCCCGAATGAACTGTACAGCGCCTCCCAGACGACGTCGCCACTCTGATCGCTAATCGCCTCAGCCGCTCCGAGATGATCCTCATGGACGAAGTACAACGCGCCGTTTTCCCACATCGCACAGGGATTTGCGTCGCCACCGCCGTGCAGGAACCTCCTCAGCAAATTGCCGTCTGAATCGTATTCCGCTAGCACGTGCTGTCCGTCCCACACGTAGCTCACGGTTGCGCCGCCGACATTCTTCTCGATTCGTCTTCCGTAGACATCATACTTGTAGCTGACGGCTCCGCCGTCAGGCAAATGAACCTCTGCAAGCCTGCTTTCCCAGTCGTATCCATAATCCGTGACGCCGCTGCCGTCCGTTCTCCGGATCATGTTGCCCTTGGGGTCGTACCCGAGGGTACCGTCGCCATACGCCGTGAGCTGGTTCCTGCTGTTATACGACCACGTACTGCCGTCCGCCGCCGTTAGCCGATTTCCGACGGCATCATACGTAAACGCCTCCGCGGCCTGTGCCGCGTGGCTCGCCGAGATCAAACGATCGAGCGCGTCATACCCATAGCCAGTCGCCCCATGCCCCGTCGTTTTCATCGTGATGTTCCCGACAGCATCGAGGATGTTGCTTTGCGTGTAGATCGCAGATCCATCAGGCGCGCGATGCACGACGCCCGTCATTCGCCCATCGAGGTCGTACGAGTACACGGACGATGTACCACCCGAATAGTCTCGTCCCACGCGCCGGCCCGCTGCGTCATATGTCCACTCGACGCTGCCGCCGGTAAACTCGATACCCACCATCCGGTTCGCGGCGTCGTATGTATACTGCACTATGTCCCCTTCCGGCGTAGTCATGCTCATCCGATTCCCAACGCCGTCATACGCATACCCGATGACTCTCCCGTTCATCGAAGCGGCGACCACACGCCCGGCGCCATCGTACGAGTAGCTCGCCACGCTGCCAGCATTGCTCGCTGTGACTGTTCTGTCCATGAGATCATAGGCGTACTCCGTCGTGGAGCTGTCGCCATAGGTCTCCGTCACCATCCTGTTCAGTCGGTCATACGTGAATGCCGTCACGTTCTCATTCGGATCCGTTTTCGACGACGTGTTCCCCAACGCGTCGTATGTCCAGCTGTACCGAGCGCCGTCACCGTACGTCTTCTCGATCAGCGCTCCCCGAGAATCATAACTGTATGTCGTCGTGTTACCATTCCCATCACAAGAGGACACCACACGCCCGTTGGCATCGTGCGTCCAGCCAGTCTCATTGCCGAGCGCGTCCCGCACGCCGATCTTGCGCCCCGCAGCGTCGTAGAGGTTCGTGGTCGTATTCCCGTTCTGGTCAGTCGTGGTTACCACATGCTCCTGAGCATCATACGTGTAGTATGCACTCATACCGAGGGCATCCGTCTCCTGCACGAGCCTGTTGTGCGCATCATACGCGAATGTGACCGTCCCCCCCCCAGAGCGGTCGATCGACAGAATATTCCCATTCCCGTCATATGTATAGGCCGTACTATTCCCAACGGGATCCGTCATCGAGATCATTCGGTCCGCGAGGTCATAGGCGAAGGTGCTCGTGCCCCCGCTCGAATCGCCACGCGAAACAATATTTCCTCTATCATCATATGCGAAGCTGATCGCGGAGCCCAATGCACCTGTCGCCAGGACAACATGTCCATCTGTATCATACACGTACGTCGTGCTGCTCCCGAGCGCATCCGTCACACTTGTTCGATTTCCCAGGCCATCATACTGGTACGTCGTCACATTCTCCATCTCACCGCCGTAATCCCTGACCACCGCCGTCAAGTTCCCAAGGCCGTCGTATTCGTTCCTCCTCACTGCCCCCACGGCATTCGTGGCAGTTGCCATCCAATGCGTGCCGGGCACGTACGTGAACGTCGTGGCGTTTCCCATAGGATCCGTTACAGCTGCGATATTGCCGTCTTCGTCGTATGTGTAGGTCGTGCGATTGCCCAGGGCGTCCTCTGTCCAATCGACGCTCGTCGACGTTACCTTATTGTGATGCCGGCCTAGCGCGTTACCGAGCGGATCGAGCACACGCTCGATGACGCCTACATCGTTGAAGAAGTAGGTCCATGCGTCTCCGGTAGAGTCGGTCTTTACGGTGTGGTCGGTGTGGTAGGCAATCGTCCACGTCTCTCCCTTCTCGCTGAATGTAGCCACGCGCGGTGGCTGATGATTATCATAGGTCACGGCAAGAACGGTGTTTCCGCGGGGGTCTACGATCTGTGTGAGCCGATCGTGGCTGTCGTAAACGTATTGCGTGGCGTATCCCATGGGGTCCGTAGAAGCGATGAGATTGCCACTCTCGTCGTAAGTATAGCTGACAGTGCGCCCATGGCTGTCCGATATGCTGGCGATTTTGCCGTTGGACCCCAACTCAAAGTCGACGTAATTGCCGGATGCATTCGTGATCCTGCTCATGCAGCCCTGGCCACTGTACTCAAAGGACAGCGCATTCCCATTCTTGTCCGTAATCGTCTGTGTGTTGCCGTCCGCGCTCACATTCTGCCTCGACCCGTCCGCATTCGCAACAGTATAGGTGCCATCCGGATTGCTGAGCAGTTCATACGAAGTACCCCACCCGGTGAGACGTTCGAGTGCGCCGTCCGGTAGCTGCTTGAAGAAGTTGAGCTCGCCCGTTTCCTGGCGAACGACGACGATCTTGTCACCCTGCTTGTTGCGGACAACGATCAACCGTTTGCCAAAGTTGAACATCCACCCACGGCCCAGCAGCGAGGTTGCCCAGTTCTGGCTCAGGTAGGTTCTGCTGATCTGCAAGGATGGGCCCACGCCTGGAAGCGATACATCGCTAAAGGTCTTCTGCAGTCTGCCGGTATTCGCATAGACTGGGCATATCTTGCAGAGTAATTCGCAACAATGTTTTGAAGTGTACCCATCGTCAAAATCGCCTGGAGAGGTGGTGTCGTAGCCATATTTGCCCCAACCATAGTCACCGCCAGTAGGGTTGACACACTCGTGCCCCTGGTCCCATGATTTGTTGTAGGCCAGGCTATAAGAGGCCAGCAGTAAGGTGAGCGACGTCACAACTGCCGCCGTTCGCCGCATATTGAAAGACGGTTTACTAGTCATCGTTGTATCCTCCTCGTCGCCAACGGTTTAGTAATCGAGCCTTACCAGGGTATAGCGCAACATCGACTCGTTTCCGTCGCCATCGATGGCGACAAGTCCGGCCCGGTAATCTCCGATGTCGACATATTCATTGTTATTGTTCTTTCCATCCCAGAAGATGGTCTGTTCGCCCGCCTCAACATCGATCTCGGTAAGCGTCCTCAGCAAGGCGCTGGTCTCAACGCTGTAGACGCGAAGTTCCACGAACTGCACGTCCTCCGAGACGGTGTAGCTTATGGTGACACCTTCGTCTTGTCCGTCCGCGTCGCATTTCTCGCTAAACGGACTAAAGTAGTTAACGTCGGCAGAAACGTTTGTGACGACCGGGCTGCCTCCGGTCATGTAGATTGCATTGTGAGGTAGATCATACCGCCAAAAGCCCGTGATAATGCTATCGCCAGGCGCCTGGGCAATCTCGCCCTGATCATCCAGGCCATCCCAGTAGATCCTGCTCTCACCGGCTGGAAAGGCCTTTCGGTTGACAATTGTCCGTATTCTGTCGGGATCTGACCCGGTCCAAAGCGGCCCCATGAAGGCGGTAACCTCCTGGGCGGTGCACAGCCGGAAACGCATCGCGAATACCTCGTCGTCGAAGGGGCTGAAGGTGTACCCGCTCGTGAAGTTCTCCCTTGTATCGCACCCGGAACCGAATGGGAAGTGATGGCGCGTGCCGCCGGTGCTGTAGGTCAGGTCCAGCTCATGCCACATCCCCTCGAACTCATATCGCAGGATGGCATAATAGAGTCCGTCATTTACCACAAAGCCGTCATCACCACGGCAATCCCAATAGTCGGAATAGGAGCCCATGCCCCTGAACTCATTACCCACGATGGTCCGGACCGTAGCGCCGTCGGCATCCCGGATTTCTATGGAGACCGACGTTGAGGCGCTGAGGGAAGTGTTGATCTTGGTTCCTGTTGGTGCGGGTTCACCACCGTCATCGGGCATTGGGGTCCTGGTTACGTCGAATTCACGGATCCCAAAGTAATACGGGTATCCCGTTTGCAGGGCCGTGATACGTACCCTGCTGGCGTTCTCAACGTCTGGGAGGACGAACGACGAGGTCGCACCCGGGAAGTCATCCTCATGTGAATAGAGGCTCTGCGCGGCGGCGTCGTAGACCTCAACACGTCCCCTCGTAATCCTATAGTAGCCATCATAGAAACTAACCGTGAGGCCCGACACTCTCTGCGGTGCGTTGAACAACACCTCGAAGAACGTGTTGTGCCCGTAGGTGGGCGTATCCCCAGAAGCGCACCACCATAACGTTCCAGTGTTGCCGTCGATCGCGTTACTCGGAGGGTAAGAGGAACTATACTGGCTGCTGGCGTTCGCGGTCATGTCGCCGGAGATAGGGAGGAATCCGACGGTGTTATTCGCTACTGACAGACTCGTCGTGATATTGACAAAGACGATGATCTGATCAACTCCCGTCAGGCCCGTTGCATCCGTCACCCGCAGCGTTGCTATATGGCTGCCGGCCTCGGTATACGTGTGGCTAACCGAGGCGCCGGTGGAGGACGACCAGTCATAGCTGCCGTCGTTATCGAAATCCCATTCATACAGCACGATGTCGTTATCTGGGTCAGTGCCCGTGCCGCTGAAGTTCACTGCCAACGGCGCCTGGCCGGATGTCGGTGTGGCGGAAGCCGTGGCCGTCGGAGAGCCGGGCGGGCCCACTCGGACCACAGTTGTCACCGCGATGGCCGTGTCGGTGGCCCCGTCGTTATCTGTCACCCTAAAGATGGACGCGAAGGTGCCCACCGTCGTGTATGTGTGAACAGTGTTGCCGCTGCTCGTGGAGGACCAGTCATAGGTTCCGTCCCCCTCAAAATCCCACTCATACAGGGTGATCTGCCCGTCCACATCGGACCCTGATCCTGTGAGCTGAACAGTCAAGGGGACCTCGCCGTTGGAGGGGACGACATCGGCGGTAGCGACCGGCGGGTTGTTGTCGACGGTGATGGCGATGCTGGCCGTGGCGGTCGCGCCGGTGCTGCTTTGGACGTACAGTGTAGCGTTGTACGTCCCAGGTGTAGAGTACGTGTGCGTGTAGTCCCTGGCCACGGTATCGTAGGTATCCCAGCTACCGTTGCCGTCGAAGTCCCAGCGGAAGATCTGAATCGTCCCGACCGGGTCATGGCCGTCGGTGCTGAAGTAGACCGTAAGAGGCGCCGTCCCCATGGTAGGCGTGGCGTGTGGCCGAGCTTCCAGACCGGCCTGTGTCGAGACGACAACGGTGGCCGTGGCCGTCAGGCCAAGGTTGTCGGTTACACGGATCGTTGCGGTGAACGTGCCGATCGTCGAGTACGTATGGGTTGCACTGGGCGTCGCCGTGCTGGACCAATCGTAAGTCCCGTCGCTGGTGAAATCCCACTCATAGAGAACCACGTTCCCGAAGGTGGTCGCGGCAAATGCGACCGTTAAGGGAATAGGGCCCGTCGTCGGGGACGCACTCGCTGTGACACTGACCGGTGGCTGGCCCCACACGGCAAAGGTGGGGCCCAGTCGGACGCGGCCGGGGCAATGGAACGACACCTGACGCACTTCGGTCGTCACCCCGGCCTCAAGCAGCTGGCCGCCGGGAACGTGATTTGTGAAATCGAGATAAGGCGTCCCATCCTCCAGAAAGCCGTCCGGGCTGCTCAATGATACGTCCGTCGGGAGATTCGAGATGGCCAGTACTATGGGAGTCCGGATGGGGTCTCCGGAGGCGTTGGCTATGGATGCTGTCAGGCGCACCTCCTCGTTGCTGCGATCGAAGTAGTACGTGCTCTTGGTCACGCTGGCCCTGTCATCGAGATTGACGAGACCGTCGTAGCTACTGCTCTGAGCTGAAGCTACACCGCCCCCAAGGACGAGGTGGAAGCCGAAAACGACAAGAAGTATCCGCTGGAGCTGCCTGGTCTGCTTGAAGGACGCGGTAGAACAATGACACGCCATGGTCGTGACCTCCTTACGCCTGTTCGTCGGCGCCGGCCGGCTTTGCCTGGCCCCGAATGCTGGGTCTTAACCGGAAGCGCCGGACACTGATTCCACAAGACCTCTGACGCGTCGCGCACGCGTCCCTGTGACCAGTCGACACTAAACAGATGAGCCGTCCCTAATCTGAGAGTGGGACGCCCCCCACTTTGGTCGACGTCGAAGGCTCATTCACGCCAAACAATCAATAAGAGCTGCTGACGCAAGAACTTGCAGAGGTTGGATCGGACCTAGCCGCGCCAATCGACCACACGCACCCGCGCCCGCGCACTACGCCGCGCTTCTGCTACCTTGTACTCATCTGATTCGGAGCCGCGGCTTCCGCCGCTACAGGACAGGTCACCAAGTGCCCAGCGGACCAAACCAGACGACGGAGAGGCGACTCATGGCGTCGCATCGCGCCTCTCGCATTGGATACCCGAGGGCAGCGCTTGAGCCAGGTGCACAATCGCCCACCGACGAGTGGTCTAGCACTCTGCTAAGCTGCAGAGTTTGGTCTTTTGGCGCCGAGGAATCTTCTGGTCAGGCCGAGCACGCCAAAGCCGACCAAGCCGAGAAGAGCCGCGCCGGGCACCGGCACTACACTTACGGACGCGTTGTCAAGAAAGACTTCGCTACCGAAGCTGCTATCGAACCCGATGAAGTCAAACGCCAACAGCGCGTCCGTGGCGAAACCACCGAGGCTCGTCAAATCCAAAAACACGTTGGTCCAGCCGCCGCCGAGATCCGTCAGGGTGACGAAAGACGAA
>Ga0114922_10003644_pt1 | contig 14338 bp, 15 predicted proteins | sample AartaG_FD_100975 | JGI IMG/M metagenome (GOLD analysis project Ga0114922, IMG submission 100975) | Deep subsurface microbial communities from Aarhus Bay to uncover new lineages of life (NeLLi) - Aarhus_00045 metaG | ecosystem: Environmental > Aquatic > Marine > Oceanic > Sediment | place...
AGAAAGCGAATTAACGTCTAACTAACTTTCCATCTGTGTAGCTCAATCGGAAGAGAAGCTCGCTCTTAATTCTGACTGAGGTATCCTAAATAGTCCCTTTACGTATAAAATGGAACCTTTGTGTTAATCACTGAAACCCCGTTTTGCTCGTGAACTCCCATTATGTCCCAGTCCGTCCCAAACATTCTTACGCCAAATTAACGTCGAATTTTCGGGGTATTGGTTGAAGCTACGGGAAAGTTCAATTAAGGTCCCAGCTATCGACATCGCACTGTCCCCATTGGTTCCCTCCCGCGGCTACCATGGTGCCGTCGGACTTTAGCCCCACCGTGTGATATTCGTCTGCGGTGACTTGGGCGATGTCCATCCAGCTGTCGACATCGCACTGCCCCCAGTGGTTCCCTCCCACGGCTACCACAGTGCCGTCCGACTTAATTCCTATCGTGTGCTCTTCTCCTGCAGTGACTTGGATGATGTCCGTCCAGCTGTCGACATCGCACTGCCCAAGTGCGAACATTTCATCAGGTCCCTTGGGCCCGACGGCAACCAAGGTGCCGTTGGACTTGAGCCCCACCGTGTGCCCAAAGCCCGCGGCGACCTGGACGACGTCCATCCAGCCGCCGACCTCGCACTGCCCGAAGTTATTGATTACCCCTGTTGGTCCCACGGCTACGACTTTGCCATCGGATTTGAGTCCCACTGTGTGACAGTCGCCTGCGGCGATCTGGATGATATCCGTCCAACCGGCGACATCGCATTGCCCGTGGTAGTTGTCTCCCACGGCGACCACGGTGCCATCAGATGTGAGTCCCACCGTGTGAGAGTAGCTTGTGGCGACCTGGACGATGTCCATCCAGCCGCCGACCTCGCACTGCCCATCGATATTTAATCCAGTAGCAACCACGGTGCCGTTGGACTTAAGCCCCACCGTGTGCCCAAAACCCGCGGCGACCTGGACGATGTCCGTCCAGCCGCCGACCTCGCACTGCCCATCGATATTGAATCCAGTAGCAACCACGGTGCCGTTGGATTTAAGCCCCACCGTGTGATACTCACCTGCAGCTATCACGGTGGTGTATTCAGGTTCCGTAATCGTGGACGTGTATTCGGATCCTTCAATTGTGACATAGACGCTACTCCAGCCTTGATAGGCCCACGCACCACCCCCCGGCACATCTTCAGGTAAGCGGGAACGAATATGTGCAGTGATTTCATACCTGCCGGGGAGAACATATTCGCCACTGTGTATACTGGTTAAGTCCCAAGATGCTTCTAGCTGGTATTTATCACCTATTTCAATGCATTTTTCCTTATTGCTCCCCCACGCGTAAAGACTCATCACCCATGTTCTTTTCCCGTCCACTGGGCCGGATATCTCTACGAATACCCATCCTGGTACAGGCGTTAATGGGCCTAAGTATTCCCATTCTGCAAATACCTTCAATGTGTCACCGATTCTGACGGTCTCCTTATCGACAACAAGATTCGTCTGTATTCTTGCCATTTCCTCCGGGAACTCATAAAAAAGGCTGCAATCATAGGGAATTGGTTCCACATCTCCCTCCCCCGCCGGTAGGCTAGCTTCAAAAACTTCAAGAGCGAATGGTGACATATCTTCGATTCCTAGCATTTCGAGATTGTCATAGTATTCTGCATAGTAGTGTTCCTTATTATCGGCTGATTGATTCACTAAGAGTGCATAAGGAGGATAATCCATTACATTGTCATTCAGCTCGAGCAGCACGGACACGACATCTGCCAGGTATATGATGTTTCCCACTGGGAGTTCAGTTACATCTTCAGCTAGCTCTATTGTACCTACTTTGACGGTATCCGAACTCCAACTGCTTAAGTCCTCGTTCCAGATTGCATTCAATGAATTTCGAGCGGGCGGGCCGTATATTATATTGAAATTTAGGTCGTTGTGCATTTCAAGAGCGTCGTGAAATGAAAGCTCCTGTCCATTAGCGACATTGACCTTAGTGTCCGTCCATTTGCTTGTTCTCGCATACCATTCGTCGATCAAGTCTATAGCAACTTCCTCTGTATACGCTTCAGGATGATCACCAATTTGCTTTATGACGCCAATTAATGCATCCTTCCCTATCTCTACACCTAGTCCCCAGAATCCGCCTGTGATTACGGCAATTGATAGACTTCCTGTTTTCCCGAATAACCACGCCACAGAACCACCCAGATGAGCACCAATTTTCGGAACTGCACTTACCCAGCTTGTGAGTTCATAGGATCCAGCATTGAATAACCGTATGCTTTCCTGTTTCCAGGCAGTGTACACCGCCTTATCACGTATGGAGGTATCTTCTACCTTGTCCCCGGTATCGGAATCCTCGACCTCATAACTCAATCTTCCTTCAGAGTCATAATCGGAACTTACACGGTACAGATTATCGTCAACCTCAACCACAGAATCCAGCGGTGGTCTATCCACGATTAGAATCGAGTATTGTTCCGAATCTCTACCGAGTTCCTCTCCATTATCATTCTGGAATATTACATCGAGCTGCATAACCAGGTCTCCACGTTCCTGCCCTTTAACAGTTATAAAATCTAGATCAGTAGAAAAGCAGCTGTATACCTGTTCAAAACCAAGGAATGACTTTCTAACTGTGTAATCAATATATGTGAAACGTTTCGTCGACATCTCCGAATTCTCGGGGAATGATAGTTCTAATACCAAGGTACCGTGAAATACTTCTTCCGCTATATTCTTGAAACTGTAGTACATTTCAAATTCCTGATCCACTAAGACATAGTCTGTTCTTAAAGAAGAGCGTGGCTCAAATGAGACTATAACTGGCTCGACTTGTGGGCCACTGGTTCCACTATTATCGTCTTCCGTATCCCAGAAGACAGAGAAAAGGGACAGGTGGTCTACTTCCACTTCGACAGTTTTGCTGTCTGTGTCAACATCACCACCAAGCACTTCCCATGCCTCTAAATCTTCAAGCCAACGTATTGCACCTAGTTCATCAGGAGTAACATAATCTGGGGCATCGTACGGTATCTTCAGCTTAACAGGTTCAAACAATTCCACATCTCCAGCGGAGAAGTCGTAGACAGACCCTGGTACTGAGCCATCGCCTTCAGGGGGCTCAACTTCGGTAACACTTAGAGTAGTTTCTTCAAAAATTGCCCCGAATGGTATTTCAATGCTTGCTCCGGAATCAAGCTCAAGCGTTGCTGCCTCCAAGGGAGATACGTCCAATTCATTATCCTGTCTATTAGACAAAGTACTGACCGCCACAATCAAGATCACCACAACCAAAATGATGCTAATTCCTGCTATGGACCGGTTTCTCTTCGAACTAGGTATTATCTTTATTTTATGTCCCCCTGAATTAGATAGTGCCCCCGAAGGTGGAGTAGATTATTGGCAATTCATTTATACGACTGGAAGCTTCAAGCAGAATATATCACAACGGACAAGATGAGAATAGAGGCAACACATCGAGGTTGGAGCAAGTCATACATAGCACTGGAAATAATGACGGAGATAAGGCTGATAACTTCTAATTCCAAGCCAGATGTCCCAAAGTGTCCGATTACGTATAGATTAGAACCTTTGTGTCAATGACCGGAATGCCATTTTGTTTGCAGAGCCCCATTGTTTCCCACCCCCTCCCAAACATTGCGACTTGATAAATTAGGGGATGAAGATTGAAACGACGCTTGTCTTTCTAGGAGGATGTTATATAAGTGATATAACCTATCTAAGTAGCCTGAGTAATGAAATCACTAGCAATACTGTTGTAAGCACCGAATGCGACAAGTGCTATACAAACTAAGGCTGAAGCCACACCAACCCATAGCGACGCATATAACCACTTGGTCACCGCATCCCTGAGCTCGGACACAAACTTAATTTTGTATTTCTCGTTTTCAATCAGTAGGAACAACTGACTAATATCTTGCTCCAAGACCTCCATAGGGGTAACATTCAAAGTCTTTTCTGCGTAGGAGTGCAGATTCTTTATATATGTCTCGATGTCTTTCTCGTATTCTTCTTTGGACTCATAACGGTATCTGAATTCTGGAATTATCTCTTCAGCATAGCGGTACTGCCATCTCCAATGTCTATAACCTTTTGTAAATGGATAATCAGGATTGTTCTGTCGATTCCATATTCTGATAATAGCTATTCCAGCAATCAGTACAGTTAAGGATATGGCAATAACGGTTCCCATTACGATGAATGTGAAAGAGTGCATCATTAGTCTATCGAAGACGGCGGCGATGGCAGTCCCTAAAGCGATACCGAACGCCGTCATTCCTAGTGCAATCTGCAGGAAGAATCCTCTTCTCTGTTCCCAGTACTCATTTCTAGCCTGAAGTGTTCCTAGTAAATCTCTTATGTCCTGACTAAGCTCCAAAGCTTGCTTGTCAGTCATCTTCTGAGATTGATATAGGTGTCTGTACTTCTCCAGAAGATGTTCGAACTTCGTTGTGCCATCAGCCAAGGTGTACTGATCGTCAAGTTGCATTTTCCTTTTCACTTTCGCGTCACCTCTGATTTCTACACCCTACCCATAAGCTTCAAACATTCTTTCGTCAGTCTGTAAGAACAGTCAGGTTCCTGTTGGCTGTATTCTACACCGTAGAAGCTTGTTAGGGAATCACTTGAACCGGGATTGTCCCACTTATGTCGTAGATATTCGATGGGTCTCCTATAACCTGGAGTTCTGCAATCAGAGTTTAGATGTTCCCTTATCGAACCGTCGGGTTGCCAAGCTTCTTTGATTGTTTCAAAGCGGACATAGCCATCGCTATTGCAGGACATTAAAGCTGTGAGAAATGAACCTCGATAGATTTTCTCAAAACCATCTAGCCTTTTCACTCCACAACAACAGTCATCGTCACTGAGATGATGCAAGTCATTGTCTCCGCAACCAAAAGTCAATCCAACTTCGTGTGCCCTGCTTCTGAATCTAACGATATTTGGTATCTTAATCTCTGGTGGCAGTTCATAGTTCACTCTGTTAATTTGCATACCGTTCCTTCTATAGTAGTCCAGTATGTCTATGCCCAGCACGGTTGATAGGTTGGACAACGCCTTCTTATCGAAGTTGGTAGGTATTCTGAGATGCTCAACAATGATATGTTTCACTCCTGCTTCTGCAAGTAACTGAATGTCATAATCGTCAACATTTTGCACTGGGAAAAGAAATGGCTGAAACCGAACAGAGGTCCATATTCCCCTACTTGCTGCTTCTTTCATCATCTTTATTCGCTGGCTAGGTAACGGAGCACCGGGTTCAATCCTGGAGCCCATTTCATCATCCAAGGTTGAAAAACTGACCTGTAGAGTACATCGTTTGTGTGAAGCCATTAAGTTCAGATACTCAGCATCGCCCAGAAGCATTCCTTTTGTGCTAATGAGAATGGGGTAGTCAAAGTCACGAAATACTTCTATTGCCTTGAAGGTAACGCGATACTTTTTGTCAATCAACTGCAATGGTTCTGAAAGCCCACCAAAGTGAATAGGGCATCCTCTCTCAATCAATTGGTTAATTGCACTCTTTTTCATTGTTCCAGGTCTGCTGGCGAACGCCAGCCTATTTCGTAGGTCATTAATGTCTATGGGTCGGATTCCATTCCTAAGATACCTCTTCTTATGACCACACCACTGGCTCCAGCAATATAGGCAACCTTGAGAACAACCACTATATGAGTCAAACCGAATAGGTAATGGACAGAAGTAGAAAATACTCTTAAACCCAAATTGTTCCGAATATTTCTGCAAATTGTCTCCTTAAGCGGAAAACCGAATACTGGAATTCGACATTAAAACAATCTTTATGTAATAGGTACCAGACTGACTTCATTTACATATATATAGAAACTGGCTGAATCTGTCAATATGCGTCAAGTATGTATTGAGACAAAGTTGATGCTGGCCGGGTGCTGTGTCGGAGCAAGAGCAACGGTTGGAGCAAATGCCAGAATCCAATCCAAAAGGCTACTTCAAGTGTATTGACACTTCCTTCGCAAGTGATACAATAGCATTCGAAAGGCATGTTCGTGAAAAGGGTTAACATCCTTCTGATCATGGGAGATTGGGATGAGGTAAGCTAAATGATTGGAGCGATTGCTGGTGACCTCATCGGCTCAGTCTACGAGAGCCACTGTTTGAAAACAACGGAGTTTGACATTTTTACAGCCAATTCCACTTTTACCGATGATACGGTGCTGACTGTGGCTGTTGCCGATTGCATTCTACGCAACAAGGACTATGCCTCTACATTCAAAGGCTATGCTCTGAAGTATCCTTATGCTGGTTTTGGGGGTGCGTTTTCCCAGTGGGCTAAAAGTGATAGCCTTGACCCGTATAACAGTTTTGGTAATGGGTCGGCCATGCGAGTAAGCCCGATTGGTTTTGCCTTTGACACTATGGACGAAGTATTAGCGGAAGCCAAAAGGAGTGCAGAAGTCACCCATAACCACCCCGAAGGTATAAAGGGGGCTCAAGCCATTGCTGCTGCCATTCTTCTTGCAAGGGAAGAAAAGAACAAGAGTAAGATAAAGGAATTCATTGAGAGGAATTTTGGCTACGACCTGAACCAGGCTTTAGATGATATTCGCCCTTACTATTACTTTGACCAAACATGCCAAGGCTCAGTGCCCCAAGCAATCATAGCGTTTCTTGAATCAGATAGTTATGAGGATGCAGTCAGAAAGGCTATCTCCCTTGGTGGCGATGCTGATACGCTTGGTTGCATGACAGGTGGTATTGCTCAAGCCTACTTTAAGGTAGTTCCCGCTTACATAATTGAGGAAGTTAAAGATAGACTTGACCCCGAGTTGCTGAAGGTTGTTGAACAATTCACTGCGAAGTATTGCCGTGACTAACCGAAGGCGGTAAATAGGAGACCGTCCCCTTTCCTTGGACTCTTCCCCCATATATCCTGTTGCAGGGCACAGAATATTTGGCAGAATTCTGTTCCTACCACGAGACCTCATCATATTCAAATCTGTCGTTGTCTAAAGGTTTCGCTCTCCATATTTTGTGGAATATACCACGTAGGTCATACTTGCTTCTCAACTCTTCAATGTTATTAAGTGTGTTCATAAAGCATAAGCCAGTAGCTGGGTCGAACAGCATATCCCATTGCTCCATGTTATTCCTGTTGCCTATCGATTCAACAAAGCATTCACATAATCTACCATATTCTTTTAGGTCTGCATCACTGAACATCTTCTCAATATCGCTATAGGTAATTCCTTCACTATCGTCAATAGTCATTAATTTTGAAAGCTCACTAGCTGAGATAACTTTCCCCTTTATCATATCCTTCATCTTATGTTCTCCCTCTTTGCCGTAACGAGATTCTATCCCCAGCAATAGTGAGTGTCAATCGTACTGCAGTGCTTCTTTTCGCTCTATATGAGTTCGCTATTTCACTATTAGGCAAGCATCTCTCAGTTGTTGAGATTCTATAGTCCCACTCCTAGTGAAGGAATGTAGGAATCTATCCAGTGTTTGCAATGCTTCGTCTCCGTGATATTGTTGTATTGCCAGTCTAAGGTCGCTGTTATTGTATAGACGGTAAGAATCACGCCTAAGCTTCGAAAAAGCCTTAAAATGTTCCATTTCAATAACATACTTCTGGATGCTCTCATAAGCTCCCAATAATCTTAGAGGCTTAACCAATCTTATACGCCCTTTTGCCCCAATTCTTTCGTAAGATGTGATTAATCTTGGTAACACCTCATCCGCATCGTGATTGAGTTCGTCCTCAGCAATTTCCTCCTCATCCATACTGTCTTCACTGTCTTCCTCAGCTTCCGAGAATACACTGTCGTCATTCTGGTCAATCTCCCACACTTCCTCTCCATTCTCTACTTCAGTATAACTGTAGGGGATGTCGTAGGGACTAGCGTAATCCGCGAAGTGTCTCAAGTAGATATGATACATCTTGCCATACTCTTCGTCCAAAGAAATGCCATCGTATTTACCTGTCATATGTGCAGGGTAGAATTCATTTATCATCCAGCCTGCGATATGCAACTCCTCCGCTTTCAAAGAGTGTTCTATTAGTGCAATGATTTCATCAGTATAATGCATTATCCTTCTGAAAGTCGGCAGAAGTGTCTCGTCCTGAAGCTCCATCCATCTTTTCATGGTCTGGCTTGCCGTCATTGCGAGTTTAATATGCCTATTTCTGGAGTCCATAAATTTACCGCTGATTGTCCGATTGTGCATTTGCTCTAATATACGTCCCTCTATTATCTCAATATCTGTCGTGCGATATACACTACATAATTCATCTCGAATAGCCTTGAATGACAATCCCATGCTGCGGTCCTTAGCAGCAACCTGCCCACGGATTTCCTCCCACCCCGCCATCGTTTCCTTGGGAGATAACCTAGCCAAGTGAGCCATCAGTATTTCGCCTGCTAAGAATAGGTCACCGCTATCCAGTAATTTGTTAGCCTGCTTTAGAGCCGGTGCTTGTATATCTCTATGGACCCGCCTTGTTTGTCGGATGGGACCTAAGTGTAGTTCTGCCACGATACTGTTTATCTTTTGCATACTTAGGCTCGTAAAATCCGAATTAGCTGTAAGAATACTCTTGATCACTTCCCATAGTTTGAGTTCCACTGGCATGAGTTCGGCTCTAAAAATGATATGCATTTGAAAAACCTCGTCTGCACCTAAGAAGGGCAAGGGCTTTATGTTCCCCTCCCATTGAAAAAGGCTCTGCTCAGAAACAGAATACGTGAGATTACCTAAGAAACCTCGTAGCTGTTTTTCATTCTTTTCCTCGGCGATTAATCGCCTATCAGCTTGTATTCCTGCATACTCTTGCATTCTTATTTTAAGAGTATTACTAAAAGTCCTTCTTTCTATATCAGATGTTTGAAGCATGTTATCCGCAATAAAGCTGTAAAGTGGTGTCCGAAGCTTTTGGTCTTGGTACGTAAACATAAAGCAATCTAGTCTAAAGAGAAGGTATGCGAATATTTCGAATCTCGCATACATGAGATTGACCTTGCCTTTCTGCGGGAATATGTCTTTGCTACGCTGTAGCCCTTCTCTTAAGCCTTCAATCATTTCGTTAAGAGCCATATTAAGCATTCCATCTATTAAATCAAAGTGTTGTTGCACCGCAAATTACCTCCTATCATCGTTAGTTCTTGACTGCTTTGGAAATATTCAGGACAGTATTTACGCATGCGCTATATTATCTGTCGAATTATACGGGCACCGTTCTTGACCTTTACTTCCTTAAATATAACAGATAACTGAATATCAAGAAGGGGGGTATGCCCTTTGGGTTGGGCCACGGCACTGGTTCTGCCCATTGTTGACGCAACGGGGTCGCGACTTCAGCTATTTTCAGACCCCAGTGATTCAACGAGTGGTATAATCGGGAACAGGAATGAGCAAGAGAAAGCTGCTGGGCATCATCGCAGTTTGCGTCATAGCTATCATTGCGGTCATAGCCGTAGTTATATATCCACCAACATGTACTAGCGAGTTTTCACTTGATATAGTCTCTGTCACGTCACCTATCAGTCCCGGTGCTTACGCAACTCTGAATGCGAGTGCACCTCCAGGGGCACAGTGTTCTATTGTCGTATACTACAAATCTGGACCCAGTACAGCCCAAGGGTTATACAACAAGCAGGCAGACGTGAATGGTGATGTTTCCTGGACATGGAAGGTAGGCACCAGGACAACACCGGGCAGTTGGAGAATAGTTGTAACAGCAACATATGAGGGTAGAAGAACTTCTCAAGAAACCTACTTCACGGTAAGATAAAGGCTTTATGCATCCCCCCGGAATCCGGACTACTCAGAGACAGTCATCTCAGTATCAAGAAAGAGGTGTGCCCCTTGCATAACCCTTTCCCCTTCTCCAAATCCCCCGGAAACTGTTGACTTTTATCAAATTCCTTTCCTCACTGTAATGGTGATTCTGGGCGAGGAAGGTCTAATAACAGTGCGTTCCCCTGAAAACGGGTCCTGATATATTATGCTTGAGTGAACAAGGTCTCTTAATTCTCTAAATATTTCCCTGATGACAGGCTTTTTCCACAATCGGGACGCAATAAACCTGGCTGACTTCGGGGAATATCCAGCTCGTCTGGCTGCTGCTGCCCCGGTGCAGGGAGGCTCCATAAGCCCAAAACAGAATCTTTCCCAGCGCAGATGATGAATGAAAAAAAGGTCAGGATTGCGACGGAAAGCCTCAATGCTAGTCTGGCCTCTTGGTCTGCCTTTAGGATTAGGTGATTTACCCCTAACCCAGGCGGGATTACCCTTCTTGCTAGTCGAATACATCTTTGGTTACCATTCTCTACCATTTTTGATGGTTCATCTAGTCTCACCGTCATCCACCATCTTTAACCATTTTTTAAATGGTTCTATATTCTCACCCGTTATTCACCGTTTTTAACGGTTTTTTAAACGGTTCGTTTCCTATTCAATTCCATTTTTACTGAATCGTTCATTGGCTATCCCCCGTTGAATACATCCTTCAGACTTACCCCGTTATCTTTCAGGACTTTGTAAATGTATCCTGGGCTGCAACCCAGCTCGTTGGCTGCCCCTGCCACGCTACCATGTGCCTGTAAAGCGTCATAAACATTTTTGAGTGGGATGCTTAGAGGTTTGCGACCTAAACCCTTGACCACTACCTTTTCACCGCAATTTGGACAGGCAATAATCATTGCTTTCTTTTCTCCCTCTTTGCTTTACAATGAAGTTTTGTTACTTTCTAGCTTCCGTCTTACTTTTACCAAGAAATTCAGGTATCTTTGGCCCCCTTTTTTAAGTGTCATAGAACTATTAAACCGCTGCTTTTACTCGTAGTTAGCCCGCAGGCTGAAGCTAACCTGGCGTTATAATTGCCGTTATTTTCCAGGAAACGGGCAAAGTGCCCGCCATGTGGTTCCTCTTCCTGGCGCCGGGATATATGGAATCTAGTATCCCTTTCAATTAAGCCATCTCTCATTTAGGTTGCCTCATGTCTTTGGGTTACACCTTTCCATCTTCTAGATCAGGATAATCTGGCGATGGTGTATATTCACTCGGTAACTCCCTGTGAACTGAGCGGGCATATCTGCCTTGTATATATTTATTAGGGTCAATAGTTTGTTGGGCTTTTAGGGCTTGGCGATAAGGTTTCTGACGATCATATTCAGTAAACTGGTATTCATCGAAATGTGTGAGAAATATGCCATGAGAATTTTCGTAGATACTATCATCCTCAATCGCCTTGTTGAGCATAGATTTCAGTATATCAACTGAGCAGCAGGCCTGGTGGGCAAGATATTCATAGGGCATAGCTCGAAAATCGTTATCTGAAATCAAGCCGGCTACTGGACCAAACTCATCAGCCATAACTATCAACTTTGAGAACACTGCAATCTCTTCCAGGGTCATTCGGTAATTTATCGAGCTCGTAAGCCAGCTTTTCCGCAAAACGACCCATCCTCGCTTCTTTGTATTGCGCTGCTTTGATTCTGCTATCTTCTGTTCAATAATTGGATCCCACTTATTGTTCATGTTGTCACCAATGGTTACACTTTTTTGTAACCTTTTGTTGTAACCTCTTCTATTCTATTCAATTCTATTTTTTCCCTTTCTATTCCTTTCTATTCCCTTATCTGGTTTAGATTCAATTCCCCGTTAAGTATCCGTTCCAGTTGAGATTTCGGTATTAAAACCCTCTTGCCGACTCTCAGGCATGGTATCTGCCCGGTGAGACACGCCTGATATGTGCTATTTTTACTGAGACCAAGCAACTCGGCAGCCTCTCTAACGCTGTAAGTTAGTCGTTCGCTAGTCGCCATTATTCTTGCTCTGCTCCTTCGGGAATAACTCATCTTGGCTACACTTCAATATCCTTGATAAAGCTCGTTTAGCCTTCGGCCAGGGAGCTAGCCTCCCACATTCAATGGCACTTAAATTTGTTGAGGCTATGCGTGCTCGGCGTGCCAATTCGACCTGAGAAATCCCGGCCTTTTCCCGAAATTCTCTAATTCTGTTATCGGTCATATGCCTACCTCCTTGCTAAGCCAGCTTCTCTTTCCATATTTATTCCAAGACTTGACAAATTTAGCCGATTCCTTATAATATATTGTATATACTGTTTGAACGTGAGTCAAATGTGCAACAAAGAGGAATGGATATGCCAAGTTTCGATTCTGGCATATAAAGTCGCTAAGGGGGAAGATTAGCTTCGGAAAGTAGATATAAGAAAGGGGAATAAAAATGGCAAAAGGCCCTTTGATAACACCTGAAGTTGAAGCTCTTATTGCATCCGTTTATCATGAACATCCCAAGTGGAAAGCGCCGACGGTGCGTAACGAAGTCGAAGCTCTTCTACGCAAACAGAATCGTAACTCACCTAAAGGATGGCCTAGCTTGAGTACCGTTCAAAAGACATTAGCTACAGTTAGAAGGAATATAAAGGAGCCTAGCCGTGAAGATATGCTCTGGTGCATGGGCACACTGAATGAGTACCCAATATCGCCTGAGCTTATACCATACGTGCTCGATGTATGTAAGCTCAGAGTAGCACGAGGGGAAACTTTCACTATTCGTGAGGCAAAATGGGCAGGTAGGTTGTCAGGGTTTGATCTACAGGGGCTCATCATCACAAAGGAATGGTCTCTCGATAATATCAAGAGTTTATCTCATGTTGCCGGTGATTATGCTCGCCTTGAATTATTATTTGAGCTTCTAGGATATCCCATTTTTAACTCACAATTTTTGGATAAGATGCTAATGGGCATACCTGTCAATATACCAATTTGCCCCGAATGCGAGATAATCTGGAGCCCTCTTGATACGCTCGCACTCGAGGGAGGGCATAATTTTAGACAAGCATCGGAATACCTAAAGGGCAGAAGGTATCAAGAGTTTTCAAGAATAGAGGACCAGATAATCTCTGAGGAATTGGAAGAAACGGGACACTTGGAACAAACGGCAAAACCTGATTGGGTGCAAGAATACGAGCGGGATTGGGAAGAGTACAAAAAGGAGGCACAAAATGAGAGGCAGCATAAGACAGAGAAGCAAAAATAGCTGGCAAATCCAAATCTATACTGGCGTAGGACCAGACAGTAAGCCTAAGCGCCACTTCGAGACTGTAAAGGGACGCAAGGGTGATGCTCAAAAGCGTTTAACAGAGCTATTGTCTAGCCTCGATAAAGGCGTCTATACGCCTCCAGGACGTCTTACAGTAGCAGCACACCTTAACAACTGGCTAGACGGCTATGTTAAGACTAATTGCTCACAGAGGACGCTTGACGGCTATCAGAGCATTATATTGCGTCACTTAATGCCCGGTCTGGGCCATGTTCAATTAAAACATCTTCACCCCCAGACAATACAGGCTTATTATGGCAAGGCTCATGAAAAGCTGTCGAATCGGACAGTTCATCATCACCACCGGGTATTATCTCAGTCCCTGAAGTATGCCGTTCGTCAAGGCTATCTAGGGCGTAACCCCGCGGAGCTCGTTGATCCGCCTTCGCCAAAAGGCAAATCCATGCGAACCTTAACACAGAGCGAGGTTATGGATCTTCTTACAAATGCCCGGGACAGCTATTACTACCCGGTAATTTATACTGCCGTGAGCACGGGACTTAGACAGGCTGAATTATTAGGACTCAGATGGAGAGATATTGACCTCGATTTACGATCCATATCGGTTTGCCAAACGCTTTATAAAAGGCATGGCGTGTGTGAATTCAAAGAACCTAAGACAAGCCACAGCCGGCGGCTGGTATCAATGACACCTAAACTGGCTGATTACTTGAGTCAATATAAGGAAGAGAGGGAATCGCTATCGTTGCATTTGGGACGACTGCTAAAACCTGATGATCTGGTATTCTCTAACGCAGAGGGCAAACCCACGGACCCGGGTGTGCTAAGCCACAACTTTGCCAGGATAGCAAAACGAGCCGGTCTAAAGAATGTGCGCTTCCACGATCTACGGCATACCTTCGCAAGCCTTATGCTCCTACGCGGCGCAAAGCCAAAGGTTATCTCTGAAGCCCTGGGACACGCCAGCGTAGCCTTTACTATGGACACTTACTCGCATATAATTGAAGGGATGCAATCGGAAGCCATGGCGTTACTGGACGAAGTGTTACCACCTGGAGAAAATGCCAGGGAAAAATAAAATAACGTCAATTTAACGTCAATTCCCTCGATTATGTTGCGTAATGCCCCAAAATTAGCTTTGTGCCCCTGTAGCTCAGAGGATAGAGCAGCGGTTTCCTAAACCGCGTGTCGGGCGTTCGAGTCGCCCCAGGGGCACCACACCACCCAACTCTCTTAAATCATTCATACTGTAAATAT
>Ga0114922_10003645_pt1 | contig 14335 bp, 9 predicted proteins | sample AartaG_FD_100975 | JGI IMG/M metagenome (GOLD analysis project Ga0114922, IMG submission 100975) | Deep subsurface microbial communities from Aarhus Bay to uncover new lineages of life (NeLLi) - Aarhus_00045 metaG | ecosystem: Environmental > Aquatic > Marine > Oceanic > Sediment | place: Aarhus...
CCTCATTTTACTTCTACCCCCCGGTTTTATTTAAAGTTAAGAATTTTTTTTTGTTCCGGGGGGGCGGGGGGGGGGGGGGGGCGGCGGGCGCATGAAATGCGCGCCGTTGCGCAGAAGCGCAACGGTCTGTGCGACCCAAGTCGCACAGCCGCCGCCCCCCTCCCTCGGTGGCTGATAAAAACGTGAAAATAAATGATTAAACCTGTCAAGGTCTGGGTTTCATGAATAATCCGGGATAAAGAATTTTTTCCAGATTTTTAGCAAAAAATGATGGTATTGTCTTTTTTTTCACTTTTCAGATCGGCTTAAAACTGGTATAATACATACGCCTAAACAACCCGACTCCTTTTCACGCTTTCCAGCCATATCAATGAAATGATCGGGGAATACAGGAAGTTATTTCATCCGTTTCGTTTTCCCCTTGGGGGGAATAATATAACCTTGATGATTTAACAAAACTTTTCTTTTTGGGTCTTAATGAGATGGCTCCACGCGGCCAAATCGATAATCAGCCTGCCCGCGCGAAAAGATCGCGAAAATCAGCTAAAAAACGACATGTTTCGGGCCGGTTGATTCTGGGATTCAACCTGGATCTGGCACTGCTCTCCTCGGTGGTTCTGATCATTGTTCTACTGGCCTGGCTGACCCTTCGTGAGATCAAGGGTATGGTCCGGCAGGACATGGAAATAGCTCTCAGCTCTGTGGTAAATTCAACTTCCGAGGAAATGCACTACTGGATACTAGCCTGTATGCGGCATGTGGAAATCTGGGCCACCTCTCCAGGCATGCGCAAGCTGGTCGAGGCTCAACTGGCTCTTCCCGCCGAAAGCGAAACACTGCTTGCCGGCCCAGCATTGGCTCAGATGCGCAACTTCTATCAAACCCATATTGAGGGGCACGAATTCCTGGGTTTTTTCGTTATTTCACCCGAACATATCAGCATTGCATCGGCCAGAGACAGCACTATCAGCACGCGGAATTTACTTAGTGAAAGAGGCGAGTTTTTATCCAAAGTTTTTAGCGGCAGCAGTGCTTTCTCCCTTCCCATGCAATCTGATATTCCTCTTCCCGGGGTTTCCGGGCAACACAGAGAGAATGAGCCAGCCATGTTTGTGGCTGCCCCGGTTCGTAACGAACAGGATCTGGTCATTGCGGCACTGACCCTTCGTGTGGACCCCTCTCAGTGCTTTGCCCATATATCTAAATATGGCCGGGTGGGACAAACCGGCGAAACTTACGCTTTTGACAGCAAAGGGAGGCTTATTACCAGGAGCCGTTTCGAGAATCAGCTCCGCGAAATCGGCTTACTCAGGGAGGGGGAAAACAGCATTCTCACTGTCGAGGTGCGCGATCCTGGCGGCAATCTTCTCAAGGGTTTCAAACCTTCTCTACCGCGCAGCCAGCAGCCGCTAACTTTTATGGCCAGTCAGGCTGTAACCGGAAGTTCCGCGAAAAATCTGGAGGGGTACCGGGATTATCGAGGAGTGCCTGTGGTCGGCACCTGGAAATGGAACGAAGAACTGGGATTCGGCGTGGCAGCAGAAATCGATTTAGCCGATGCTTACAAGACATACAAACTGATTCGGCTGATCGTGCTATCCCTGCTCATCCTAACCGTATTACTGTTTTTCAGCCTGCTTGGACGGCTCTACAAGAGCAGAAAAGAGGCTCTCGGCCAGGCTAATCGAGCCACCGTAACCAAAAACCGGCTTCAGAAAGAAATGAAAACACGCCAAAATGTTGAAAAAATACTTCGCGAAAACGAGGAATATATCCGCGCGGTAGTCGATTCGGTAATGGACGGCATTATCACCACCAATAATACCGGTGAAATTGAAACATTCAATCCTACTGCGGAAAAGATGTTCGGCTACAGGGAGTTGGAGATTGTCGGGGAGAACCTTTCGATCCTGGTCCACGACAACTACCGGGAACGGCTCGAAAAACAGTTGGGAAAATTCAGCTCATCCGGCAAGGCCGATATTGTCGGAACGAGTCAGGAGGTCGAAGGTAAGCGCGAGGATGGTTCCACCTTCCCGATGGAACTGTTGATTTCGGAAACGCGTTTAGGAGATTACCGCAAACTGGTGGCGATCACGCGCGATATTACCAGGCATAAAAAGCTCGAAAAGCGACTTCTCTTGCTCTCAACGCAGGATGGGCTGACCGGCATTGCCAACCGGCGCCTTTTTGACAGAACAATCGAGGTTGAATGGAGCAGGGCCGTGCGAAATTCGTTGCAGATTTCGCTGATAATGATAGATATCGATTTTTTTAAAAACTACAACGACAGCCTCGGGCATCAGGCAGGTGATGATGCCCTGAAAAAGATCGCTGTTACAATGCAGCAAAACTTCATGCGTCCAGGCGATCTTGTTGCCAGGTATGGAGGCGAGGAATTTGTGGCCCTTCTGCCGGAAACCAGCCCGAATGGGGCGGCTATGCTTGCCGAAAGGCTGCGTAAAGAAATCGAGGCGCTTAAAATTCCCCACCCGGATTCCAAAATCGGCGAATTTGTCACAATAAGTCTCGGTGTGGCTCATCTCATACCGCGCCGCGGTTCAAGGCACGATAAACTTGTCTCTTTAGCCGACAAGACTCTTTACCAGGCCAAGCGCGAAGGCAGAAATCGGGTGGTAAGCATAGACCTGAGCAAGGAAACAAAGGAAACAGCGAAAAAAGGCCAGGAAAACTGAATCCTTAAAAATCCCTCATCATTGTCAATCGAAAATTTCCAGTTTTAGAAGGTCGTCGGTTCTCAAGATTCTAATCACCAGCAGTAGCGCGCAGGATCGTGCTCTTGCTGACAATCTTTCAAGAATTTTCCGGAGTTGACACTTTCTCTCCGGCCACGAATCTGCGTATTATCTCGGCTCCCCAGCGTGCCGCCTCCAGGGGCGGAACCAGGGCCTCGCAATTCTCCACAGAGACGTAAAAATCCACCTTTTCCTTTTCCAGAACCGGGAGAAGCCGGGCATAATGGGATATGTTGTCCTCGTGCTCCTGCCAGGGGTAAGGGTGAAGGTGCATGTGCAGTACTTTATCCTGCAGCGCCCGGTAAAACCCGAGAGCATCCATCCCGGACCAGCGGGGAACAATGCCGAGCTGGAGGATGAAACCGTGGTTCGGCTCGCCCACATCCTCGACGAATTTAAGCGCCCCTTCTGCCGTATCCACGAAAGTGTCGCAGTGGGTTTCCGAGACCAGGGTCAGTCCGCTGTTTGCCAGGATCCCACAGTATTGCCTGAAAGCATCCACTACCCATTTGTAATATTCCGGGTCCGGATTGCGGCTGGTGATCTCGCCCACCAGGCCGGGAAAGGCGCGTACCAGCCGCGCTCCCAGCCATTCGGCCAGTGTGGCCAGTTTCTGGCAAAGCCTTAACTGTTCTTCCAGGTCATCCATCTCAAGGCGTAAAACGCCGAGCACACTGCTGACTATCGGCAAATCGAGTCCCTTTTCGGTGCATAGCGCCGCCATGTCCCGTGCCTTTTCGCGATCCATTCTGGTAATATCGGGGATCCACAACTCGATAGCTTTGTATTTGTCCAGCCCGGCGATCTCGGCGATAATCTCCAGCAGACGTTCTTCCTCGTTTCGGCAGCCAATCGTGTTGAAACAAAGTTTCATCTTGACAGTCCTTTATCCAGGTTTTCAAGAATTATGATAAGAATATCTGATATTATCAGTAATCGAGATTTTCATAGAACTCAATCCGCACGGAGTTGAAAAACGGCTGCTGCCTGTCAAACAGATTATCGTGCTCTGTATCCTTACTCACGAAATCGAGCCAGTCCCCGGCAGCTTTCAAATTCGGGAATTCGCCCTCCCAGATCAGGGTGTTTGTTGGTTCAAGACCCGAAATTGGTTTGGTACGTTTTCCTTTCACATAATCCGGCCTTCTGCGCTCCAGTTCTGCAAAACTCCTTTCAAGTCCGAGGAATTCTTTCTCACGTGTGATATCGTAGTTCTGAACAACGCGTAATGTTATACTCATGATCCTCCTCTCCTGGTTAAAAAAAATGAAGGAATCTGCCTTTTTAATTCTTATCGGGATTCTGAGGGAAAAAATACCGGGTGCAAATTATTGTCAGTTAAAATATTTTTTCCAGGGAAAAACTGTATTTAAGTTTAAGTACCCAGGCCCGGATCATCAAGGTATCATTTCAGGAGAAATTTTCTCTATGGCAGGCAGAAACAGGGCTTAGAAATCCTCTCCAGACCCTTTATCCCACACACGGGCTAAGTTGCTCCTTTTTCCAGGAACAACAGTCCTTGCTCCTAAAAAGCTGTCAGTTCGAGATACCAAAAAAAAACTTTCTCCAAAAGACCTTACGCCTTATTTTATGGGTAGTTCGAGAAAAAAGTTTTTACAAATTTAAAATTGTTAGATTTTCTCATTAGCAATATATTTTGCTCTTTTACAACCTCTTAATTTCTAAGTGGTTATCTATAGTCGATAAAGTTGTCTATCTTTCTAATACGCAAATCATTGACCGATTAAGCTGTCAAGATTCTAAAGGATAATCCACGGGACAGCGAAAGCATTTCCGATATTTTTACACTGAAAGGGACTTGCGGATATTATCCTGAGCCAATTACGTATACCTATCAGGGAGAGATGGAAAATGGGCAATAGCGAAAACGAGCTGATCGAACTGATAATTAAGCTTGTAAACAAGTCCGATATTTCTTCGATCAAACAGGTTGTTACAGAAATATTGAAAATCATTAAAGACGAAAGCTCAAGTGCAAGGGATCTAAGAAACATTGTCGAAAAAGATCCTCCCCTTTGCGCCAAGGTATTAAAGCTTGCCAATAGCGCTCAATATGGCTACCCGAAGTCTATCAGCGACATCCAGGAGGCGATTATCTGTATCGGTTTCGATGCGGTCAGGGAACTGGCGCTGAATCAGAAGGTTTGCGAACTGTTCATGAAAGAGGATACTATCCACGGTTATTCCAGGTTGTCGTTGTGGAAACATTGCTCGGCTGTGGCCTTATGCTGCAAAATGATATATCGCAGGGAATTCAGGGAGCGGGGAGATAACATATATGTGGCGGGCCTTTTGCACGATCTGGGAATTATCGTGGAGGATCAGTTTTTCCGGGAGATGTTTGAGCAGGCTCTGAAAAAATCGGCCCAGGAGGAAATAAACCTCTATATTGCTGAAAAGGCAACCATGAAAATCGACCACGCAGCTATCTCGAGAGCGGTCGCCGATGACTGGGATTTCCCGGACGAACTGGTCCATGCCATGGGCTTCCATCACGAGCCCACCGAGGTCGAAGAGGATTTCAAAAGAGCTGTTTTTACAGTTTATGTTGCAAACTATATCTGCCAGAGGGAAAAAATCGGCTATGTAGATTCTCCATTCAGGGACATGAAGTTATTCAACAAATGCTTATCCAGCTTAAGGATCAAAGCCAAGGCAGTGGATATTATTGTGGAAGAGCTCAAGGAAGAAATCAAAAAAAAGGATCAAATGGGGTGGTTTATATCATGAGCAACAAAAACTTTAGGAACATCATCAATTCCCTTGAGATCCAACTGAAACATCTCAGGAACGATTTCGAACTGACAAAGGAGGAGTACGAACTGGCCACGGCTAAATATCTCGATATACTAATGGAACTCAAGGAAAAAAACAAAGAACTGGTTCACCTGCATAAAAACCTCGGAAAAATGGTCGCCCAACGGACCCAACAGCTCGAGGAGACGAAAAAAAATCTGCAGCAGAAAAGTGAGGAGCTGCAGATAATAATCGATTCCTCGCCTGCGATGATTTTCTACAAAGACAAGAACAACCGCTATATCAGGGTTAATAAGGCATTTGCCGAGCTCACCGGCTTACCGATCAAGAAGATTATCGGCAAGAAGGACAAGGAACTGTTCGAGGGAAAATCTCATTTTCTACAGGACGATTCAGATGATTTAAAAGAGATCCGGAACGGCAAACCTGTACTGAACAAGGAAGAAACTTTAAAGACCAAGAATGGGAGCAGGGCTTTGTTGGTCAATAAAATACCGTACAAGAATATCGAGGGTAAAACTGAAGGTATTATCGGCTTTGCCCTGGACATTACAGATCGCAGGCACCTGGAGGAGGAACGGAGCAAGGCGAGTAAACTCGAATCTCTAGGCCTGTTGGCTGGCGGGATCGCTCATGACTTCAACAGCATTCTGACCGCGATCTTGGGGAACATTTCCCTTGGAGAGGCGCTGGTAAACAAGGATGATGAAATATACAGGAGGCTGAAAGAGGCAGAAAATGCCTGCTTGAGGGCCAAGGATCTAACCCAGCAGCTTCTCACCTTTTCCAAAGAAGGCGTACTGATCAAGACATCCACCTCGATTGCTGATTTGATCAAGGAATCTGCCTGGTTTTCGCTCAGAGGCTCCAATATCCGTTGCGAGTTTAACGTTGCAGACGACCTGTGGTATGTCGAGGTGGATCAGGCCCAGATAACTCAGGTAATCAACAACCTGGTCATAAACGCCAAGCAGGCCATGGAGGATGGAGGGAAAATAAAAGTTTCAGCTGAAAATTATATCTCCCGGGGTGATGATATCTTACATCTGAAAGAAGGCAAATATATCAAGATTGCCATTAAAGATCAGGGCCACGGCATAGCCGAGGAACATCTGCCCAAAATATTCGATCCCTATTTCACGACTAAAGCCCAGGCCAGTGGGCTGGGGATTACCACTGCCTGGTCGATCATAAAAAAGCACAGCGGCTATCTGAGTGTTGAATCCCAGAAAGGTAGCGGCACCAGGTTCGACATTTACCTGCCAGCTTCCACACAGCCGGTGAAGAAGGAAAAAAGTGTGCAAAAACAGGCCGGGATAAAAAAAGCAAAGGTACTGATAATGGATGACGAGGAACATGGCAGTAAAGTGGCCGGCAACCTGCTCGAACACCTGGGTCATAAGGTAAAGCTTGCCAAAGACGGCACAGAGGCGATAACTCTATACAAGCGGGCGAAAAAAACCACGCGGCCTTTCGATGTGCTGATCCTGGATCTGACATTACCTGGCGCTATAAGTGGCAAGAAAATTTTAGAGAAACTGCTTGATTTCGACCCGGATGTAAAAGCGATAGTATCCACAGGATATTCCAACGATCCTGTGCTGTCGAATTACAAAAAATTTGGCTTCAAGGGCTTTGTTATCAAGCCTTATAAAATCGATCAGTTGAGTAATACCTTAAAAAAAGTCCTATCGCTAAAAATGACTTAATCCTTTCAAGGCATCTGTAACCCAGCTTGACTACTTTCGGAACTGCGCGTATCAAAACCAGCATTGCCTTTTCATTTTTATTCTATCCTGGTATTTTCTTACACTATGCGACTCTGCCCTTTTCGCCCTTACGGCGTAAAAGCTCGTCTCTTTTTTTCATTGCCCAGCGATAGACCTGAAATGGCCCGATTGATTAAGCTGAAAACCATACCTTGCCGCATCTCTCGGCGACTGCTGCGGCTCAAAAGCTTGCTTTTTTGCGTATTCAAGTCTTCTCTTGACACCTGGTTGTAGATTCCTATAGAATGTTGATAAATATTTTGCTTTGATTTATTTAAATCCGAGGAAATCGTGGAAATAGCAATTCCGGGAATCGTGATCTTGATTCTGCTTATAATCATTTATGTGAGGATAAAAATACAGCAGAAACTTCTTGAAGAGGCTAAACGTTATGAAACTCTTTTGCGGGATTCCCGGCTAACCCGCTGGCAATACTTTCAGTGCATCGAGAAAAACAAAGAAATCCTTAAAGAGTACGAACAAATGAGCAATAAGTTGAAAGGGATCAAGGCCGAATTGCTGGGAATCCGCTCGGATCTTCGTGATGAGCTCAGGTTCCTTCGGGCGGAGATAGAAAAATCCACCGGAACCGAGCTGGACAAAAGGACTATCACTCAGATGAAAGCCGGATTCGATGAGAAATGGAAGTTTTTCACAAGCCGCAAAACAAATCACAATGAAAACCTGGACAAACTGATAGAGGCCAAGAAAAAAATGGAGCAGGCAACTCAAGAGGAAACCGAGGCTTCCAGTAAGTGGTCTTCAGAGAGAGAAAGTGTAATGGATCTATGGCGGGAACTCAGTCCCAAGGTCCAAGTTACCGATCCCCACAACTATTTTAGCTGAGCTGGGTTAGCTGTCCCACCAGCCGATATGTCCTCCCGCAATTTCTCCAAGCTGATATTTGCCTGATTTGGGAAAGGCCAAACTGAGTTGGTAACCGAAAACGTGGATTGAGTGTGGCTAAAGGAGCCTTTAAATTATGACAGTCAAGTCGATTTCGCTTCCATTTGCCGCCTTTCTTATCCTCGCCTGGGGATATACAAGCCAGATACAATCAGCCGCAAGTGATAAATCCGCTTTACCTGACTCTTTAAATGATAGGACGAGTGATTCAACCACAACACCCTGGTCGACAGGGAGCACCGGCTCAATTTCCAATGCACCCTGGCAAGTGACGATGAATTTGCATACGGCATCCACAGGAAATACGAGTACCTGCCCTCAGAGGATGATATCAGGGAGATCAAGATCGACCAGGGAGGTTATCTCGGCTATCATCAGTACTTCCGGTTCCGATCTTTCCAGGGCAGGCGGTTCGCCGGAGATATTTTCTGCGTCTGGGGCGACAAGCTCGACGGCAGATCAAGCACTCTGAGAATTTCCAATAAACTGAAAATCTCCAACAATTTCAACCTGGACCTGGAATATAGACGTGATAGACTCGATCTCAGCCACGGCTCGATCACAGCCAATGTGCTGGCTGCCAGGGGAACCTACTCGTTTTCCACAGAACTGTTCGCCAAGTGCTACGTGCAGTGGAACGATGCCGATCACAAAGTGGCGACAAACCTGCTGCTGGATTACATCTACAGCCCCCGCAGCCATATCTACCTCGTGTTAAACGAAAACCGCAACACCCTGAAGGCTGCGCCCCACAGGATCAATGACAGGATGGTCCTGCTCAAATGCACCTATCTCTGGAGCCTGTAGGAGGGGAGGCGAATTCGATTTGGTTTTATATTAGTCCACACATTGAAATTAATAACCAGGCTAGAAAACAAACAGATTACAATGCAAATATTCAAGAAGCAGGAAGTCACTGTATCCTCTCGATATGACAGAAAGCTGGTGATATACCCTTAATAATTTTCCGAACAGGATATTCTATATAATCAGCGGGAGCAACAGTTTCTGGCTAAAAAACCAAGTTACACTTTCCGCACCGAAATACAGGGGTGTACCAATAAGTAAAAAGGGCTTGCCTTTTCCAGCAAACCCTTCTTTTTAATTGCAGGCCATAGCTGCCTATCTTAAAACTTCTGTTACCACACTGCCTGAGAAAATCATCTGCCTGATTGAACAATTTCTACATACAGCTAGCGCGGCGCTGAGGATTAAGTTTTATCTCCTTACAGTCTTTTCTGGTAAAAAATTAAACTCCTGCATTACGAGTCAAGCAGCCGGTCAAAATGCCCTGCAATCATTAATGCTATAAACTCTTTTCATGCTCAGTCATTTTCCTTTCAAACACGGAGTAGACGACAGGGACAAATATCAGGGTAATCAGGGTCGAGCTTAGCAGCCCACCGATCACGGCCCGAGCCAGAGGAGCCTGGGCCTCGCTTCCCTCACCGATACCCAAGGCCAGTGGTGTCAGGCCGAGAATCGTGGTCAGGGCTGTCATTAAAATCGGCCGCAGGCGGCGGCGTCCCGCCTCCTCGATTGCCTCGCGCAACCCCATCCTGTCTCTTCTGCGTAGAAGGTTGGTGTGATCCACCAACAGGATTGCATTGTTGACCACGATCCCTCCCAACATAATACAGCCGATAAACGATTGGACATTGAATGTGGTGCCACTCAGAAAGAGCAGCAGAATTACCCCCACAGCGGCCAGAGGAACACTAAACATCACCACGAACGGATCGCGAAGCGACTCGTACTGGCAGGCCATTACCATGTAAACCAGAATGAGTGCCAGCACGAAACTCAACAGCAGTTCATTAAACGCTTTCTGTTGTTCCTCGTAGTCTCCGGCGAAAACGATTGCAAAATCCCGCGGCACAGGAACCGACTGAAGTTTTTCGCGGATGTCGTCCAGAATAGAGCCCATATCACGACCGCTGATATTGGCCGAAACCAGCACGATTCGCTCCTGGTCTTTGCGCTCAATCAATACCGGGCCGGTGCGAGGAGTGACCTGAACTACATTGCGCAGCACTACCGGCTGGCCATCCGTATTGGTGAGAGTGAGGTCGAGTATTTCGCTCAGGGCCATTTTCTCGGCATCCTTGACCTGGACGAGGATCCTGAATTGATCGCCGCTGTCGTGATAGTAACCGGCCGGGGTACCGGAGAGCACTGTTTGAAGGGTATTGGCGATCTGGGAAACGGTCAGTTTCATGTTGGCCGCTTTCTGGCGGTCGACGATAACCAGTTCCTCCGGTACTCCCATTTCGCGGCTGATCTTGGCATCGGTGACCCCAGGCACCTCCTCGACCAACTCGAGCACCCGCTTGGCAAGAACGTCGCTTGTCTCCAGGTCGTGTCCACGCACCTCGACTTGAACTCTTTCAGTGCCGCCGCTGATAATACGAAAGAGGAACAGCCCTTGCCCCTCGCGGGTACGGATGGTCACCCCGGGAATTTTAGCCAGTTTATGCCTGAGAACAGAGGCAATCTCCTCACTGGAGCGCGAACGTTTTTTCTGAGGCACCAGCGCGACGCGCATCTCACCGGCGTGCGATCCCTGGACCCGATAGCCGGCCCCCCCGACACTGATCACTGTGTTTTTCAACTCCGGTACGGTTTCTGTAACAAACTTCTCGATAAGGTTGAATTTCTCATCGAGAACTTCCACTCTGGTGCCGACATCCATCTCTGCATTGACTCTGACCTCGCCCTCGTCGGCCTTGGGCATGAACTCAACACCGATCAGAGGAATGAGCGCCAGGCTGGTTGTGAAAATGAGCACTGTAACCGCAACTACTAAAAGGCGATGGTCGAGGGCGTAGTGCAGATAATCCTTGTAGCGGGTCTCGATCTGTGCAAAGATCTGTTTGCTGAGAGCGAAAAATTTTCCGGCCCGTGTGTGGTTCGTCCCGGATGGATTATGCTGGATCGATTTGAGCATTTTCGCAGCAAGCATCGGCACTACGGTAAGTGCCACGGCCAGAGAGCAGAAAAGAGAAAAACTCACCACCAGCGAAAGCTGCTTAAACATCACTCCTGACATGCCCCGGATGAAAATCAGTGGAAGAAAGACTGCCAGAGTAGTAAGGGTGCTGGCGATAATAGCAGAGGTTACTTCCGCGCTTCCTTCCACAGCCGCTTCTTCACGCGGGATCCCGGATTCCCGGAGACGGAAGATATTCTCCAGCACCACAATGGAATTGTCCACCAGCATGCCGATTCCCAGGGCCAGCCCCCCGATTGTCATGATATTGAGCGTGAATCCGCCGAAATAGATCAGCGCGAAAGTGGCGATGATCGAAACCGGGATGGCAGTGGCGATGATTACTGTACTGCGGATTTCGCGCAGAAAAAATAGCAGCACGAGCACGGCGAGAATACCGCCGTAGAACGCCATGGAGCCGACATTAGAGATCGAACGTTCAATATATTCGGAGGTGTCGATAATCGGAGTTAGCTGAATCTGCGGGATGTCGCGGTTGATTTTCTCGATTTCCGCCAGGGCCCCGCGCGCGACCTCGACCGTGTTAGTACCCGACTGCTTGCGCACTCCCAGACGCACACCTGGCTTGCCGTTGATCCGAACGATCCGGGTAATCCTTTCCCAGGAATCCTCCACATCAGCGATTTCCCGAAGCTGGACCGGTACGCCCTCCCGGATGGCAACTATTGTGTTTCTTATTTCTTCCAGGTTGTTGTAATGCCCTGGAGTGCGGATAGTAACCTCGTAAATGCCCCGGTCAATAGTTCCAGAGGGGAGGTTGATATTCTCGGCGCGAATCCGCCTGAGAATCATATCCATCGGGAGATCGAGGGCCTTGATCTTGTCCATGTTGAGGTTTACATGGATTTCTCGGTTGAGCCCGCCCCAGACATCGAGCGCGGCCACTCCTGGGATTCGTTCGATGCGGTACTTGATCTGGTCGTCGATGATGCGGCGCATCTGAACCGGATCGAGATTGCTCGATGCACCAAGAATCAGCACAGGGAAGCTCGCCAGGTCGAACTTGCGCAGGCTCGGCTTTTCGGCGTCCTCGGGAAGTCGGTTGATCGCCCGGTCAAGCCGGTCGCGAATGTCGTTGGCCGCGGCGTCAAGGTCAGTGCCCCAGGTAAAGGTAATCCGTAGCCTCGAACGGCCCTCCGAGGAAATCGAGGTAACTTCCTCAACCCCCGGCACACTGCTCATCACCTCTTCCAGAGGGCGGGTGATCAGCTCTTCCATCTCCTCTGCGCTGGCATTCTCGTAGTCGGAAATAATACTGACTGTGGGGTAGGTAATCTCTGGCATCAGATCGATGGGAAGGCGGGAAAAAGCCACCACGCCGATCAGAATCACGATCAGAGTCACCATGGCAGTGAAAATCGGGCGGCGCACCGAGTTCCGGGATAGTTTCACCTCGTTCCTCCAGTCATCTTTCTCGCTGAATCGGGAAGGTTTCTCTGGCTTCTCTTGTAACAGTGCGCGGCATTTTCAATCAATCTCCTCGGTTGCAATTATCGGAGCTCCGTCTTCCAGCAAGTGCTGCCCCAGGCTCACCACCGAACCAGATATTTCAGGTTCGAGCAGCTCGGCCAGCTCTCCGTTGACAATGCCCACGTTTACCGGGATGAAGCGCACTCTTGTTTTCTGCTCCTCGGCCAGGAAAACGCCCTGTTTGCCGTTACGGCGCGAAAGAGCAACAACCGGGATCACAGTGGCGTTCTCGTGCTGGCCGTAAACCAATGAGGCACGAATAAACATACCGGGTTTGAGCAGATGGTCCAGGTTGGCAATTTCAACTTCGACTCTGGCCTGACGAGAGGTTTCTTTCAACAGCGGGGCGATTCTCACGATCCGTCCGGTGAAAGTGCGGCCCGGGAACGCATCGGTGGTGATTTCCGCTTCCATGCCGACGCGTACTTTCGGATAATCCCGTTCGATAACGTGGATCACTGCGATCAGTAAGTTGATATCGAGGATCGAGACTATCGGCGTGTTCGGAGTGAGCATTGCCCCTTCATCTTTGAACCTTTCGCCCACTACCCGGTACTGGGCATTTCTCTCCCCTTCCTCCCAGGAGGCTCGAATCCGGGTGTAGGACAGCCTTACCTGGGCTTCTTTCCAGGCCGCTTCTCTTTCGGCCACCCGTGCCAGGGCCACTTTGTAACGGGCCTCCTGGGCTGTGAAACTCGCCCGGGCCATGTCATAATCCGCTTCCGAAGCGATTTCCTGGCTGTAAAGAGCCTTGACCCGCCCGAACTCACGGCGGGCCACTTCCATGGAGCTCCGTGTTTCCTCGAGAGTCGCCCTGATAACTTCCAACTCAGCGCGGGCCTTTTCGGCTTGCTGTGCATACTCGTCGTCATCAATCTCGGCGATCAACTGGTTGTAACTCACCTTGTCGCCGATATTTACCAGAACTTTTTCCAGACGCCCGTAAATTTTCGGGGCAGCGATAAACTGGGAGCGCGGCTGAAGGGATCCAGTGAACAGCCCAATATCGTTGATCGTCATCTTGCGCACCGGGCTTAGTGCGACTGCTACCGCTGCCTGCCTGCTGTCATCAGTTTCCGAGCCGCTGCCGAAAACCACCCGGTAGACCTGCCAGAGCACAAGGCCGGCTAAGGCAGCAAGAATAAGTATTTTATACCCTTTGCTCATTATTCGCTTTTCTCCTCCCCTGAAAGACGGCTACGGTCCGGGTGGAAACTAACTCTTCGTTCCAGGCACCAGTCAAGCATCTGCCAGGTGTTCCTTCTCTGCCGCATGCGCCCCGTTGGTGCAGATTCCGGCACTCCGGATCGCCTACTCAGATCCGCTCACCTGTTCTTACTGCACTCGTGGACTGCGCGCGAAGCCGGTATGATTTGTCAGGTCTTTTAAGAGAAATCGGATCGAGTGAAATGTATAATTTTCTCTAATAAAAATAACTCATCTAACTTTCCAAAGCAAAAGAGAATTTAAGCACGATAGAGAAAAACATCCACAGAGCTGTTGTACTTCTTTTAAATTCAAAACTTCCAAGCGATCTTGCGGGTCAATAAAAATACAAAAGTAAGAAGGCCTGCTGTTTTCAGCAATCCCTTCTCAATTAATTCAACAGCAGGGCATGGTTAACTTCAATACAGTCAGTGGAACGA
>Ga0114922_10003646_pt1 | contig 14334 bp, 9 predicted proteins | sample AartaG_FD_100975 | JGI IMG/M metagenome (GOLD analysis project Ga0114922, IMG submission 100975) | Deep subsurface microbial communities from Aarhus Bay to uncover new lineages of life (NeLLi) - Aarhus_00045 metaG | ecosystem: Environmental > Aquatic > Marine > Oceanic > Sediment | place: Aarhus...
TCCAACCCACTTGGATAACGGTTGCTGAATTTTTCCACGTTTCTGGCCATTCGGGATAGATCGATCGAGCGGAGTTTTGCCGCTTTTTCGGCCAGATGTTTGCTGAATGCAGGGGGATTTTTCGGGTATACGTCAGCTTGACCAGAAATCCCATGAATGAGATGGCTAAGTTCAGCAAAAAAATCCGGGGATGGAGGAGTGTCGACAGAATGCTTGTCATCATGAATCAAATCATTAAGGTAACCGAGGAAACTGAATCCGGAAACTTTTGCACTGCGGCGTGATGTGATATTCCGAAAGACCAAAATTGCGTCTCGAGTCAACATCCATGCGAGAGAAGGGAGGTCAGGATTGTCGTCATAGGTATTTATCAACATGGAATTCAGCAGAGTTATGATCTTCTTGCGTTTTTTCTTGAGGGGGTCGTCGGAAACCATGATCTTTTTGAGAGGTGGGACCATATCAAGAAGGTTTAATAGTCTCTTTTTGGCCTTTTTATCCATTATTTTACATGACTTAGCTACGATTCTTTTGCGTTTCGTATTATCGAATCTCAAACGAGCTAATGAATTGTTATCATTATACCATCATTTTTCATTGAATTACAGGGAGTCTTTATTTCCCGGCAACAGTGAGTTCTTGAATTTTTATGGTAGGGCCGCAAATCGTACTACGGAATTCGAGGTCGTTTCCTACATCCTCTATCTGATTCAGGATCGTTCCGAGGTTGCCAGCGATCGTGATCTCCGAGACAGGATAGACGATCTCTCCGTTTTCTACCCATAATCCGAAGGCCCCCCGGCTGATGTCGCCAGTCACCGGATTGAGCCCATGACCGATGGTTCGAATCAGGATGAGCCCTTTTTTGGTTTTTTTGATGATATCTTCTGGTGATTCGTCTCCTGGTTTGAGAAAAAAATTGTTTGGTCCGACACCCGCACCATCTGCATTTCCGGTCGATGGGAGGTTGAGTTTTTTACTGGAATATGTGTTGCAGAGGAAGTTTTTCAATGTGCCTTTTTCGATGACACAATGTTTTTGTGTGGGAACTCCTTCGGAATCATAAGGCCGTGTTCCCAGCCTCCCCGGCATTTGGCCGTCATCAAAAACGGTGATGTTTTCGTTGCCGATTTTTTCACCCAACTTGTCTGAGAGAAATGACAGTTTTCGATACACAGCCATTCCTGAGACACAGGCAAACAAAAAGCCCAATAACCAGGAGGTCATGGTGGATTCGAAAATGACCGGAACAACTTGCGTTTTGATTTTCCTCGGACGGAGTTGGCGGATCGTTCGTTCCACAGCTTTTTTTGCAATTTTTTCAGGGGATTCGAGCTTCTGAAAATGTCTCATTGTTGAGGACCAGAAATCCTCAACTTTGCTGTTTGTCCCACCTGCCTGAACACCGATCCCTAGGCCACAGTAGGTTTCGGTATATTCTTTGCTAAATCCAAAGGAATTCGCCAAGAAAGAATGAATTTCTTTGGTTTCGAAACTGGCTCCATGTGAGTTTGTTATCCTCTTGTCGGAGAGAGCGATCCTTTCTGTTTCTAAAGCTAAGGCGATCTTTTTTTCAGTGGCTAGTTCTGAGATCTCAGGATCGAAGATTTTTAGGGCTGGAGTTTCAATATATCTGGGTTCTGGAATTGGCAGGCCGGCAAAATCATCTGGGTTGGCCAACTCGGCCCGTCTTATGGAATTTTTCACAAGCCGTTTTAGGGTTTCTGAATTCAGGTCAGAAGAGGTGGCATAGGCTGTTTTACTGTCTTTAATAACTCTAAGGCCCAAGTATCTGGAACCCGCTTCAACCAAATTTTCTACTTTACCCAGTCGCACATCCACACTGAATTCCATCCCATCCATGATAGAAACCTCGACTTCATCGGCTCCTTGAGAGCGGGCAAAGGCGACCATATTTTCTGCCAATGCCGTCATCTCATGAGAATTTTCTTGGCCTATCACTTGAGTCCTCCTACTGTCATTTTTGTCACTTTTAGCGTGGGACAACCATCTGTTACGGGTGCTGCCTGACCTTCTTTTCCACAAGTCCCCGTCTGTAAACCATAAGTGAGGTCTGTGCCAACTTTTTCGATTTTTTTAAGGATATCTATGTTGGTGCCTATCAGGGTGGCCTGTTTAACAGGGGCTGTGAGTTTTCCATTTTCTATCAGGAAACCAGAGCTGACAGAAAAGGTGAATTTTCCGGAATCTTCGACCTGACCTCCTTGGAATTTATCTGCGTAGAATCCTCTGTTTACAGATCTGATTATCTCTTCAGGATCAAATTCTCCGCCGGCTATATAGGTGTTGCTCATCCTCGGAACGGGTATACACGTGTAGTCCTGCCTCCGGCCATGCCCGGTCAAAGGACTCTTCATCAGTTTTGCAGATAATCTATCCTGCAGAAGTCCAACAAGCTTACCTTTCTCTATCAATGGTGTTTTTTTCGGTATGGTTCCTTCGTCATCGATGTTGTAGGAGCCGCGAAAAAACGGAATCGTGGGATCGTCATAAATAAAGATCTGTTCGTTTCCGACTTGTTGGCCCATTTTATCCCAAAAAATGCACGTTTTTTTTCTGTTGAAATCGGCCTCGAGCAGATGTCCAACAGCCTCATGGATCAAGACACCACTATGCCCAGGGGACAACACAACCGGCATTTCTCCAGCAGGGGCCTGGATCGCTTCCAAAAGACTGGTGGCTTCCCGAGCTGCTTCTTCGCCGATCTTTTCCGGAGTTAAATGCTTGGCGAAGTAATCCAATCCTACCCTCCCTCCGCCTCCTGAAAAGCCTGCTTCTCTTTTGTCCTCTTTATCCGCGATACACAGACAAGTCATCTTAACGAGCGGTTGCACATCGGATATGTTCTGTCCATCTGAGTTTGCAATATTTACATACCGAGTTTGATCGACGAAAGAAACTTTTACTTTTTTTATTTTACGGTCGAACTTAAGAGCAGATCGATACGTCCTTTTGACCAAGGATATTTTATTCTCTAAAGACACATCCTGCACAGGGTGAAGAATCGGATAAAAATTATGGATATAGGGAGTGGATTGGAGAGGCAAGGATTCATGAGAGGGAGAACCTTTTGCGATGGATGATGCTGTGAGGGCAGCTCTGTTAATTTTTTCAAATGATAGGTCATTTGTGTAACCATATCCTGTTTGATCTCCGTATATGACCCGAATTCCTGCTCCGAGCATGATATTCTCGGAAGTTTCCTTTATGATATCCTCCTCCATATTTATGGAATTAAACACACGGTATTCAAGAAATATTTCGCCAAAATTACCCCCTTGGGCAAGAGCTGTGGTCAATATTTTTTGCAGGTCACCGGAGCTCAAAGAAAAATGGTCTTTAAAAGGCAACGAATCGAGTTTGTTCATTTTTTTTGTCATGCTTGCGATTGAATCTTAAGAAACTTTTTCAGAGTTAGTCCATTTTAAAAAAAACCTTTATTAAACGCAATAACAAGATAAGATTGGGATTTATCCCTTCCTGTTTCCTTTGTCGACAGAGCGGAAGATAGTGAGAATAAGGATGCTGACTACACCCAGAATGTATTCGAATAAATTGGTGATCAGATGGACACCGCTGGAAAGGATCGCTATCCGTTTTTCGAATCCCATTAGCATAAGCGTTAAGGCCCAAGCAGATTCCCATGTTCCGAATCCTCCGATTCCCTTAATCGGGAGGGCAGAGGTCAATTCTGCTCCTGTTATGCCCAAAATCGTTTTAGAAAAACTCAGGCTCTCTAGTGAAAATCCGTGACTTCGCAAGAGGGCATAAAGGAGGAGAAATAAAGAGCTGTATTTTGCAAAGCGTATTCCCAAAGAGAGGAAAAACAGGGGCCAGCCGATCCTTCTCTTTCTTATTTTGCTAAGTTCATCAATTGTCAAATGAATTTTTTGGACACTGACTTCGGCCCATTTTTTTTTATCCTGTTTGATTACACGCAAAAGCCACTGATAAACTTTTAAGGCTATTCCACTTATTTTCTCCACTTTCCAGTAAACGAGAAAAACCAGAAGGAAAAATATAAAGGAAATCGCCAGAAGAGTTCCGTTGGAGATAGATGTTTTTCCCAAACCTACGGATAATATCGCAAAGGCCAAAAAAGGGCTCAAGGTGAGAAAATCCAAAACGAAGGCCACCACAAAGCTTGATGAGGCGGACTGGAAGGAATATTTCATACTCTTGTTGAGCACATAAACATAAGAGAGTGATCCCATTCGTGCTGGGAAAAGGTCCACGAAAAGATTGCGGATGAAAGTGACCAGAAAGACGTCCCTCCACCTTGTGGGGTGGGGGGAAAGTAGCCATTTGTAACGCCATGCCCGGAGCGTGGCACCTATCAGGGCGACAATCATGAATGCCAGAAGTCCAGGGATATAAATTCGGGAAAATGTTTGGATGAAGTCTTTTAATTCAATTTTTGTGAGTAGAAACCAGATGAGTAAGGCAGATATGGCAGTCGAGATCAATAGGGAAAAAACCTTCTTTTTTTTCATACCTCTATTTATATGCAGGTTCTGTCTAATGTCAATCAGTTAAACAAGCTGATTCGTAAGCGTGCTGATTTTTCTCACCTTAACTTCGCAAAAATTTGACTGCAAAGGGGGAAAAAACTATAATTTTTTCTCATGTGGAGGAAAAACATAGATGCCCTCATCGAGGTAGCTCTTAGGGAGGACATGCCTGAGGGAGATATAACTTCAGAGAATATCGTCCCCACCGATGCGATCTCTCGAGCCTGGATCGTTGCAAAAGAAGATGGTGTGCTTGCAGGCATCTATGTTGCGGAAAAAGTTTTTAACAAGATCGATCCGACGGTTTTTTTCGAGATCCATCGAAAGGACGGGCAAGAAATCAAGCGAGGGGACAAAATTTCTGTTCTAAAAGGACCTGCCATATCCTTGCTCAAAGGGGAAAGAACAGCATTGAATTTTCTCCAGAGGATGTCTGGAATTGCCACAACAACGCGCAAATACGTGAAGGCTTTGGAGGGAACACAAACCAAAGTTTTGGATACACGCAAAACCACGCCGGGATTAAGAAGCCTGGAAAAATATGCCGTCAGAATGGGAGGAGGTACAAATCACCGATTCAGTCTTTCCGATATGGTTATGATCAAAGATAACCACATCAAGATAGTGGGAAGTATTTCAGAGGCTGTGCTTTTGGCCAAAAAAAAAGTCAAACCAGATATCAAGATCGAAGTGGAAGCGACCAATATCCAAGAGGCCAAAGAAGCTTTGAAGAGTGGGGCGGATATTGTCATGCTCGACAACATGTCTATCGATAAAATGGAGGATGTCGTAAAGTTGCTCAACGGTAGAATCCTCGTAGAAGTTTCCGGTAATGTCAATCTGACGAGGGCCCCCAAGATTGCCGATCTTGAGATTGATTTTATCTCTGTCGGAGCCTTAACGCATTCCTATAAATCGTTGGATATAAGTATGGAGTTTATCGAATAGGAAACGATGGAAGAAGCAGAATTGCTGAAAACCGATGTCTTGATCATCGGTTGTGGTATTGCAGGTGCGAGCACCGCTTTGGAAGCGGCCAAAAGCGGCTTAAAAGTGGTTGTCATAACAAAAAATGATAGACTGGAAGAATCGAACACATTCTATGCGCAAGGGGGGATTGTTTCACTCGGGCCTGACGATAACCCAGAACTGTTGAAAGAAGATATCATCCAGACTGGAGATGGGATAAACAATCTTAAGGCTGTCGATCTTCTCTCTACAGAGGGGAAAAAAATGGTCGACGATATCCTGATAAAAGAATTGAATATCCCGTTCATGAGAAGTTCCCCTGATTCCTTGGATTATGCTCAGGAAGGCGGTCACTCCAGAAGGAGAATACTGCATGTCAGGGATACTACCGGGAAGACGATCGAGGAAAAATTTATCGCTGTACTGAAAAACTATTCGAATGTTACGCTTTTGTCAGGTCATACAGTGGTGGATCTATTGACGGTTCCTCACCACTCAAAAAATCCCACTTCTTTTTACAGAGAGTCGCGGTGCATTGGCTGCTATGTTTTGGACAATCGATCGAAAAAAGTGAAGATCCTTTTTGCCCCATACACCATTCTTGCAACGGGAGGCTGCGGAGCTGTCTACCTATACACATCGAACCCAAACGGGGCTATAGGGGACGGATACGCTATGGCATACCGGGCCGGGGCAAGAATTGTCAATATGGAATACATCCAATTTCATCCCACGTCTCTTTTTCACAGGGATGCGGATGGATTTTTGATCTCTGAAACGGTGAGAGGAGAAGGGGCTAGACTAAAAACGAAAGATGGCCAAACATTCATGGAAAAATACTCAGAACAAAAAGATTTGGCTCCCCGTGATGAGGTCACAAGGGCCATCTATGAAGAAATGACCAATACCAATTCGAATTATGTCTGCCTGGATCTGGCATCGTATTCAAAAATCGAAATAAAAAAACGTTTTCCGAACATCTTCAAGACATGCCTTCGCTATGGGATAGATATGACAAAGGAACCCATCCCGGTCGTTCCAGCAGCGCACTATTGTTGTGGGGGAGTTTTGGTCGATGATTGGGGCCGAAGCTCCCTGCGAGGTTTGTATGCTGTAGGGGAGGTTTCCTGTACAGGTGTTCATGGGGCAAACAGGTTGGCCTCCACATCATTACTGGAAGGATTAGTCTGGGGAACCCGGGCAGCTCAACACATCGCCTCTCATTTCAATCCTGCTGTCGAATACACAGTTTCCGATATACACCAATGGTATTACCCGGAAAAAGAGGAAGAGACGGATCCTGCGCTTATCAACCAGGATTGGATATCTATCCGGTCCACGATGTGGAACTATGCCGGAATCATCCGCACTCAGAAGCGGCTGGAACGCGCCCGAGCAGATCTGGATTATCTTCGTCATAGGATCGAAAAATTCTACAGGGAAGCCAGGATGGATGCGAACGTCGTTGGCCTCAAACATGGGATTCAAGTGGCCCTGTTGATTACCTCCGCCGCAGTCGGCAATCCAATCAGCCGAGGTTCCCATTACTTCAAAACTTAATGAAGAATTAATGGGATCAGGCTTTCATAACTTTCATAATTTAACAAGTTTCTGTGGATTTTATTGAATTTATGAAAGTTATGAAAGCCTGACCCCGTTGACTTTAAGCTGGCGTATTCTATAATAACAATTTGAATGCGAGTGTTGGAGTGAAACATGGCTGATAGCGACAATATCAAAGAGACCCTGAATCTTCCTCAAACCTCTTTTTCTATGAAAGCAAAACTAGCTCAAAAAGAACCCGAGATCATAGAGGAGTGGGAGAGCCTAAATCTCTACCAAAAAATCCAGAAACAAGGGGAAGGCCGGCCATCGTTCGTCCTTCATGATGGACCGCCCTATGCGAATGGTAGAATTCATTTGGGGACATCTTTAAACAAAATCTTGAAGGATTTCATCATCAAGAGCAAAACCATGCAGGGATTCCGAGCCCCTTACCTCCCTGGTTGGGATTGCCATGGGCTTCCCATCGAGATAAAAGTGGACCAACTCCTGGGAAAAAAGAAGTCAGAGATGTCTCCCTTGGAGGTACGGGAGGAGTGCAAGAAGTACGCGCTGAAATTTGTCGACATACAACGTAAGCAGTTCAAGAGACTCGGAGTGTTTGGAGAATGGGAAGCTCCTTATTTGACGATGAATCCCGAATATGAAGGGGAGGTTTTGCGCCATCTCTCAGCCTTTTTTGCCACTGGCAATGTGTACAAGGGAAAAAAGCCGGTTCATTGGTGCCCGTTTTGTCGAACAGCTCTCGCTGAGGCCGAGATCGAATACAAAGACCGAGAATCCCCTTCGATCTATGTCGGATTCCCGGTTATATCCGATCTGTCCGAAATATTCCCTATCCTCAAGGATAAGCAGGTTTTTGTCCTCATCTGGACCACAACGCCTTGGACCCTGCCTGCCAATCTAGCCATTGCCTTCCATCCCGATTTTGAATATTCTGCTTTTGAAGCAGATGGGAAGTTCTTTATCGCAGCCAAGCGATTGATCCCTGTCCTATCCGAGGAATTGGGCTTTGGGAAAACAAAGGTACTGGTAACATTTCCAGGAAAGAAAATGGAAGGATTCAAAGCCAGACATCCTTTTATCGATAGAGAATCGGTCTTTGTCCTGGCGGACTATGTCACTTTGGATCAAGGAACCGGATGTGTACACACAGCCCCAGGCCATGGACACGAGGACTATCTCACAGGGACTAGGTACAAAATGGACATTTATACCCCTGTGGACAATGAAGGGAAATTCACATCCCAGGTTGAAAAATATGCAGGGATGAATGTCTTTGAGGCCAACAAGGTCATCAATGAAGATATGGCAAAAGATGGCTCTCTCCTGAAAGAAGACAGACTCCTTCATTCTTACCCGCACTGTTGGCGGTGCAAAAAACCTGTTATTTTTCGCGCCACCGCCCAGTGGTTCATTTCCATGGATGAGGGAGGGCTCAGGACTAAAGCTCTGGATGAGATCAAGGAGATCAACTGGATCCCTCCCTGGGGGGAAGAAAGAATTTCCAATATGATGGAAGCGCGGCCCGATTGGTGTATTTCCCGCCAGAGGACATGGGGAGTGCCCATACCTGCTTTCTACTGCCATGATTGCGGTTTTATACTTGCCAACGAAAAGATCACCTTGCGGATTGCAGATATTTTTCTTGCCGAAGGCGCGAATTCGTGGTTCGTCAAAGAAGCGGACGAGCTTTTGCCTCCCAATACAAAGTGTTCCCATTGCGGTTCCTCCCGTTTTAACAAGGAAAACAACATCCTGGACGTGTGGTTCGAATCCGGAGCCAGCCATAATGTGTTGGGAAAACGGGATGACCTCCCCTGGCCATCCGACATATACATCGAAGGTCATGACCAGTACAGAGGATGGTTCAACAGCTCCCTTATCATTGGCGTTGCTGCCAAGGGTTCCTCCCCCTACAAAACATGCATAACCCATGGTTTTGTCCTTGATGAAGAGGGAAGAGGGATGTCGAAATCTCTAGGAAACTTTGTCGATCCCGAAGAGATTATAACCAAAAATGGGGCAGAAATTTTGCGGTTGTGGATAGCCATGCTCAATTACAAAGAGGATGCCCGATTCGGGGGTGAAACAGTCAGCCGGATCGTTGAAGCCTACCGAAAAATGCGAAACACATGGAGATTCATTCTGGGGAACATCCATGATTTCGATCCGGATGAAGAATCTGTCCCACCTCAGGACATGATGCTTCTGGACAGATGGATCTTGGAAAAGGCTTCCCATATCGGACAGAGGATCTTGAAAGGTTATCAAGATTATGAATACCACATCGTCTTTCACACCATCTACAATTTTTTTACTGTGGAGTTGAGCTCCTTTTATCTGGATGTGTTGAAAGATAGGCTTTACTGTTCAGGAAAAAAATCGCTGCTCCGAAGATCGGCTCAGACGGCGTTGTTTGAACTGCTGAAAACAAGCCTGATATGGATGGCTCCGATCCTTCCATTCACAACCGAGGAAGCCTGGGATGCCATGCCCGATTTTAGAGAAAAGCAGGAATCCGTTCATCTCGAGTTATTCTCTGACATGGAAGAAAAGTGGCTCGAGCCCGGGCTTTATAGAGAGTGGGATGAGCTTGTGGCTATTCGCGAAAAAGTCCTCAAAGAACTAGAAACGGCCAGAGAAAATAAGATGATCGGAAATTCTTTGGAGGCCAGGATCATGTTGAAAGCGCCTGGGGACAAAGAACCTTTATTGCGCAAATATAAAACGGATCTTCCTTCCTTGTTCATCGTCTCAGAAGTCGAACTTGAACCGGAACCTTTTTCAGGAGACGAATTCGGTGTGGAAGTAGCGAATGCTGCTGGTGAAAAATGTACCAGATGTTGGAATTTTTCGACTTATGTCGGCCAGAGTTCGGAATACCCAGGTTTCTGCAAGCGATGTGAAGAAGTCGTCGTCCGGATGAGATCATGAAACAGAGGTTCCCTTATTTTGTTTTGATCCTTTTCCTGTTGATCGCCGATCAAGTTACCAAAGCCCTGATCGCCCGAAACATCATCCTGAACACGAGCAAAGAAGTCATTCCTGGCTTTTTCCACTTGGTCCACATCCGCAATAGGGGGGCTATCTTCGGTTTTTTTTCCCAATCGGGAAGCCGTTTTGTGTTTCTCTTTTTGACTTTGGCATCCCTGGCGGCATTGAGTCTGGTCGTGTACTATTTTTTCAAAGCATCCCCCAAAGAAAGATTCTTCAAGATATCCTTATCTCTGATAATGGCCGGAGCCCTGGGCAATTTTTTCGACCGGATTTTCAAGGGGTATGTGATAGATTTTCTGGATGTGAGTGTGAAAGGTTGGCACTGGCCTTCTTTCAATGTGGCTGATTCCTGCATTTCAATAGGTGCGGTGCTTCTCATTTTTATTTTCCTATTCAAAAGGAGTCCAATATGTTCCCAATCCTCTTGAAAATTGGACCGATAAGCATCCACACGTATGGTTTCATGATGGCCGTTGGTGTCGCCACAGGGTTGTGGTTTGTGTTTGTCCAAGCCAAGAAACAAGGCCTCGATGCTCCAAAGCTTCTGGATATGGCCTTTTACACCATAATCGTTTCTCTCATAGGGGCAAAACTTGTTCTTTTGGCCGGACATTTCTCCTACTACCTGAAAAATCCCTCGGAACTGGTCAGCTTTGCCCGCACAGGGGGAGTCTTCCAAGGAGGCTTGGTTTTTGGTCTGGTGTTTGCCTTCTGGTATTTGAGGAAAAACAGGCTCTCCACTTGGAAAGTCGCGGACATAGCCGTCCCGGCTTTGGCCCTCGGTCATGGATTCGGCCGAATCGGTTGTTTCATGGCAGGATGTTGTTTTGGCCGCGAATGTGATGTCCCCTGGGGAGTTGTTTTTCGGGATGAGTATGCTTCGAACTTAACAGGGATACCCCTCGGCACCCTTCTCCATCCCACTCAACTCTACGAAGCCATCCTGAATTTCACCAATTTCATAATCCTTTTCGTGATCCTGAAGAAAAAAAGATTCGACGGGCAGGTTTTTTCATTCTACATCATCAATTACTCGATTATCCGGTATTTTGTGGAGTTCTATAGGGGGGACCATCAGGATAAAGCTTATCTCTTCCAAAATCCCTCACCCTATCTGAGTATGTCACTGCCTCAATTATTCTGCATCATCGGACTGGTGGGAGGGAGTCTGGTGTATTTTATCTTGAAACGAAGAAAAAGTGCCTAAGAGAACCTTCCGAGTCGATTTATCTCAAAAGGGATTAAGACTTGATGTGTTTCTTTCTCAAAAAATAAAAGAGCAAACCCGTTCTCAGCTTAAGAAAAAAATAGAGCAGAATCGAGCTACGGTTTGCGGAACCCCCAGAAAATCCAGTTTCATATTGAGTGCAGGGGACCAAGTAGAATTTATTCTTGATCTTTCTGAAGGAGAGGCCCTTTTTCCAGAAAATGTTCCTCTAAAAATATTATATCATGATGAACATGTGATCGTTCTGGAGAAGCCATCGGGAATGGTTGTCCATCCTGGAGCAGGAAGACGCCATGAAACGTTGGTGAATGCTCTCCTGCATCATTTCCCGGGAATCAGAGAAGTCGGCCCTGAGGAAAGGCCTGGTATCGTCCACCGGTTGGACAAGGAAACATCGGGATTGATGGTAGTTGCCCTTTCCGAGAGGGCTTATGTTGAGCTTCAGCGTCAATTCAAGCAAAGGTTGGTCGAGAAGATATACTTGGGGCTTGTATGGGGAAAGATCACAAAGCGGGATGGGACCATCAGGTGGCCTGTTGGGCGACATGCAAAACATGGGGATAGAATGTCGGTGAAAACGAAAAAACCTCGAACCGCTGAAACTCAATTCGAAGTCCTACGGAAGTTCCAGGGATACACTCTCCTGAAAATCAAGCCGATTACAGGGAGAACTCATCAAATAAGAGTTCATTTCGCTGCATCGGGCCACCCGATCGTAGGGGATACCCGATATGGCAAAAAAAAGGCAAAATTGCGTACACCTAGACTTTTCCTACATGCCCACAGGCTTGGCTTTTTTCATCCTGAGTCACAGGAAAGATTAGATTTCCTGTCTCCTCTCCCAATTGAATTGGAGAAATTTCTATTAACAGGGACATCCCTTACTTAAATTTATCTTGAGAATGGGGGAATTTTTGTTGTATCATAGGCGTTGCTAAATTTCCCGGAAATTTAGCTCATGATTCTCTCCCTGAAACCAAATTTTGCTTATAGATGGAGGATTCATCATGAAAGACTACGCTCCAGAGAAGATCAGGAATGTTGCGATCGTTGGCCACGGATCTTGCGGAAAAACATCCTTGACTTCTGCCTTTTTGTATGATGCAGGCGCGACCAACAGGTTGACCAAAGTGGAAAACGGGAATACAGTGACCGATTATGATCCTGATGAGATCGAAAGACAGATTTCGATCAATTCGGCTGTGTGTCATATGGAATGGAATGGCCATAAGATAAATGCTATAGATTGCCCTGGGTACATGAATTTTTTGTGGGACACAAGGGCAAGCCTCAGAGCTGTGGATGCGGGAGTAGTCATAGTTTGTGGAGTGGCTGGTGTTGAGGTGGGAACAGAAAAAGTGTGGGCTATGATGGAGGAACTCGAACGCCCTCGGATTTTGATCATCAATAAGCTAGACCGTGAGAATGCCAATTATGAGCGGACTGTTCAATCCATCCACAACTTTTTCGGCCGCCAGGCTGTTCCGGTTCATCTCCCAATCGGAGAAGAAAAAGATTTCCAAGGTTTTGTAGACTTGATCAACAAGGCCGCCTTTATTTTTCAAAAAGATGGCAGCGGAAAATTCAGTAAAGAAGAGATTCCTGATGGTATGAAAGATATCGCCGAGAAAAAAATCCAGGAACTCACAGAAATGATTGCAGAAAATGATGAGCGATTGATGGAAGTTTATTTTGAAAAAGGGGAGTTAAACCCTGATGAACTCAAGGAAGGACTTAGAAAAAGTATCGCTAACCGGCAGTTTTTCCCGATCCTCGTCTCTTCAGCCTTGCTGAATATCGGTGCCCAGCCTATTTTAGACGCCATTGTGGATTATATGCCGACTCCCTTACAGATCGGGGAAGTGAAGGGGGAAGTGGGAGCAGTGAAGACATCCATGGCTGATCCCTTCTCGGCGCTCGTTTTCAAAACGATTTCGGACCCTTACACAGGAAGGATCTCTCTGATGAGGATTTTCTCCGGGAAAGTGAATCCCGATGGTGCTGTTATCAACTCCAGCAAAGAATTGGGTGAAAAGCTTGGCGGACTGTTCTTCCTGCAAGGGAAGGAACAGATCCCAGCCGGTCAAGGCAAGCCGGGAGATATCGTGGCAACTGCCAAGCTAAAAGATACATCGACGGGCGATACTCTGTGCGCAAAAGGCGCTTCCATCATTTTCTCCCCCATCAAATTTCCCGAACCTTCGATTTCTTTTGCTATAGAGCCCAAAACCCGCGCGGATGAGGACCGTATATCCCAAGCTGTTCACAGGATCACCGAAGAGGATCCGACCGCGAGGATCGAGAGAGATTCAGAGACGAACGAGTTGATCATTTCCGGAAACGGCCAGCTTCATGTGGAGATCATCACCGAACGCTTGAAAGAAAGATTTAACGTGAATGTCGATCTCAAACCGCCAAAAATCCCCTACAAGGAAACCATAAAGGGCAAATCTGACGTTCAAGGAAAATACAAGAAACAGACTGGTGGTCGAGGCCAATATGGAGATGTCAAGATAAAAATAGAGCCCCTCGCCAGGGGACTGGAATTTGAATTCGAGGATAAGATCTTTGGAGGCTCGATCCCCAAGAATTATATTCCCTCGATCGAGAAGGGCATCCAGGAGGCGCGCAAGAAAGGCGTGATCGCGGGATATCCGGCTGTGGATTTCAAGGTTATTCTGTACGACGGCTCTTACCACGATGTCGACTCCTCGGATATCGCTTTCAAAGTGGCGGCATCCATGGCCTTCAAGAAAGCGGCCAAGGAGGCCAAGCCCACCATCCTGGAGCCCATTATGAATGTTGAGATTTACACACCCGAAGCTTACATGGGCGATATCATGGGAAACCTGAATGGCCGGAGAGGAAAAGTTCAAGGGATGGAGCAAAAGGGAAGCCTGCGGATTATAAAAGCCCAAGTGCCGATGGCTGAGATGCTGGATTTCGAGCCCACTCTTACTTCCATCACAGGGGGACGAGGGTCCTTCATGATGGAGTTTTCCAAGTACGAAGAAGTCCCATCCCATCTTCAACAAAAAATCA
>Ga0114922_10003647_pt1 | contig 14333 bp, 4 predicted proteins | sample AartaG_FD_100975 | JGI IMG/M metagenome (GOLD analysis project Ga0114922, IMG submission 100975) | Deep subsurface microbial communities from Aarhus Bay to uncover new lineages of life (NeLLi) - Aarhus_00045 metaG | ecosystem: Environmental > Aquatic > Marine > Oceanic > Sediment | place: Aarhus...
TCACCTCCGAGAGCAGAATCACACGTGTACTCATCCAAAAACAGGCCGACAATTGAGTAATACCCCCCCCCCCTTTTTTTAATATTCTTGAGAATTTTCTTGACCAAAACAGTTGACCCGCTAAAATAGGTCGCGTTGTGAATAGAGGAACTCTTTCTGACCTCGCACCCATTAGTTGTTGCTCCTGAAAGTTGTAAACGGATGGGACCCGAAAACAATGAAGTTGGAGCTTATCACCATTCGTAATTTCAATAGGGGGTTCGGGACTAATCTGCGCGCACAACGCGAATTTTCAAATATAAACATCAACTCGTATTATCAATTTTTCATGAGGGCCAAAGGAGGTGATGCCTGGAAGTAAGGTGAACAAACAATAAATCTTGTAGGGTGGGCCTTTTATCCCGCCATAGCCTTGGCGACGGCGGATGTCCCGCGAATGTGAAAAGTTTTATGAAATGAAAGTGAGGAATACTAAAATGAAGACGAAGTTGTTACAATTAATGTTAATTATTGTGGCCGGGCTGATTTTGTCGTCAGCCTCGGCGGAAACCTTTTATGTGGCTCCGGGTGGTAATGACGGCGGAGCCGGTACAATCGGCGACCCGTGGGCAACGTTAAATGGTGCCAGGCTTAATGTCCAGCCTTATCTGGATGGTACAGGTGACATCACCGTCTATTTCCGCGGCGGGACATACAACTTTACCAGCACTGTCACCTTTGGACCGTCTGATTCTGGAACCTCCAGCCAGAGCGTCAACTATGCCGCTTATTCAGGTGAAACGCCAGTATTTACCTCTTTACAACAGGTAACAGGCTGGACCACCCACAGTGGCAGCGTTATGAAGGCCAACCTGCCCGGCGGTATCAGCCGTGTTCGCTATCTGCACGATGAAAGCGAAAACTGGCTGGAGTATTCATCAACTGATTTCTTCCGTCCCAACATTCAGGCGCCGTGTGGCGCTCCTGAATGCGAACACTGGGAACCCGGCTCGCAGGATAATAAAAGCTACACCATTTATCCTTCGTCGTTCAGTATGCCGGATGCCTCCAAGGCCTCCCAGTATGATTTGAGGGCCCAGATGGCCGCATGGCATGCCCAGGTAATGCCTATCACCAGTATTAACACCGGCAGCCGCAGGATTGATGTTGGTACTCCAAGTCATTACCCCCTTTATAATGGTATTGACGATTTGATTACGGAATGCTGGGTGCTTAATTCAATCGCAGGTATCGACACGGCCGGCGAATGGGCCTGTATAGATGGCAAAATCTATTTATGGCCGCTCAGTGGAACATCAGATATTTATGCACCAGCCATCCAGGAAATGATTAGAGTCGATGCCGGTGGTAGTGGCCTTACCTGGACCGGTACACCCGTCCAGTACATCAACTTTGACGGAATTACCTTTACCGGCTGTGATTATCGTATGTCACTGGCTTCTGACATCATGGGCCAGCATGACTGGACAATGGTTGATGTGGACGAAGGTCATATTAAATTCAGGAATGCCGCCAATTGTAATGTCACCAACTGTACATTTACCAAAACCGGTTGTGATGGCGTTCGCCTGGACCGGTATGCCCAGAACATTACCGTGGACAATTGTGATTTCAGCTATATGGGTAAAAATGGTGTTACACTTACCGGCAGAGGTCCCAAATACGGTGATGTAAACAAGAACAACACCATTATCAACTGTCATTTCAACAGTACTTCAAGGACCAAATGGGATTGTGCTGCGGTTCATATTGACCAGTCTTCCTCTAACCTGGTCAAACAATGCTACTTTGAAGACCTTCCGATGTCTGCGATTATCGTCAGTGGTTGCAGGGAATCAAACATCTGGGAAATGACGTACCCGGGAGTGGTCAACAGGGATTTCCACTCGGGAGAATTACACCCGGACGTTTTAGCCGATCCTGATAGTGCGTCCGCATATTTCTATGACTATGATAATATCGTTGAGGAGTGCACTTTCCGCGCAGTTCACATCGGCAGAGACGAGTTAATTCCTGCTGTCAGTCAGGATGCACCAGGTTTTACCAACGGGATGATCTATACTACAGGCAGAAAAGCCGGCGGAACAGACACGTTTAGGAAGAACTATTTCTATGACTGTGACGCAGGTCCGAGCTATTCCCATACCTGGATATTTTTAGGCGACGGTCACGAGGATTATCTCGATATTCACAAGAACATGTCTTATGATATGGACCAGACCAATCCTTTTGAACCAAATCCATGGATGAGTAATAACTGTGAGGCTAGTAACGGCTGCAGTGCCACGGCCAATGTCAAACTGAACTGTTTTGGTTTTGACGGGATACAGTGCGGTTACTGCCAGAACACGTCCTATGCCGGTAATATTGACTTTGATACCGGCAGCCCCGGCGGCTCATCTTCCTATGTCAATGACTATGAAGAGATGTGGTCTTTGCTGTGTCCCGGTATCCTGCCCGGGCCGAGTCCTTTACCTGGCTCATCTGCGCTGCAGACCCAATTGGCGAGCAAGATTAATTCCTTCGGCGGTACTGTGCCGACATGCGGCCCACCTGATACCGATCCACCGACACCGAATCCGGCTACATGGGCGACTGTGCCTTATGCAACCGGCGAGACCTCTATCGGTATGGTGGCAACAACTGGTACCGATGCATCAGAACCGGTCGAATATTACTTCGATGAGACTTCAGGCAATCCCGGAGGTACAGACTCAGGTTGGCAGACAAGCTCCAGTTACACAGATACCGGTTTGAACGCCAGCACACAGTACACTTATACTGTCCAGATGCGTGACAGTTTGAATAATACCGGTACTGCTTCGTCTCCGGCAAGCGCTACAACCGATGCACCTGATTTGACACCTCCTACTCCGGATCCGATGACATGGGCTTCGGTGCCAAGCGCCGACAGCGACTCTGCCATCAGCATGACAGCTACGACTGCATCAGACCCAAGCGGTGTCCAGTACTACTTCGATGAGACAACAGGTGGCCCCGGCGGTACCGACTCAGGCTGGCAGTCAAGCACAAGCTACACAGACACCGGCCTTACCGGCAGTACACAGTACACCTATACGGTGACGGCCCGTGACGTCAGTCCAAACTATAACGAGACTGCTCCATCTACCGCCGAATCGGCTACAACACAAGTTACACAAGATACTACTCCCCCGACGCCGAACCCGGCTACATGGGCAACCGCCCCGTATGCTGTCAGCACTGCTGCTATCAGCATGACTGCTACGACAGGTTCTGATCCATCAGGTGTCGAGTACTCGTTCGATGAGACCTCCGGTAATCCCGGCGGCTCCGATTCAGGCTGGCAGTCAAGTGCAAGCTACACCGACTCTGGCCTAAACTAAAGTACCCAGTACACCTATCGTGTCCGGATGAGAGACCAATCGGGCAATCAGAATACCGGCTCATGGTCAACCTCCGAGTCGGCCACTACGCAATCGGCCGGCGGTACATGGACCATGGTTGATGATGCAGACTCAGCTATTAGTTACGCAGGTACTTGGGGGACCGCCAGTTACAGCTCTGCCTATAATGGCACGGTTCATTATTGTGAGACATCCGGTGCCACTGCATCGTACACATTTGTCGGTGTTCAAGTCAGGGTGTATTTATGGCAATATGACACGAGCCAGGCTATGGATGTGTACATTGATAATCAATTCCAGCAAACCATCAGTCTAAGTTCAGGCTCTGAAGCAAGTATTATGGCATATGAAAGCGGTTCTTTGACTAACGACAGCCATACCGTCAGAGTTGAGTATTCATCCGGCGAACCGCATTTTGACGCCTATGAATACTTGACCGGCGCTGCCGGCGATACGGATCCGCCGACTCCGAATCCTGCAACATTTGCCTCTCCGCCTGCTGCCGGCGGTACTGATAATATCAGTATGACGGCAACTACAGGCACCGATGCATCAGGCCCGGTCGAATACTTCTTCGATGAAACCAGCGGTAATCCAGGCGGCTCCGACAGCGGCTGGCAGACGAGCACGAGCTATACTGATACCGGCCTTAGCGCCAGTACTCAGTACACATATACAGTGCAGATGCGAGACAGCGTACCCAATACCGGTACCGCGTCGAATCCTGCAAATGCAACAACTGATGCTGCACCTGATACAGACCCGCCGACGCCGAACCCGGCTACTTTTGCTTCGGCGCCAAGTGCCGACAGCGATACTGCTATCAGCATGACGGCTACAACAGGTTCCGATGCAAGCGGCCCTGTCGAATACTACTTCGACGAGACTTCCGGTAATCCCGGTGGCTCCGACTCAGGCTGGCAGACCAGCACAAGTTATACTGATACAGGTTTAACCGCCAGTACCCAGTACACCTATACAGTACAGATGCGTGACAGCATTCCCAATACAGGTACCGCGTCGAGTCCTGCAAATGCTACTACTGATCCACCGCCTGATACGACACCGCCGACGCCGGATCCCGCGACCTGGGCTTCCGTGCCGAGTGCCGGCAGCGATACCGCTGTCAGCATGACGGCAACGACTGCAACAGATCCATCCGGCGTGGAATACTACTTCTATGAGACCAGCGGCAATCCCGGAGGTTCCGATTCAGGTTGGCAGGATAGCACAAGCTACACTGATACGGGCCTATCAGGCTCGACACAGTATTGCTACGAGCTCCAGGCCCGTGATAAGAGCCCCAATCAGAACGTTACCGCCTGGTCAACGAATGAATGTGCAACAACGCAGGTAACCCCTGATACGACTCCTCCGACACCTGACCCAATGACCTGGTCGAGCAATCCTGCTGCAGGTGGAACAGATAACATCTCCATGACTGCTACGACTGCATCAGATCCATCCGGTATCCAGTACTACTTCGATGAAACAACAGGCGGCCCCGGCGGTACCGACTCAGGCTGGCAGGCGTCCGCAAGCAATACTGATACAGGCCTAAGTGCCTCGACTCAGTATTGCTACGAAGTTACAGCTCGTGACCAGAGCGTTAACCTGAACGAGACCGCTCCTTCATCTAATCAGTGTGCTACGACCGATGCCCCGCCTGATACCACTCCACCGACACCCGACCCGATGACCTGGGCAAGCGCCCCTGCTGCTGCAAGTTCGAGCCAGATTGATATGACCGCTTCAACTGCATCAGATCCATCCGGTGTCGAGTACTCGTTCGACGAGACCAGCGGTAATCCAGGTGCAACCGACTCAGGTTGGCAGTCAAGTGCAAGCTACTCTGATACCGGCCTTGACGCTGATACACAGTACACCTATCGTGTGCGGGCTCGTGACCTGAGTGTCAACCAGAACGCAACTGCCTGGTCAACATCTGAATCTGCAACGACAGACCCGGCCAGCGGCTGGACCCAGATCATCTACGATGAATTCGAGAGCGGCTTCGGCAACTGGAATGACGGCGGCAGCGACTGTAGTCTGTATACAAGCGGTACCAGAGCCCACCAGGGAAATAATGCCATTGACATACAGGACAACAGTACACCTCCGGCCTCCACAACCTATACCGATAACCTGGCCCTTGCAGCTTATGACGAGGTCAAGGTTGATTTCTGGTATTACTGTTACAGCATGGACAACTCCAACGAGGATTTCTGGCTGCAGATATCGACCGATGGCGGCTCCAACTGGACAACAGTCGAAGAGTGGAACCAGGGCGACGAGTTTGTCAATGAACAGTTCTATCCGGATTCGGTCATCATTACCGGTTTCACCTTGACCAACAACACGCAGCTTCGTTTCCGTTGTCATGCCTCAGGTAATGCTGATGATGTCTATATCGATGAGGTCATGGTTTCCGCTCAGGGTGGTGGCCCACCTGACACCGATCCGCCAACACCGGACCCGGCTACTTGGGCTTCTGTCCCAAGTGCCGACAGTTCTTCTGCTATCAGCATGACGGCCACTACCGGTTCAGACCCCTCTGGTGTCCAGTACTCGTTCGATGAGACTAGCGGTAATCCCGGCGGCTCCGATAGTGGTTGGCAGTCGAGTGCGAGCTACACTGATTCGGGCTTGAATGCGAGCACACAGTATACGTACCGTGTCAGGATGCGTGACCAGTCTGCGAACCAGAACACCGGTTCATGGTCAACATCCGAGTCGGCCACCACGCAAGATCCGCCCAGCGGTAGCTGGCACATGGTCAATAACACCAGTGGTAGCATTACATATACCGGATCGTGGTCAAATGTTTCAGCTCCCGGTGCTTATCAGGACGATGCCCACTGGTGCGATACCAGCGGGGATGCCTCGTTCACGTTTAACGGCACCCAGATTAGGTATTACAGCTTTAGATACGATGGAAGCCAAACGCAGGAAATATACATTGACGATCAATCCCAGGGTAATCACTCAACACCTGCCGGTCCGCCCGAAGGCCAATATCTTGCCTACGAAAGCGGAACGCTAAGCAGCGGCTCTCACACCATTAAAGTTGTCGCAGGCTCAGGTGAAGCCCACGTTGATGCCTTTGAATACTTTGGACCGTAGAACCTGGATTTGTTTGCATCGTGAGTCTTTCAAGCGTGGCGGCTTTTACAGCCGCCACGCCTTTTTAGTGATCCGTGTTTGTGCTTTTTTCAGCGATTAGTTTCCGGCTCGCCTGTTACGTGCACGGGCGCAGGCCATAACACTGCCCGAATCAGGATTCGTTAGAGTACTCCTCCAAAAAAGTGCCGACAATTGAGTAATACCCCCCCCTTTTTTTTAATATTCTTGAGAATTTTCTTGCCCAAAACAGTTGACCCGCTAAAATAGTGCGCGTTGTGAGTTGAGAAAACTTCCCCGGACGCACACCCACTGACCGTTGCTCCTCAAAGTTGTAAATGTAGAGGCTTCGAGAGACATGGAGATGGTGTTAGCTTTTATCGTTTTTTCCAACGGGGGCCTATCAGAAGTTCTGCACGCTCAACGCGAGTTATCAAATATAAACGTCAACTCGTATTATCAATTTTCTATGTGGGCAAAAGGAGGTGATGCTTGGAAGTAAACTGAACAATCAATAAATTTTGTGTGGGGTGAGCCCGTCTCGAGAGGACTCATTCAAGTTATGGCTCACGACAAAGTAGCAGAATGTGTTTGTAACAAATGTGAATAGTTTTATGAAAAGAAAGAAAGGGTATTACAATGAGTAAAGTATTTGTACAATCAATTCTAATTATCAGCCTATTAGGCCTATTGGCAGCTCCCACATTCGGTGCTGATGGAGATGCCCTCTTTTATTCACGGGGTACCGGTGAGATGGGATGGATATGCCCGGTCCTTGCAGAAAGCACGGGATACGTGTATTTGGGTTTTGCATACGAGAGAGAAGAATATTGGCACACCGGATCCAGTGTGATGTGTTTTAACAGAGACGGCGGCGAAGTATGGACCTTCCCTATCAGTAACAAAGATCAACCCTGCGGTGGTTTTACGCTTAACGCCACCGAAGACCGTCTGTATTTCGGCACCTATGAAAGGGGAGGTGACATGTATTGTTTGAATGCCCTGACCGGGGCGGTCATCTGGCAAAGCAGCACCGCCTTAGGCTGGCCCAATGATACCAGACGCTTCGGTGCGTCACCGGCCCTGTCATCGGATGAGACCGTGCTCTACTGCGGCTCGGGTGGCGAAGTGTGGAATAGTCTGGTTGACCAGCGGTTCTACGCCTGCAATGCCACAACCGGCCAGCTTCTCTGGATGTACGAGGCCAGCCATGACGACCGGCAGGAGCGTCCCGACCTGCAGGCCCTTCCGGAGTCGGAAACGGCGGGCTGCGGCTTCTGGCCTGATCCCGCTGTCGGACCCGATGGGACAATCTATGCGGGCAACTTTAACGGTATCCTCTATGCCTTCAATCCTGACGGGACCATCAAGTGGCAGTATGAGATGTACTGGTATGACGAAACTGCTCCGCCAGGCGAAGAGCGTCGCCCTTCATCGTTTTCCATCTGGCACGAGATTTGGGGAGCTCCGGCCCTCAATGCAGATGGGTCGGCCGTTTATATCGCCGGTAATGACTGGTTCGTGCACGCAATTGATACAGCCACCGGTCAAATGCTGTGGAAATATGAATGCTGTTTCAACTGTATACCAACGACTACAACGGCAGAGATTTACACGAATCCTGCGGTAGGGCCCGACGGCACGATTTACGTCACCTCGGAAGATAATTACGTTTACGCCCTTAATGCCGATGGCACTCTTAAATGGAAAAGCGACGTTATTTATCAGGCGTTGAAAGGTACTGATGAGCTTCCGATCGAAGATGAAACCGGCTGGGAGCTTTGCTGGACCGGCTCCTGGACACTGCTTGCCGATGGAACGATGATCGCAGGTGTGGATACGGCCAGGCACTATGTTGCCCTTAATTCTTCAGATGGCTCGTTGAAGTGGCTTACCAAGTTACTCATAGACTGGGCTGAAGAGGACGACACAGATGAGATCCATACCGAGCCTGTGGTCGATCCCGTCACTAACAGGGTCTATGGCGGCACCGGCTGGTTGGGCGGTCTTGTGGCCTTCGAAGAAAGCTCGCCCCTTGCATACGCCGCCCCCTGGCCAAGGAGCCAGAGAGACAATCGTTCCTCCGGCTACTTCGTATCAACTGGCCCTGATACCACTCCGCCCTCACCGAACCCGATGACATGGGCGATCTTACCTGCTCCGGATGGCTGCAGTGCTATAACTATGACGGCTACGACGGCATCCGACCCGAGCGGTGTAAATTATTTCTTCGATGAGACCAGCGGCAACCCCGGTGGCAGCGACAGCGGCTGGCAGGCAGACACAACCTACACTGATGAAGACCTGGATCAGCTTACACAGTACTGTTACAAGGTCAAGGCGCGTGACTTGAGCGCCAACCAGAACGAGACCGCGTGGTCAACAGTTGAGTGTGCCGGTACTGCAACTCAGGAAGATTGCCACGTTGAGGCAATGGTGTGCAGTGAACAAAGCTGCGGCGGACCAAACAAAAACGGTGTAGCAACCGTTACCATCTACGACAATTGCGGAGACCCCGTCGTAGGTGCCGATGTTACCGGCACATTTACCGGGGACTTCAATGAGCAGGTCATGGACACGACCGACCAAAACGGCGTGGCCGTCCTTGTTACCGTCGGTTGTTTGAAAAAGCCGACATTCGAGTGCTGCGTGGATGATGTTGACCATACCCTGCCGTACGACTCGAACGACAATCTGGTAACATGCTGCAACGATTAAGGTCAAAAAGGTAAAGCAACAGAACTGAAATCGGGCATCCGGCCTGATTTTAAGGGAGGTTTTCGAGCGCAGCGGCCGATTCGGCCGCTGCGCTATCTGATGACGGTCGGTTTCGGCCGGCCGAGAGGGTGCATTTCTATTTAAATAGATCGGAGTGTAAAAAGAATGATAACGATTTATCTGTGTTATGAAGAAGGTGATGCCCGGCAGTAGCGAACAAACATTAAATTTTAGTTTGGGATTTCGTTTTAACTTTAACAGGTGAATAGTTTTATGAAATGAAAGGAAGAGAAACATGGAAAACAAAATTAATAAATTGATTCTTGTAATGACAATTTTAACTGTTGTTGTTTCTGCAGCATGGGGAGCCAGAAGTCCGATATGGTCAATTCAAGCAGAACTCAACAATGATACAGGTTGGGGATCACCCTGTTTAGGGTCTAATGGAGTCGTTTACCAGGGTGATTTGGATGGAGCGCTTGTTGCGGCTAATGCGACGAATGGAAGCATTATCTGGAATATAGATTTACCGAATTCAGGCCAGGCCTCTGGTGCAAGTCCCGTGTTAAACAGTACCGAGACCAGGTTGTATGTCGCCAGTTGTTGGAGCCCGGGAAGACTATATATTATCGATCCAGCCAATGGTGATGTTTTGGACAATTTCCAGATACCAACACCAGGTTATTTAACCGGTCCCAATGGTGGTGAAAAGATTGGTGGCGGTCACCATGGTATTGCTATCAGCAGGGATGACAGCACCATTTATTTGGGTTCGGGTAACTGGATTGAATGTAATCCATGTAACGAGGATGTCGTTGATGACCGAGTGCTTGCTATTAGTGTTACAGGTGACAGTGCAAGCCTGAAGTGGTATTTCAGTACCACTCTGGAAGATGGCCAGCAGAGCGAAGAACGCTGGTCTTTTTGGGCGAATCCATCCATTGCTGCAGACAATACCATTTACATCGGTACATTTAATGGGTTCATGTATCATCTTCAGGATAACGGTGCCAGTTACACGCTCCTGCACAAATTCAACTTTGATCCTTACAAGACCCCAAAGGCCGTAGGCGAAGGTATACCTCCGGAGGTTTGGGGTTCCGCGGCAATTGCAAGCGATGGAACGGTTTATGTTCCTTCCAACGACGGCCAGCTATGGGCATTTAATCCTGACTTAACACAAAAATGGTCCTCGCCGATTCTGGCTTACTGGGGCGGTACTTATTATGAAAATTTTGCTTCGCCGATTATCGCTCCCAATGGCTTAATCATCAGTAGTGATGAATCCGGAAGAATCTATGGTGTCCAGGATAACGGCTCTTCAGGGTCAATAGACTGGAATATAGATTTCGGAAATGAATGGTTTAGAACCCCTGCTGTGGCTTCAAATGGCGACATGATAGTTGGTTCTGAGAAATCCGGAAAATACCGGTGTTTAGATACGGATAATGGCAACTCCGTGTGGGATACTACAGTTATTGGACTGGAAACCGGATGTTTTCCGTCCATAGGTCCTGACTCGAAAATTTATGTTACCGGTGGTTATGAAGGTGGATTATATTGTTTTCAGGGAGATGCACCTTTAGCTGATACAGACTGGCCAAAGGGTATGAATAATTTGCTTAACACCGGTTATGCAGGCGGTTCAGCACCAGACACAACACCGCCGACGCCGGACCCGATGACATGGGCTTCTGTGCCGAGTTCTGGCGGTGACAGCTCTATCTTGATGACAGCAACTACCGCGACAGACCCGTCTGGTGTCGAATACTTCTTCGATGAAACTTCCGGTAATCCCGGCGGCTCAGACTCAGGCTGGCAGGACCCCGCCAGCTACACCGATACCGGCCTGAATGCATCAACACAGTACTGCTATCGTGTCAGAGCTCGTGATAAGAGCCCCAATCAAAACGCGACCGCCTACTCAAGCACTCAATGTGCAACTACTGATGCGCCTGATACGACTCCGCCGACACCTGACCCGATGACCTGGGCTGCTGCACCTTCTGCTAATGACCACGAGTCAATTAGCATGACAGCTACAACAGCTTCAGATCCAAGTGGTGTCGAATACTACTTCGATGAGACAACAGGCGGCCCAGGTGGAAGCGACAGCGGCTGGCAGGATAGTGCAAGCTATACCGACTCAGGCCTAAGCACCGCAACACAGTATTGCTATGAAGTTGCAGCACGCGATAAGAGTGCCAACCAGAACGAGACCGCCCCGTCAACCAATCAGTGCGCTACGACAGATACAGCTCCTCAATGGACGGTTATCACCAGTGATGACTTCGAAGCCGGCTTCGGCAACTGGATTGACGGTGGTGAAGACTGTTCACTCTACACCGACGGAACATACGCCCACCAGGGCAGCAATGCCGTGTTGATAGTGGACAATACCAGCACGTCGGTCACAACCACCAACAACCTTGCCCTGAGCAGCTACGATGAGGTCAAGGTCGATTTCTGGTACTACCCGCGTAGCATGGATAAAGTCGCTGAGGATTTCTGGCTCCAGATATCCACCAACGGCGGCTCTAACTTCACAACCGTCGAAGAGTGGAATCTGGACGACGAGTTCGTCAATGACCAGTTCTATCCCGATTCGGTCATTATCACCGGTTACACCCTGAACGATCAGACACAGATTCGGTTCCGTTGTGATGCTTCAGGCAACAAGGATTATATTTACCTTGACGAGATAGTAGTCTCTGCAAGTGGTGGAGCGCCTGATACTACTCCGCCGATGCCGGACCCGATGACATGGGCAACTGCGCCTAACGCGACCGGCGAAAACTCGATAGACATGACAGCTACAACGGCTTCAGATCCATCCGGTGTACAGTACTACTTCGATGAGACAACAGGCGGACCCGGTGGTACCGACTCAGGCTGGCAGTCGAGTGCAAGCTACACCGACAGCGGTTTAACCGCTGCAACACAGTACTGCTACGAGGTCACAGCTCGTGACCAGAGTGTTAACCTGAACGAGACCGCCGCATCAGCCAATCAGTGTGCAACAACAGATGCACCGGATACGACTCCACCATCACCCGACCCGATGACATGGGCTTCTGCACCTAACGCGACCGGTGAAAACTCGATAGATATGGTTGCTACAACGGCTTCAGATCCTTCCGGCGTGGAGTACAACTTCGACGAGACCAGCGGCAATCCCGGCGGCACCGATTCAGGCTGGCAGGATAATACAAGCTACACCGACAACGGTTTGAATGCCGGCACTCAGTACTGCTACGAGGTTATGGCCCGCGACAAGAGCGTAAATCACAACTCAACTGCCGCATCGAGCAATCAATGTGCAACAACCGATGCGCCTGATACGACACCACCGACGCCTGACCCGATGACGTGGGCTTCCGTACCTGCTGCTGCAAGTTCGAGCCAGATAGATATGACGGCTACGACAGCCTCTGACCCCTCCGGCGTCGAATACTCGTTCGACGAGACCAGCGGCAATCCCGGAGCTACCGATTCAGGCTGGCAGGCTTCAGCAAGCTACTCTGATATAGGTCTTGATGCGGATACGCAGTACTGCTATCGCGTGCAGGCCCGCGACCAGAGTGTCAACCAGAACGCCACAGCCTGGTCCACCACCGAGTGTGCCACAACAGAGGCCGGCGGCTGGACGCAGATTATCAGCGATTACTTCGAGGGCGGCTTCGGCAACTGGAACGACGGCGGCACCGATTGCCTGCTCTACACAGGCGGAACATACGCCCACCAGGGCAGCAATGCCATCGACCTGCAGGACAACACCGATACTTCGGTGATGACCACCAACAACCTTGATTTGAGCGCCTATGCCGAGGTCAAGGTCGATTTCTGGTACTATCCGCGCAGCTTCGATAACTCCGCCGAGGACTTCTGGCTCCAGATTTCCACCAACGACGGCTCCAGCTTCGATACCGTCGAAGAGTGGAACGTCGGTGATGAGTTCACCAACGACGACTTCTATCCCGACTCGGTGATCATTACCGGCTACACACTGACTAATCAGACGCAGATACGTTTCCGTTGTGACGCCTCAGGTGACGCAGATGATGTCTATATCGATGAGGTCGTCGTTTCTGCAGGCGGCGAGCCGGTACCTGATACCGATCCACCAACTCCGAACCCTGCTACATGGGCTTCGGTACCTGCTGCGGGTGGCTCTGACAACATCAGCATGACGGCCACTACCGGTTCCGACCCGTCAGGTGTAGAATACTCCTTCGATGAGACTTCCGGCAATCCCGGCGGCAGCGACTCAGGCTGGCAGACTTCTGCAAGTTATACCGACTCCGGCCTTACTGAAAGCACCCAGTACTGCTATCGTGTTCGTATGAGGGACCAGAGCCCGAATCTGAATACCGGTTCATGGTCCACCACCGAGTGCGCTACGACCACCGCCGGTGGCGAAACCTGGCAAAAGGTCGATGAACGTGACGCTTCGGTCTCCTATACGGGTGATTGGGAATCAACTAGCTACTCTCAAGCCTATATGAATACCGTTAAATTTACATATACATCAGGTTCGACAGCATCATATAGTTTCACAGGGACCCAGGTACGCTTCTATGTGTATCGATTTGATGACACGCAGGGTCTTGATGTGTACATCGATGATCAATTTCAGCAAACGGTAAATATAGGTTCGGGTTCTGAAGCAAGCATACTGGCTTATGAAAGCGGTATACTAAGCGGTGGAAGCCATACACTCAGGGTCGAGCGTGTATCCGGTGAGCCGCATTTAGATGCCTTTGAACATTACGGACCCTAAAAACTTCGATTGAGCTTACATCTTAACTCTTTGAAGCGCAGCGACCCCTCCGGCCGCTGCGCTTTTTTAACTTCTTACACCGATTCGCTTTTCAGACCTTTTTAGCGGCGTCGCCGACGCTCTCATCCTTGCCGACAACGACCGGCTCAGGTTCGGATATAGATCCGGCCCCCGTTTGCGAATGTATGTACTCGGCCACCGTTTTATAGTCCTCGGCCCCGTTGCACCTCGGCTCATATTCGAAAATCGTCTTACCGTAACTCGGCGCCTCAGCCAACTTAATATTCCGTCGCACGTGCACCGGTATAATCCGCGCACCAGACCACGGA
>Ga0114922_10003648_pt1 | contig 14332 bp, 15 predicted proteins | sample AartaG_FD_100975 | JGI IMG/M metagenome (GOLD analysis project Ga0114922, IMG submission 100975) | Deep subsurface microbial communities from Aarhus Bay to uncover new lineages of life (NeLLi) - Aarhus_00045 metaG | ecosystem: Environmental > Aquatic > Marine > Oceanic > Sediment | place...
GGAATAGCCAGCAGAAGACCCAGCGCAATGGCGCGCCAGGTCGTATGGTTAGGGCGGGAATCCATGGGATGTTTCATTCTTCGTAAGAGATTGCTAGAACGCGGATGCAGCGGACTCTTGCTTTAATCCGCGTTATCCGCGTTCTATTTCCTTCGGAAGGAGAAAACACTATTATGGCTCAAGTCACTTTTTGATCCAACCCCACCTGGTCGCCAATCCGTCGCCAGGAGCATTAACAGCGAGACCGCCTATCGCCAGGCTGGAAATCTCATCCTCGCTCAGAGCGCGGTCGTACATCATGACTTCGTCGATGATGCCGACAAAATGCCGATCTGCCCCGCAGCACTCATCCCAGCCGAACTTCAGATTCTCAACAAGCTGCTCGATGTGGTCGATCTTGTTTGTATTCTGCACCAGCCCGTCTGCGTCAGTATAAATATAGGCAACCGCTTTATCCGGTTCGATAGTTATGGCCGCCATCGCCCATTCGTCCTGCGGGATCGCTGGGCCTTCTCTCCAACCCCAGGTTGCTTCGGCATCGTTGTTCCATACGTAACTCAAGGTATCTGAGTCCGTAAAGCCCATCCAGAAAGCAACTCCACCTCTGCCCACAACTATGCCTGTCCAGGCGCTTTGTCTCCATCCTTTGATCCATGCCACGCATGTCAGGGTATCTGTGATCATCTCGAAGCCCGAAATCGCTGCGTAGCCCGTGCTGCCATCGAATTCAATGCCAAGGTTCATATAACCCGCCACCCAGTCCGCGCCGTCCACCAGGTCGCCTTCAGTATCACCTGCCAGATCAGTGAAATCGCCATCCAGCGGCCAGTATCCTACCAGACCTGAAGTGAGATCCGCCGCATTCGCCATGCTGCCAATCAAACCAGACAGCAACACAAAAACCACAAATCCTCCAAATAGCTTCTCCATCTTTTGGCCTACCTCCTCAATCCGGGCGACGTGGTCTTCTCAATCGCCCATTCATTCCGAAGAGATCAGTAGGCGATGACTAACCTACTGTTTGATCGAACCCCAGGTAGCCGCCAATCCGTCGCTGGGAGCTGTAACAGAAAGACCGCCGGTTGCGAGGCTGAGGATCTCATCCTCGCCCAGAGCGCGGTCGTAGATCATCACTTCGTCGATTATGCCCTGGACGTGTCGGGTATCACCGCAGCAGTCATCCCAACCAATTTTCAGGTTGTCCGCTATGGTCTGCTCAACATGCGGTATCTCATTGACCGCTGACTGCAAACCATCTGCGTCAGTATAAATGCAGGCAACTGCTTTATCAGGATCGATGGTTATCGCCACCATTGCCCATTCGTCCTGTGGGATGCTCGGACCCGCTTTCCAGCCCCAGGTCGCTTCAGCATTGTTGTTCCATACGTAGCTCAGGGTATCCGCGTCAGTGTACCCCACCCAGAAACTCATGGGATCCATGCGGGAGCATATTATGCCGGCCCAAGCATCCTGTCTCCACCCGTTGAGCCATGCAACAGCCGTCACTTCCGTTGTGGTCAGTTCGAAGCCCGAAATTGCCACATAACCGCTAATGCCATCAAGCATGACTGCGCCGTTTACCCGGCCATTGGCTATCCAATCAGCATCGCCTTCTAGGACACCTTCGCTATCACCCGCTATGTCTTCACCGTTTCCATCCAGCGGCCAGTATCCTACCAGACCCGAAGTGAGATCCGCCGCATTCGCCATTCCCACAGTCAGGCCAGCCAGCAAAACGAAGACTACAAAAAAAGCAAAAAATCTTTCCATTAGCCTACCTCCTTCTCAGTTCAGGACACAGCGAAAAACTTCACCACAGAGGCGCAAAGAGCACAGAAAAAGAATGGATTTTGCATTCCCCCTTGTTTCTCTCTCTGCGCGACTTTTTGCCCACCTCCTTCCTCATTTTTATCCAGACTATAGCAAAACTTCCGCCAGATTTCAACTCTAATCTTCGGACCAGCCGGGAAGCGAAATCTCAGCCCTGTAATCGGAAGCGTTGTAGTGCGGATACCTGATAGGCTTGTAGATGCGATCCCCCCGGAAAGGCTCATCCTGAGTGTAAATCCATATACGCTCAAGATCCCAAAGCACTATCTCATCCCGCGCGTCGCCAGTCAGATCCAGCGCCTCAGCGCAAAGCTCCGGATGACCGTCGTCCGGAAACACGACCACAGTGCGGCCATAGCCGTCAAGCATGCCACCATGCTCAATGCTCCCGGAAAGCAGCGCCAGTTCAGTCCCGTCCCCTTTCCAATTGACCGGGTTGAGGACGTTCCCGGTAGTGGTCGGCTCAAAGTTGAACAGTTTCCTGCCTGTGCAATCATGGAACGATATGATCCCCGGGTTTCCCCAGAAAGTGATGACGTAAAACTGCAAACCATCCATATCCGGCCTGAACTTCGCGGCGCTCAACCTCTGAGCGTGCCCCAGATGGTCGCGGTGCAATACTTCGCCTTCAGGACTGAGGATATTGAAGCCCTCTTCTCCGCACACAATAGCGATCTGGACGTCGTCGCGACCGGGATCAAACGGCCCTATGGCGATCTCGTCCGTATGGTCTCCCCAGTCCTTGCTCCATTTCATATCACCATCAGGGCCGATGAGAGTGTAGCCGATAAACAGATCATCACGACCGTCGCCATCGAAGTCATAAGGAATGGCAAAATGCCCTGTACTGCACTGATGAGTCCACAGCAGGTTAAAACGGTTATCATAGGCCCAGACCTGCCTGTAACGGTTCTTTATCACAATGTCAGAGGGTCTTGGCTCGCCTCTGAAGTTCGCAATCACTATGCAATCGCCGTGCAGACGGCCGTAATGGTTCTCATCCGGGGGATCCATGGGGAGGGGCACTACCGATTTGACAGAACCGTCCTGACCGTTCAGCACGTAGAGCTTGAAGTTCTTCATGCAGAGCACTTCGTCTTTTCCGTCTCCGTCAATGTCGTATATCTGAAAAGGCACGTCGAAAGTGGCCATCCCAGCATCCGGATCCGAGCTTGGTTCCCCGAACTGCCACAGGATATTGCCGTCCAGATCCATCGCCGTGAGGCATCGCGTGGTTGCTATATCCCGCTGCAATTTGATATTCTGCGCAAGCACGAAATCCAGCCTGTCCCTGTTCACCAGATGCCCGAACCGTATATGACGCCCGGCGCCGAAACCCTTTGTATCTATCTGCTTCCACAATACTGGTTTGGGATACTGCTCCCGCAGTTCGTCCAGTTCCCGCTGTTTCCGATCCCGGGTCTGGATGTATGAGGTATAAACAGAATCTTCAGCCGTTACTTCAAGCTCATCAAACGCCGCCGGCACCAGAGCAGCGATGCCGACTTTGCCACTGGGATAGCTTCTATCTTGCACATCGAACTTCAGATCCCCGTCCACGTAAGCCAGAATGTGATCTCTCTCAACCTTCACCTCAAGCTCGTAGATGCTTTCGAGGGAATACTCAAAGGGCATTTCAGCGAGAATATGATGCTCTTCGTGATAGTCTTTAATCAGCTTTAACGTGTTACCCGCATCAAAGCCGAACCTGTACCTGCTGCGGCCTGTTTCATATCGAAACACAACGCCCACGAATCCGTCATCACGGAAAGGTTGTAGACGCACCCTCAGAGTATAGTCAGTCCACGAAGGGTCGCCAGTTACAAGCGTTCTGACCAGTCTGTTATCCCTGTTACCCCTCTGGATCATGCGATGCCTGCCATCGTCTTCGATAACCATCCATCCCTGTCGGTTCGTGGATTCATACCACCTCCCCCTGTTGCCCTCTGGCGGTTTGTAGTGATATTCCCCGGTGGCAGTATAATCCGCGGGGAACAGCCCGGGACTCAGATCGCTAAAGTCTTCAAAAGCCAGTGTTTTCATGACAAATATTCCTTTTCTAAGTGCCAACCAACTCAACTTCCCCCCACGCGCCGATACTCTCACCCATGATAACAACCGCGCCCTCCACGCCTTCGATAGCTCTGGCGAAATCCACAGCCTTCTGTATATCCTGCGCCGTCTTGACCAGATTCCCCGCGGCTGTAGCTACCGCATCCGCGAGGGCAGTCCATTTCGATACAATGATAGCCGCATCAGCTTTGCCGAAGCTCAAGGAGTGTCCCACAGTGCCAGAAGAAGTGCATATCCCCAGCGGCGTCTGTTCAGGTTTTATCTTTACAGCGATTTTGCCGGTAAAGGGTGAGTCGGCAGCGTATACCCCCATCAGCCGCTCTCTCGCGGTCTTGATAAAAATGTCTCCACCGTTCTCCACGATGATCTGGTCACTGAAGGCCAGAAGGTCTCTTCCCACGCGTTCAGCTATAGCGCCCGCCACCGAAGCCATGGGCCCGACACCTGCAATTCTGGCTGCTTCTGCCATTTCCTTCACGATTTCGGGCGCGTCTTTCCTTACTTCCACAGGCTCAAGGGCAGGCTGAAATTCCGCATCCTGGGTTATATATCTTTCAATCTGCCTTCGGTAACTGGTTACAGATTTTGCTGCCACAACGGAGAGATTCACATCCCCTGATACCAGCAGATCCGTCTCCTCCTCCATGACCCTGACGGTTATCAGATCCTCATGCTTTACCCATTCCCTGTATCTTCTTTCTTCGTACATTGCTTGTTTCAGACTTCGGACGGTCTGCTGAATCACCAAGAAACAAAGAGGGCGGGTTTCTTGAACCAATAGGACATTTTGGGAGAAGAAGAACCGTTATCTCTGTGAGCAAGGGCATTGAGCATGATAAACGGAACCCGCCCCTACAAAAGAATCATTATTTGGCAATCAGACCAACCCGTCTCCTTAATCTTTCGATGTGAGCGTTTGCTCTTTCCACTATCTCCTCATTCAGGAACCTGGGCGGCATATCCATATACTCGTCTATGTTCGCTCGCAGCCCCAGGTCTTCTACTACGAAACTGGATGACATCTGGAAATGATTCCGGCCATCCCAGCTCAGGTACTCCCAATCCGGAACCTTCAGGTACGCCGCCTCGTAAAGCTCCCTATCCATTGTCGCGTCTGCGCTGACCCAGCGTCCGTTCAAATGCACGCGGCAATATACGTGTATTATGACGTCCGAACTTTTGCCGTATATCTCCTCATTCGCGACGGTTTTCAAGGCTTCTTTCCTTATCCTGAGAATCCCGTACCCGGCAGGTATGCCAACTGCCCTCAGCATTGCCACCTGCAGGTTCGCTTTGTTTGCGCACATGCCGCTCATTTTTTGCATTGTTTCAGAAGCCTTTACATTCCAGAAATCAAACGCGTATTTCACCTGGTCCCGAGCCCAGTTGAATATGAGCACAGCAGAATCCACGTCACTGCACTCGCGGTATGATAGTATCTCCTTCGCCTTCCTCTTTATCTCAACGTTATCTACATCGCAATACTTGGTTCCCGTCAGATATTCGCTGGATATGCTATCTGTATCAGTCAATAATCTCCACTCCATACACTATGCAATCCCCGATCTCATGTATCTTGACAAATCTCTCCGGATTTTCCTTCAGGGCAAGTGACAGAAACGTGTAGGAATGCAGCGCAGGGCTGCTTATCACGTAATCCACTTCGTTCCTGGTTATGGAAGCCATGACTTCGCCCGCGTCCTCCACCCAGGGCGGGGTAAACGTCTTGCGATCCGAAAGCATATAGACCCAGGGCGATCTGCCACTCACTATCACAGACTCCGGGGCAGTATTTTCCCTGACCCAGTTCACCGCGTCCAGGAAATTGGCTACAGAACCCGTATAGTATGGCTTTGCATGTTCAGCGCGAATGATGCCGACATCAGAACCCCAGTTCCAGAATATCACGATCCCGACCAGTATAGCCAGAACAGCCAGTTCTCCCCAAACCCGATAACTATCCCTCTTCAGCTTACCCTTGCTCAAAAGCTTAATGAGAAAGCTCAAGCTATCCGGAACCAGCCACACAGCCCTGACCAGGTAATAGAGGATAAAAGGTATAATCGGCACCAGAAATCGCTCTCCCTGTAAAGATGTCCACACAATATAAATCAGAACGTAGAAAAACACGTAATACTCAAAAACACTTCTCCATTTAACGAGACAGTATATGAATCCGCATAGCAGTATAGCAAATATCACCCAAGCGCGCGTCCTTGAATCCGTATTCTTCCCCAGCACAATGTCAGCAGTCAGATCCTGGTAATATTTGCTATTCTGTTTCACCCTCGAGACGAGGTCGCCAAAACGCGCTGTCCTGGTATGAGGATCGCTCGGGTTCACTATAATAAGCTCCTTCTCATAGCTCAGAAACTCCCTCAGATCAGGCGGTGGTGGAGAGATCCTTCTTACCACAACACCCCGTATCATCCAGGCAGAAGCCGGTATCAGAAATATCAGCCCTATCAGCGCCACCTTCCTGAACCGAATGGCTCGCGTGCCTTTGCCATCAAGAAAGAGATATATCACAGACCCGGCAAACAGCGCCAGGCCTATGTATCTTGTGAGAAAAGAGGCCAGAATCATCACAGCGGCAATGTAACCGGATTTGCTCGACCACCTGTCGTCCTGGCCATATCTGATGACAAAGATCAGCGATAGCAAAGACAGAAACATATATGGAATATCCGATAGAAGCCTCGTGCATTCAACCATCAGTGGGTAGGACGCAGCCGTCATAAGCATCAGTCCTATACCGAGAGCCACGCCGGAGATGCGCCTGAATAGCCAGAACGTTAACCTGATTGACCCTAGACCCATCAAAACTATGAGAAGCCTCATCAAAAGGAAGTTGCGCCCGAAGAGGCCGATTATAGGCGAGAGCATAAGAGGGAACATAAACGGATACTTCGTATGGGGAATGCCCATATACTTGAAGCCATGCCCGGTGATCAGGGATTTACCCAGCATTATGTAAGTCGCACTGTCCCACGTAGGCTTCCAGTTAGTGCTGAGCAGGAGCAGATAGATCCCAATTACTGGCAGCATCAATCCAACCAGAGCAACCTTCTCAGCTCTGCGAATTGTTCCATCAAGTCTCGACACGCCCAAATTGCGTCTCCCGTGCTATCCGCGGTAGTAGCTTAATAAATCCCTCTGAACCTCTGTGTCTCCGTGCCTCCGTGGTTAGATATTCAACAGCACAATTATCTTATCCTGTTAGAGAGATTCTCAAACACAGCTTCCCAGCGAATCCTATGGCTATCATCAACGTAGACAGGCTCGAACCCCAGATTCAGGTAGGTCTTCATAGCCGGAAGACGAAAATCATCCGTATGCAGCTCAGCATTCCTGAACCCATTTTCCCTGAAAAAGCGGAGGGCGCTCAGACAAAGAGCATATCCAAGCCTTCTGCCCTGATGCTCAGGTATGACCCCCACCATGTGTATATATCCCACTTCTGTTTCCCCTGGCAACTGAGTCCACGCGCAGGTTGTGCCTATTGCCTTGCCCTCATAAGTGGCAAAAAACAGCCCACCCGGGCGGAACTGAGGCCGATCAATGAGTTCCCGCCGGCATCTTCCCGCATCCCAGCCAGAGCCCAGCGAATTATTAATGATCTCAGCCCATGCCGCCTCATCGCCTTCTCTATACGTTCTGATCTCATAACCAGGAGGCGCAATCACTTCCCCAAGACCTTCCAGATTTTGCCTCCGCATACGAAGCTGTTGAGCCATAACTGTATCCTCCGCTAGTCAGGAAAATAAGACCATCCATTGATCAATGACCAGATTATATGCATCACGCACTATTTTGTCAATAGAGGGAATTTCTGTTGATCTGCGGAGAGAAATGTGCTAATATTCGCTCATGAGGGTTTAGAAGTAGCAACGGGAGTTGCTATCAGTTTGGATTCTATACAACGAAGAGGCTTGAATTTGCCAAAGGAGACAGCATTGAGACTAAGGATTGCTCTGTCAGTAGCTTGTTTAATTTTCCTGGTTTCTATTCGACCTGTTAGCGCACAATCCGCCTGGGTAGAGGACTTCGAAAGTGGTCTGGATAACTGGGAGGAAATGCTGGGCGAATGGACTATTGAAGAGGAAGGTGGAAATCACTTTCTTATGACCCCGTTTGTGCAGGACGCTCAGCCATCAGGGGGCAATGATCCCTGGATACTCCTGGCCCCTAAAGGTGTGCCAGTAACTATTGTAGATGGAACAATAGAATTCAGAGCCATACTGCTCGAACCAGGAGGAGCTGGCATTATCCTCCGGCCCATAATTCGCGGGACGGATGTAGACCATTGCTACTGGTTCAGTATCGATTCCAGATCCCAGTATAACTTCATGCTGCTGAGAGTTGACATAGACAGCCCAAACCTGGATGGATACAACGCCACTGGCGAAGCTTTTGGAAACGAACTCCCTATAGTTGTGGGGGTAATCGAGGTCGAGGTATGGTACGATGTCAAACTGGAGATAACAGGAAACCACTGGAACTGCTATCTTGACGACGAAAAGCTTATTGATTACGATGATGACCCGGAATGGGCTTATGAATCGGGTATCATCGGCTTTGAAATAGATTGCGGCCAGGCGGCAGTTGATGACGTGCGCATCACCGGAGTACCTGATCTGGCAGTAGAGCCAGCCAGCAAGCTAAGCACTACCTGGGGCATGATAAAGGAGTAGCATTATTCGGCCGCATACCCTGTCACTTTGGCGAATGCGGCCAAACTGTCTCATTTCTCAAATCAGGGGCGCGCCTTGAGGACTCCCCACACGGTTGCGAGTCTGCTTCTGGGAGACACCGCGATTCTCTGGCCATCGATCTCGGTGGGCACGTATTCACCCTCATAGAACTTGATGAGGTCTATCCAGTAGTTGATGGCTGGACCGCCGCGCAGCCCTACCTTCGCTTCCACATCTTTCGGCGATGTAAACGTGGCCCAGTATTCCTGCCACTCTGTCCCCACGAGAACCGTCTTCTCAAAATGCTCCTGCTTGGGAGCATTCAGGTCTCGTACGTTCAGCACCACATTGCGCTCCTCTTCAGCTTTGAGAAACATTGAGAGCGTGTAAGTCTCACCCGTTTCGATAGTGTGAGTCTGCCAGATCCACGGCACCCAGGGCGCTGCGTTGTCGATGCTGGTAACCTCAACAAAAAGGCTGGCTTTCCCACTTACGGATTCATGCTTATCTATCGTCAACGTGCAAGCTGCCACTCCCTCTATCTGGAGCGTCCAGAGATCTTTATCAGCAAATCCTTCCTCAAAGTCTCCGCCCCTTATCAGATCCTCGATCTCATCATCCACAGCCAGACCTACACTCACCAGACATACCATCAGAACAACCATACCGATCAACAAGCATCTTGCTCTCATCTTCCTATCCCTCTCTTTACCAAGGACGCAAATTAGAACTCAAGCAACAACATTCTATCAGACCGTTGCCATCAGGTCAACGAAAAAACGTCACTTTCACCAAATTTACCCTACTATACCTCCAGATCCCACACCTTCAGTGTTCTGTCAGAAGATCCAGAGATCACATACCTGCTATCCGGTGTCACTGTGACTGAGTATACAGACCCAGAATGTCCCCGGAATGTTGTGATCTCCTTCCACGTCCCCATTTCCCACACCTTCAGTGTATCATCTATTGACCCGGAGATGATATACCTGCTATCGTGCGTCACCGCGACCGATACGACCCACTCCGTATGTCCCTTGAGAGCGGCAATCTCCCCCCATGTATCCAGATCCCACACCCTCAGTGTTCTGTCGAGTGATCCAGAGATGGCATACCTGCTGTCGGAAGTCACTATCACTGAAGTGATCAGTCCAGTATGTCCCTTGAGAGTAATAAACTCCTCCCATGTACTCAAATCCCACACCTTCAGTACATGGTTGGATACTGTAGAGATGGCATACCTGTTGTCGGGTGTCACTGTGACTGGAGATATAGACACAGTATGCTTCTTTGAAGTAAAAACTTCCCTCCATGTCCCTATTTCCCATACTTTCAGAGTATTGTCGTTTGACGCAGAGATAACATACCTGCCGTCCGGCGTCACTGCAACCGAGCTGACCCAATGCGTATGCCCCTCAAGTGATGCGACCTCCTCCCATTGCCCCAACTCCCACACCTTCAGAGTATTGTCATGCGATGCAGAAATAGCGTACCTCCCGTCCGGTGTCAACGCGACTGATTCGACCTGATGCGTATGTCCTTTAAGTGTTGTAACCTCTTCCCATATCTCCAGATCCCAAACTTTCAAGGTATTATCTGACGATGCAGAGATGGCGTAACGTCCATCCTGTGTCACAACCACGCAGTTGACAGTGCTATCATGTCCTGTGAGAGTGTACGCGGACAAATCTCTCATTTACTTATTCCTTATCTGTCCCCACGTGGTGGCAAGCTTACCTGAAGAGTGAATAGCCAGAAATGCGCTGGGGTTCATGGATGCCATCACTTCATCCGCGCTCAGGGCACTGCGAAACACCATGACCTCATCTACTATACCGATCAGGAACTCCCCAGTATGCCGTCCGATAGCCAATGGCACATCATTGGATAGATCACCAGTTACATCTGCCCCCTCAAAGTCAAGGTTGCCATCTACGTAGAGATATACATCTCCCGCCTCTGCGTCCCTGATCAATGCGAGATGGTGCCATTCATCGTCATTGATAACATCCTGTGACCAGGGGTCCACCAATGTTCCACCATTATCGCGGATGTATGCATGAACCTGGTTTGTAGCATTGTGAAACATGCCATAGAATGGCGTAGTACCAGCACCTACAGCATACTTGGCCAGGAAGTTACCTTGTCCTGAAGGGGGGCCTATAACTTTCACCCAGCATAAGGCTGTTAGTGACTCACCTTCACCAAAGTTCAACTCAGGTGTGTCCGGTACGGTGATCCATGTATCAATGCCCTGATACTCCAGAGCCATGCCATACATACCTTCGACTGGTATGGCGCCATGATTCTCACCATCGTTGCCATTGCCAGAAAGATCCTCGATGACATCGTTGGTATCGTCATCAAACGAGAGATATAGAACAAGTCCCTCTGGCATCCCGGCGTAGCTTACCGTAATCAGCAGAATAGCCAGATATATTGATATAAGGAATGATCTGAAGCGTATACCCAACATCCAACCAATCATTATGTACCTCCTCTGTTTGCTCACCGACCGATAGTCTCCTTCAGGTGATCCCGTGATATTTTCAGAAGCTCCGAGACCGGGCGCTTTGGTTCCTTACCACCGGGTATAGCCAGTTCCACAACAAATTCGCCGGTGAACCCAACCTCATCCAGCACCTCATCAAGTTCTCTGTAATCTGCATCTCCCTCTCCAAGGGCTTCTGTTCTATCTCCACCAAGATGATAGTCCCGGATGTGGAGCATTACGAGACGTTCAGCATTCTCCCTGACAAATGCGACAGGATCGATGCCGCCAACGCGAAGCCAATCCAGATCAGGACCCAGAGCCACTAGATCAGCAGGTACGTTATCTATAACGAGGCGTATATCTTCAATGGGTTCTCCATGTGTATGGTAATTCAGTGTAACACCTTTGGAGCGAAACATCTCACCAAGTTCTGTCCAGACTTTTACCACCTGGGCGTTCTCTTCATCGGTGCGATTTGCGTAGTGTTTCCCGCCGCAGGAAGTACCGCAAGTGACATTCCCAAAAGCTGCCAGTCTGCTGCTGTAATCATCCATAGCTGAGATTATCTGTTTATACCGCTCAATATCCCACATAGGATGCCCGGAGGAGCTGCCCACCAGTCCCAAACCAGTTCTTTTCAAGGCCTGGTCTATCCGATCCTTCCAGTCTTTTACATACAGCATTGGCTGATGAAGCTCAATGGCCTGAAAGCCAGCACCTGCTATTGTATCAAAGACTTCGTCGAACTGCTTATCAAAGTCATATCCATACTGTACAAAAATGTACGGGTGCGCCCCTATTCGATATTCTGACATTACATCCTCCCCTGATGAATTTCTGATTAATGACTTCAAACTTCGGACACTTCATAACCTGCTACCTTATCAGTTTAACTGCGCCCCACACTATGGCTAGCTTTCCGCCTGGATCGACCGCAGTTGCAAGCGGAGCGGTAGATTCAACCCATTTGGGATCACCTATTAGCTCCGCCTCGTTATCATTTCCGGAAGAATCCCTGGTAAATTCTCCCGCGCCTTCGTCCAGATGATACAGCGCAGCCGTATGTTCATCGGACACAAATTGTTGGTCTGGAACGTCAAAATCTTCCGTATATCGGACTGTCTTTGATATCCGCACCTCGTCTATTATGCCAATAAATGGATAGTGGGTATCAAAGGGACGCCAGCCAATGTTGAATGGCTCATTCGTGGCATTGATGTTCGCGCTGTTCTCATTAACGGAATTGACCTCCTGGCCATTAAGCCAACCCACCGTATCAGTCCCATCGTAGGTCACCGCTACGTGACTCCAGGTATTCAACTCCACGATCCCACTCCCCCACCACGTCCAATTGCCGGCGCTTACGGCATACGACAGGACACCCTGACTAAGGGCCATTTCATAGCTGTTCTCCTTATTGACAATTGTGAGATATGCCCCCAAACCAGTGGGATATACCCATGCCTCCATAGTAAGCTCTTTGCCGTTAATATCCAGACTGGGACTGTCTTCAGCCTGAACCTGCTCAGCCGCATCTCCGCTGAACTGAATTGCATGGCCTTGTGCGAATGCGCCATCTGCAAGCCAAATAGAAACAATAGCCACGAACAAAAATAGAGTTACTATCTTCATAAACAGATCCCCCCGTCAAGCTGTGATTATCACTGCTATCCCTTCTTCATTTGCCCCCAGGCTGCGGCAAGCTTACCCGAAGGGGAGACAGCAATCAATTCGGTCGCAATCGCTCCAAGATCACCTTCACCTAGAGCTACGCTGTAAATGACGATTTGCCTGATAACGCCTTTGAAGTATTCCACGTTATCTATATCACTGCCGGAGTTCTTTGTTCTGGCGCCAATCAGGAAGTGAGGACTTGCGGCATAGATATATCCCGCAGTCGTGGAAGATAGCTGCTCCCCGTCAACGTACAGGTATCCCGTTACTCCGTCCCCAACCTGAGCAGCGAAATGCCATTGGCCATCAGCATAGGCATCCTCTGCATCTGCGTAAAAGTGTCCGCCACTATAGAACCCGGCGGCAAAATTGCCAGTTGATTCTCTCCATCCCATTGGTGCTTCTGCATCCGAAGAACTGCTGGGATTGGCGTTATCCCCCCACATCCATAGCGGACCATTTGGGGATTCATCCGTCCTGAACCAGCATAAGGCAGTGAAGGTGTCGCTGCCACCAGTCCTCATATCAAGAGGGTCAGTGTTAACGTATCCATCTACGCCATCGAACTCCAGTCCGTCAGCAACCGCCTTAGCTCCGCCGTTGATGGTGGCATCATTGCCATTTCCGGACAAATCCTTTGCAGTGTCACCGATAACGGACCCACCGTCAAAGGCAAAATGCAGCACCAAGCCATCCTCTGGTAGAGCTAATACTCCAGAACAGAAAAACGCAACTATGCCGGTAATCATTAGACTGAAAGCAAACCTCTTCATTGCAGTCACTCTCCTTTCATAGTTCCTGGCCCATAAACGCTATCTGGGCTGTAAAAGCTGGTTCAAACTCAATGCACAAACTATATTGTCTCTTCGCCGGATATAATACCTCAGTTATCCCTTTAGATCAATACAGAATTGACTAAGACCGTCAGACGGATTCAGTACTGATTGTGAGCCAAAGTCAATCCCACCTCCGCTGAAGCTGCCGGGCATTTTCTCATTTACTACCATGACGTTCTATGGTAAAATGCCATTGAGGGATCTAGCCACGGATTAACACAGATTTTCACAGACATAAGCCGTCAATCTAATATATCACAAAGGAGGGAATTGCCAATGAGACATATATGTGGAGATCCAGTTGACATCCGTCGGTTTTCCAATGAGTTCGGACTACTGGTCCCTCACGTATGTGGATGCCGTTACTATCGGAGACTGCTGGGAGACCGGCAGCGATTACGGAGACGCTGTGGGCGCTTTCGTCGAGTGGCGCAGAGGGGATGGGATCGTCTTCGGAATGGGATGGCGTCTTCCCCACTGGACGGAGGATAACTCAGATCGTCCCACACTGGAGAAGCTGATCATCAACCTCATGGACTACCTGGCATCAGAATCAGCGTTCCTGGCTGTGGACTGCACGGCAAGTATTATCACTACCTGGGCCACCCTGAAGATGCGATAATACCAATTCCATAAGGGGTATGGGTCTATAGGTCTATAGGTTTATGGGTCATTTGGTGCATCCATTTTCAGCGATTTTTCTTATTACTTGACTACTTGGTGAAATTGAC
>Ga0114922_10003649_pt1 | contig 14332 bp, 12 predicted proteins | sample AartaG_FD_100975 | JGI IMG/M metagenome (GOLD analysis project Ga0114922, IMG submission 100975) | Deep subsurface microbial communities from Aarhus Bay to uncover new lineages of life (NeLLi) - Aarhus_00045 metaG | ecosystem: Environmental > Aquatic > Marine > Oceanic > Sediment | place...
AAGTAACTTCACCACATAGCAAATGCGGATACATTATTCCCTTGTTATTCTGTATCCTACCGTAGCATATATCCTTACGGCATTTATCCTTAGCATTTTACGCACAAATTTATGAGAGGAGCCTTAAAAATTCGTAACCGTTCACGGGATTTTACACATTTTGCGAGTTCATGTAATTTATGTCGCCCCTTCAGGGCTTACAACTAATACGCTCAGCTAACCTAGGGCGTTGCCCTAGGCTTTATTATTCTGCCCCTTCAGGGCAGATGCATACGCATTTGCATGGTTCATCACACACCATCCCTTTGCTCTGAAAGAGCTTAATCGAATAGCCCAGGGCAACGCACTGGGGCAGGTTCCGGATCACATGTATAGCCCTGAAGGGGCGAAATATAATAACGTGTATCAAAACCGTGAACGGTTACAAAAATTCTACCCAATACCCCTTGACAACCGTTTCGATTTTCTCTATATGTAAATTTATGTCTTCGTCAGATAAAAAATTGAGAATGTCCCTTTATCTGTACCCTTTATGAGGAGATCATATAATGGCTACGCATCAATTTGTCTGCCCCAACTGTCAGAAGCTATTTGAGGTGTCCGAGGAGATGGGGGGCCGAAAAGGCAGATGCACCGCCTGTGGGACAATCATGACAATTCCCATGCCGGGCGAATTCACGCAGTCGGAGAACGAGCCGCCGATTACCTTGGCGGAGATCTCTGCTGAGCAACCGGAAGCAAGGTCGGCAGATCCCTATGAAATGGCGTCTAATACATATAGAAAATGCCCTTATTGCGCCGAGGAGATTCTCGCGGAGGCGAGATTATGTAAGCACTGTGGCAATTTGCTGGAAGCAGGGGTATATACTCCCGGGATGCCCGTCCCGGGGCCGGTCGGCGTAGGCCCGAAAACGAGTGGATTTGCCATCGCGTCGCTGGTACTGGGTTTGATTCCGCTGACGTGCGTGCCGTCTCTCTTGGCCATTATCTTCGGCCATATCGCGTTATCCAAAATCTCCGCCAATCCCGAACGTTTCAAAGGCAGAAAAAAGGCTTTATGCGGCACTATCCTGGGATACATCTTTACAGCGTGTAATATTATCTATGGAATTTATTGTGGCTTGGAGGCGGCGAAGCAAGCCGCGGCAACGGGATTCTAACCAACATCCACTATCCCCTACTCAATTCATTATCTTGCTTGCTCTGTCGAAAAGCTCGGCATGTCATTCCTTCGCAAGGCTCAAGGACAAGTCTGAGCGAAGCGAAGAATCTCGATCCTACGAGTGTATTTGAGATTCTTCACCCGCCTTCGGCGGGGTGACAATCCTGCGCAGGAAAGACATAATGAATCATTATGCGTTTCCACGTCGTTGTTGGATTATGGTATATATCCCCCGCCTAGCGGCGGGGGCTTGTTACGGATACCGTGAACGGAAACAAAAAATGAAATCCTGTATATCCGGTTATCCCGTTCGCTACACTCAGGGCAGGCTTTGTCTAAATTTCTTCGCGTCTTCGAGCCTCGGCGGCAAAAAGAATTCAAAGACTGTCGTTGCCAAGGAATGACAGATTAACTATAATGGCACGATGAACTTCGATCAGGCAGTAGAACAGATTGGATCGGCGGAAAATATTCTGATCACCACGCACGTGCGGCCGGACGGTGACGCGGTCGGTTGTGTGGTCGCACTCAAAGCGCTGATAGAAAACGCTGGTTTTGCTGCAAGTGTACAGATGCTTTTTCTCAGTTTCGTCCCGACGAATTATCAGTTTCTGCTCACCGAACCGGCCTGGTTTCTCGGAACCGATATAAAACCGGAGCAGATCGAATCAGGAATACTGGATTGTTTCGATCTGATTGTCATCCTCGATACCGCCGCCCTCCGTCAATTACCTGATATCAGTGATTATCTTGGGAAACGCGAAAAATCCATCCTGGTCATCGACCATCATCTCAATGGCGACAATCTGGGGACCTGTCAACTCATCAATACCGCTGCCGCCGCGACCGGAGAAATTATCTTCGATTTGGCCCAACATGCAAAATGGTCTATCGATAAAGATATCGCCTCTGCCCTGTTCGCTGCGATCGGCACCGATACCGGCTGGTTCCGGTTCCCCAATACCACCGCCCATACCTTCAAAATCGCCTCTCAGCTCGTTGCCGCCGGCGCCGATCCAGACCATTTATATCGGAAACTGATGCAATCGTATCCTCCCGAAAGACTCAAACTGCTCACGTTGACCCTGCAAAGCCTGGAACTGCTCTGCGAGAATCGTCTGGCCGTCATGGAAATCACCAAGGAAATGCTGACCCAAAGCGGCGCCGACCGTACGCTCATCGAAAATATTGTCAACGAACCGCAGCAAATCGCCTCCGTCGTCGTCTCATTACTGCTGGTCGAGCGCGACGATGGCGCCGCCCGCGCCAGCCTCCGCAGCCGCGAGCCCGTGGACGTCAGTGCCATCGCCCGACAATTCGGCGGCGGCGGTCACGCCCAGGCCGCCGGCGTCACCCTGGATATGCCAATACCCCAGGCGCGACAAACACTGATCGAAGCGATTGCCAAAACTTTGATATAAGAACCTGTATTCTGACTTAGAGGCTCTAATGCTTTGTCGAAAACGTTCTTTTTTGTCATTCTGAACTCGCCGAAGGCGGGTGAAGAATCTCAAATACACGCGTAGGATTGAGACCCTTCGCTTCACTCAGGGTGACAGCGAGTGAGGTTGTATTGGAGTGCATTATGCTTACAGCATTTGAGGTGTAGGAATTAGACGACGGTTTTCACACAATAAAAGAAAGGCAGGGATTGATTATGAGATGGACAAAGTTACTTTATGGGCTAATGGCATTTGGAATCATCGGAAGTGCTGCCCGGGGAGCGGGATTTTCCTGGCAGGATACCGAGGGTAAGTACCTCGATCTGCTGTATGATGGACAGAAAGTAATGCGGTATATGTACGCGTACGATGAATCGAACGCCCAGCGGACGTTCGAGACGTATAAGGTGCTGCATCATGTATTCGACGAGCAAGGCAAGAATTTACTGACGAACGGGCCGGACGGAGAGAATCCGTATAGCAAGGATGTTTTGTATCCCCATCATCGGGGGATTTTTATCGGTTGGAGCAAGCTGCAATTCGAGGGCAAATCGTATGACACCTGGCACATGAAAAACGGCGTCCGGCAGGTTCATCAGAAATTCCTGGCGCAAAAAGCGGATGCCCAAAAGGCCGTCTCAACCGCTTTGATTCACTGGAAAAACGGTGGGGGCAAAGTAATGATAGAGGAAAAGCGGACGACCACAGTGTATCGGCCGGCCGGTGGAACGGTCGTCATGCTGGATTTCGTGACGGAACTCAAGGCGGCTAACGGCGAGGTGTATCTCGACGGCGATCCCGAGCATGCGGGGTTTCAGTATCGTCCTCATAACGACGTGGCGAAGGGTCCGGCCAAAGACAAAGCAAAATACCTCTTTCATCAAGAGGGACTCGATCTCAAGAAAGATACGGATTTGCCGTGGGTCGCAATGGAGTACGGACTGAACGGCAAGCAGTACAGCGTGCTGTATATGAATCATCCCCGGAATCCCAAAGGAGCGGTGTATTCGGCTTATCGCGATTACGGGCGTTTCGGATCGTTCTTCAAAAAGAAGATCGAGGCGGGTAAATCGCTTACGCTGCGCTATCGTATTATCGTGATGCAGTCCGAAATGCCTGCGCGTCAAAAATTGGATACCCTGTACCAGGCCTATATCAAAGGTGCGAACCGTAAGGGAACCGGATCGGGACGATAACCGTTTAAGAAATCGTATTTTTCAAACGGAACAATCGCTTACGGTATTTCTGCCTCTGTTTTGGGTCACTCGTTTTAATAATTCTGATTGTGACATTTCTCTAACCGAGCCAGATAGAGAGTATGAAGTTCTTCTTCGCTTAATTCCGGGTGACTTTTTCGTAAGCCCTGCCGAAACAATTGCCGGGAAAACTCGGTCAATTCGAAGGCTTTCCGTAGTCTCTGGTCCGGCGTCATCCGCCGTAAAATCTCCAGATAAATTCTATGATTGGGCCGAGGCTTAATATTCATTCTCTTTTCTTTGTTATTTATTTTCTTCTTATTTTAGTGTCCTTCGTGGTTAAAATGATTCTACGCAAAAATCGCCGAACCGATCCGCAGCATCGTGGCGCCTTCTTCCACCGCCGTTACGTAATCCTGACTCATCCCCATCGACAGATGCCGAAAATTCGGACCGCATATTTTCTCCCCCTGCAGTTCTTCGAAGATTTCCCGCAGCCGAGAGAAACAGAACCGACAGATTTCCTGATCGTCCGTCAGCGGCGCCATCGTCATCAGGCCGACGATTTCCAGATTCGGCAGCGTTATAATTTGCTCCGCCAGCGCACCGACCGCACCGACCGCCAATCCATGCTTTTGTTTTTCCTGGCTGGTGTTCACCTGTAAAAATAGTTTTACCTTTTTTGCCAGCCCCAACTTCGCCGCACATGTATTGATCTCCTCCGCCAGACGCAGCGAATCCACCGAATGTAAATATTCCACCATCGTCAGTAACGGTTTCACTTTGTTTCGCTGTAGAGGTCCCACCATGTGCCAGCGAGGGCGTAGAAGCTCGGCCGTCTCGGAATCCTCCGACAATCCCTGTCGGCGGCTGATCGATTCTTCGATCATGGCATTGCGCCGAATGAGTTCCTGCACTCGTGACTCGGCGATATCCATCTGGGCCATTTCCAGCAGCAGCCGGATCGCATCCACCTCCACCGACTTTGTCACCGCTACGATTCGCACATCGCCCGGCGACCGCCTCACCCGCGCACACGCTTCGTCGATCTCGTCCCGGATCCGCCGTAAATTCTCCGCTATTTTCTTCTTCATTCTTCTATTCTAAATCAATCTTCCTTGCTTTGCAAAGATACTTTTAGGCACTTTAACAAAACTATAGTATCACGTGGATGTCATTCTGAGCGACCCCGCTACGCCGGAGCGCTTCGCGGCGGCGAGAGCGAAGAATCTCATTCAAAGGGCCAAATAGAGACCCTTCGCTCCGCTCAGGGTGACATAACAGAGGTTTTGTTAGAGTGCCTTAGTCTTTCTTTGCGCCGGGGTGAAAATCCGATCCTTGCCCTTACTTCCAGGGTGCTCTATAATTGGCTTCGTGAACAGTGAAAATACCCAATATCAAAACCATCCGGTGCATATCCACCGTATAGGCGCCATTTCCTATTTTAATACCCGCCCCTTAATTTATCAATTGGATCAACATCCCCACGTCGAACTCACTCGCGCGGTTCCCGCCCAGCTTGCCCACGCCATTAATACCAACACCGTGGATACCGGGCTGGTCCCCAGCATCGATTATCAACATAACGGCAACGATTGGCTCATTTTGCCCATTGCCGCCATCGCCTCGGACGGTCCCGTGCTTACCGTACGCATCTTCAGCCGACAACCGCCGGAGAAAATCCACTCACTCGCCTGCGATCCCGATTCCCATACCTCTGTTACGCTGGCCCAGATCGTCTGGCAACTCAAATACCACCGCTCCCTCGATACCACCGCCTTACCCTCCAGGTTCGATTCCGCCGATGCCGTCCTTTTGATCGGCGACAAGGTAATCGGCCAGCTCGACCGTTGGCCTTACCAGTTCGATCTAGGCCAGGCCTGGAACGAACTGACCCAGTTGCCCTTTGTCTATGCCTTCTGGGCCGTCGCCGCCCGGGCGAAGAATACCTGCGAACCATTAGTTAAAATCCTCAGGCAGGCATTTCAGCAGGGTTCTGCGAACCTCCAAGCAATCATCGACCGCTACGCCGAAGAACATGGTTTCGATACAAACCTCGCTCGGAAATATTTCGCGCAGAACATCCATTTCGATTTCGGGCCTAAAGAGCAACAGGGCCTGAAAAAATTCTACGAACTGGCACATCAATTTGGATTAGTTCCGAACTTGCGACCCTTGAAACTATTTCCCATTGTCGACAGGTGGCACCGCCAAGCGGGTCCGGGAGCTTGGGGGAGGTGAACAGATACGAAAAGCCAATATTGATATTGCCAACCCAATCAACTTCACTTGGCGGGCATGGCCCGCCCTACTTTTTGTCCAGGCTACGTTTTCTAACTTGCTCGATCGTCATCATCACAGACACAACGCTACGGCCCAGCCGCAGCGTACGCGCCGTCGGCGGGAGCCGGTTGTTCGGCAATCCCAGTTGTTCGCTGCCTGCTCAAACGCCATATCAGAATCGTGCCAAACCTGTATCCGGCGGCAAGGCAGTTTCCATCGGGGGAGAATGTCAGACACGCAGCGTATTCTTCTTTCGGACTCGCGCCACCCCTGCCCTCGCCGACTTCAAGGCCGTTTCCATCTGGGGAGGGGAGCGTCAGGAGCTTCTTGCCCGTGGTGGTTTCACGAAGCACAACTCCCTTGCCGTACGTCCCGCAGGCCAGCGTTTCGCTATCTGGCGAGAAGGCTATGGGTGAGACGTCGGACTGATGGCCTTGGACTTTGAAGCGTTCCTGGCCGGTGCCCACATCCCACACTCGCAGGATATTCGCTGAGCCTAGGTGACTTAGATCGAGACCCACCGTAGCAAGGGAGTTGCCGTCAGCAGAGAAGACGCCGAAGACCTGACAATGCGGACTTGCCCAATTGGGTTCGCGCTTGGGGGAGTCGGAGTGATGCCTGTAATCCCCCATCCCCCCGTTTGTATCGATGCCAGTTCCAACGTACGTCATGATATCTCTGTGTGTGTGGACTTCCCAAACTCGGACGGAGGCATAGGTGAGCCGACACGCAAGCATCTGACCATCAGGCAAGAAGACAGCGTTATCGGCTTCGATCTTATTCCGTTGCTGAGCTGTAGCGACATCCCACAAGTAGATTGTCGGCTTGCCCCTTCTTCTCAAATCGCTCCATCCTCCTCCGACAGTCTTCCCATCGGTGGAGAATCCGACCCAGGAGGGCTCGGCGCCTTCTTCAAGTCCGAACTTGCGAATCTGCTTGCCTGTCTTGACATTCCACAGTTGGATGGTTCTGTCATGACTTGCCGAGGCCAACGTCTCACCATCAGGAGAGAACGCAAGGGATTGAATGTTGTCCTTATGGCCCTCGAGCTTCCGTATCTCGCTCGCCGTGGCGAGGTCCCACAGGTGAATCGAGTGGTCCCACATTCTGTTGGGCATCTTCGTCACGACTCCCGAGGCCAATGTCATAGAGTTGGGAGAGAAGCAAAGGGAGGTGACAACACCACGCGACTCAGATGTTCTAATCCGCGCAATCCGCTCCGCACTGACAACTGTATTGAGCGCCTCCTTTTCTTTCGAAGTGTTCTCTTCCGTTGACAACCTGCCGCTTAAATGAAAACCTCGAAAAGCAGTGGATTGGCCAAAGCTCTTGCATAAGTGACAAACGTACCGATCCTCTGTCCAGCTCGACCGGAACAGGCCGATAAACAATACGGCCAGGACAATGCCTGTTACAGTGGCTGTCTTTATCTTTCGTTTCATCTTCATGTGGAGAACAATGATTACACTGTCTGTATAAAATGGTGAGCGTAGATTAGATCATCTTTAGCCAATTTTCTCATCTTTTTTTCGGCAAAATCGACTTGCCCTTTGAAAATATACGACTTACAATAAGTTCCCTCGCCGGCTCAGACGCAAAACCTCTGAGCATCTGCGCTTTCTCGTATATACCGAGGACTACCTCTGCCGCCACTCAGGTTCTCTCACGATTTCTTTTGGATACTTGTTTCTATTTATTCCATCTCTAAATTGTACTACCTAGATGGGACTTTTTCAAGACAATATTTATAACAACTACACAAGGTTTCAGCCATGTAGGGTGTGCATCTCACACCTTTTTCTTGGCGCCTTAACGACTTAGCGTGAAATATTTCTTCTCTTGCTGTGAACCGTGAACTATTTTTCCAACTACCCATAATTTCAATATTTAGGTACAGTATCGCTTAAGGAAATGGATACAAATTTGAAACGTGTGAATTTATATGATGCCCGATTATAAACGCTTAACGAACGCACAGGTTTTAGAGCTGTATCAAAACAGTTCCTTTCACGATCTCGCCGGCCGCGCCGCCGAGAGGACCAGCCGACTCTTCCGGCCCGACATCCGTACCTACGTCATCGAACGCAATATCAATTACACTAATGTCTGTACTTGCCGCTTCTCTTTTTGCGCCTTTAGCGTTTCTCCGCGCGATTCCCGGGCGGCGGCGAGTTTGGCGTCCCGCGTCGCCTGGATCATTTCGGCTCGACCTTCAAGTTTGTCGTTCGGAGCAATATAGCCTATAGCACTGTCCAAACGTTCATGATTGTAATACGTCACAAATTTCGTCACTACTCGTTGGGCGTCATCGAGTGACAGCGGTGTTTTCACCCGCAGGCAACCGCCCTTGATCGTACGGTGATAGCGTTCCAGTTTACCGTTGCTCTGGGGGTAATACGGTCGCCATAAAGATTCTTCGCTGCGCTCAGAATGACAAGATAGATAGCCCCCGTGCCGGCGCTTGGGGCTTTTTGGCGTAACAACATCATTTGGGATATGTCCCCCTCTTGGCAGAGGGGGCTGAATGTTACCAGAGCCCCCCCCAACGTAACGTTGGGGGCTAAGCGCAAGCAGAGCTTGAGCACGGCGCCTTGTTGCAATAGAATAGGGTGAAATGAGAAATGAAAAACCAACGGTGCTTTATATTACGTGGTCGTATAGGCCGGCTCATACGGCGGCGGCGATCCGAGCCGTACATTTTGTAGAGGCGCTGGTGGAGGCGGGCTTTCGGGTGATCGTGTTGACCGTCGGTCGAGAGGCAGGCGTCGAGAGGATGGCCGACAATTTGATCGTGTGTACGGTTACCAAGGAAGGGCAGACACCCTCGGAGCTGGATACATCAGACCAACCGCGATGGCCCAGGCGGCAAACCATCCCGGGACCGGATACGGCGACTCGGTCGTTCCGAGCGGTATATCAGGTGGGGCAAATCTTAATTAGTAAGTACAATCCTACTGTTATATTTGCAACGGCGCCTCCCTTTGGGTCGCTGGCGGCGGGGCATCAACTCGCAGAACGTAATGATCTAGCTTTGATCCTGGAGTTTCGGGACGCCTGGTTTACGCAGATGCCCTGGCCTTATAAAAACAGGCGGCAGCGCCGCAGTGCCCAACAGTGGGAGCGGCGCTGCGTTCAGAGCGCGGATAGAATCATTACGGTCACCGACGCGTATCGCAGAATATTGATGGATACGTATGGAGCGGAGGTTGAGAAAAAAACGTTTACCATCCGTCACGGTTATGATGCTCGTAGCGACGATGATGAATCGATTCTACCGCCCATTGACGGTTTGGCGGCAGATAAGGATTCCTTCCTGATTACACACACGGGGCAGTTTCAGGGATTTGACGTCATCGAGCCGTCTCCGTGGCGTCGGATGGGTCAGGGGCTTTTGCGTATTCTGCTGGGAGCGCGCTCGTGCAGCCAATTGCGTCTGGAATGGCAGTGTCCCTACAACCTGATGAAAGCCGTTGCGCAGGCCGCTGATGCAAATCCGGAATTTCGACGGAACTATCGTTTGGTGTTCGCCGGTCAGCCGTTCGAGCAGATCGAGACGTGGGCGCAGCAGATGAATCTGGAGCACGTGCATCAGTTAGGTTTCATTCCGCCGGCGCAGGCGCGAGAGCTTATGCGGAACTCCGATCTTTTAGTCCTGTTATTATATGGGATCAGGAACTGCGCTTATCATTGGTGCGTGCCGAGCAAACTCTATTCGTATCTAAGTACGGGCAAGTCGATACTGGCGCTAACGCCTCCCGGCGAAGCCCGGGATTTAGCCATTCGAGCCGGCGCCGGCGTGGCGGCGGCGCCCGGAGATGTTCCGGGAATCGCTCAACAACTTTTAACCTTCTTTGCCAAACACCAGAGCGGTCAAACGCAGCGAAAACCTAACTGGGAATTTATCAAGCGGTTCGAGTTGAAATTTCAACAGCAGCAATTTACGGAAGTGTTTTTATCTGTTCTTGACAAATGAATTATATGATTATAAAAAGCGTATGTACCGCAAGTACCGGATTGCATAAATTCAAAGGGCCCCTCGGGGCAAGGAATGCAGGAGAAACAAACTATGAAGAGACGAGAATTTTTGGCGGTATCGTGTGCCGCGGGATTGACCGGCTTGAACGGCGGCTCCGGTATGGCCTATGGGTCTTCGGCAGGTCGAGATATTTATGAGTTACGGAACTATACGATCGAAACGCAGGCCCAAAAAGACGGGTTTGACGCCTTTATGGCCGAGGCGCAGATTCCGGCGTTGAATCGTATCGGGATCAATCCGGTGGGTGTCTTTGAACCGGAAGATGATATCAATCCTGTCTATGTTCTGCTGCGTCATACCTCCATGGATTCGATAGCCACGGCTACGCAAAAACTCTTAGCAGATCAAGAGTACCTGGACATGGGAGCCAATTTCCTGAACGCATCGGCATCGAATCCCGCGTATGCCCGCGTGGCCAGTTCCATCTTGTTGGCTTTCGCGGGCATGCCGAAGCTGGACAAGCCGGTAACGTCTCCAGGCCGCGTCGTGCAGTTACGGATCTATGAGAGTCCCAGCGTGAAAACGGGACAGAAAAAGATCGAGATGTTCAATCGGAGCGAAATCGATATCTTCCGCAAAACGGGCCTGCATCCGGTATTCTTCGGAGAAGCAATATCGGGCGTGAACATGCCCAACCTGACGTATATGCTGATGTTCCAGGATCGCGCGGAGCAGAAAGCCAACTGGCGAAAGTTCGGTTCGCATCCGGAGTGGAAGAAGCTGCGTGCCATTCCGGAATACGCCGACAAGAAAATCCTCTGCGGCATCACCAATCTGAACCTGAAACCGACGAAGTATTCACAAATTTAGGCACTCTAACAAAACCTCACTCGTTGTCACCCTGAGCGAAGCGAAGGGTCTCAATTAGGCCCATAGAACGAGATTCTTCACTTCGTTCAGAATGACAAATAAGCGACACTATAGTCTTGTAAGAGTGCTGCTCTGTCGAAAAGCTGCTGCTTTTGTCATTCCTTCGCATCGCTCAAGGACAAGTCTGAACCCCGATTTATCGGGGTGAAGAATCTCAAATCCACGCACAGGATCGAGATTCTTCGCTGCGCTCAGAATGACATCGGTGACAGCTTTCTGCTTTTCCATTGAATCCTGATTTGCGCAGGGTAGAATACTCCCCATGCCTTGGCGGTGATCTAATATTGAGCGCAGGCTGATGTTTCGTCAGCCGGGTCGAACGGGACCCGTTACGAATCAGCACTCTACAGCCGACATCGCAAGCTCTTGTCGGCTGAAGAGTGTAGCAAGGCAAACGGATGGGTGGCTGCCACCTGTCGTCATCGGGAGTAAAAAAACCGCTTACTTACGTGCGCGGCTTTGATAAGAGGCTGCCACCCGATAATTTTATTCGTCATTCGGGCTTCGTCATTGATTCGTCATTCGAATTTCGTCATTCGTCATTCCATTACACGTAGTATTGCTGAATGGGTTTGACGTCAAGTGCTTTTTCCCGAAGCGAATGGATGGCGCGGGTGACGGCTTCGGCGCCGCGGATCGTGGTCACGTACGGAACGCCTCGATCCAGGGCTGAACGGCGGATCGAAAAGGAATCGACAATCGACTGCTTGCCGATGGTGGTATTGACAATTAAGTCGATTTCCAGGTTGATGATCCGGTCCACGACATTCGGTCGGCCTTCACTCATTTTCAGGACGAACTCCGAGGGGATATTGTTATTGATGAACGATATGCAGGTGCCCTTGGTGGCAAGAATCGTAAATCCCATTTCATGCAACTGCCGGGCCAACTCGACGGCCCTTTGTTTGTCGTGGTCTTTGACGCTGAAAAAGACTTTTCCCTGCGTGGGCAGGGTATTGCCGGCAGCCATCTGGCTCTTGGCGTAGGCGATCCCAATATCCTCGGAGATGCCCATCACTTCGCCGGTGGATAACATCTCCGGGCCGAGCAGCGTATCGCTGCCGGGGAATTTGACAAAGGGAAAAACTGCTTCTTTGACGGAGAAGTAGTTGCGCTGGATCTCCTCGGTAAAGCCGAGTTCGGCGAGCGTTTTGCCGGTCATAATTTTGGCCGCCAGTTTCGCCAGCGGCGCGCCAATCGCTTTACTGACAAAGGGAATCGTTCGCGATGCTCTCGGATTCACTTCGAGGATGTAGATGTCGTTATCCTTGACGGCAAACTGAATATTGATCAGGCCTATTACGTTCAATTCCAGGGCCAACTGTTTGGCCTGACGTTTGATGTCCTCCAACGTTTCGGGCGAGATGGAGACCGGCGGCAGCGAACAGGCACTGTCGCCGGAGTGAACGCCGGCTTCTTCGATATGTTCCATAACGCCGCCGATGACTACGTGCGTGCCGTCGCAGATGGCATCGACGTCAAACTCAATGGCGTCGTTGAGAAATTTATCGATCAAAATCGGATGATCCGGCGAGGCTTCGATCGCGTTTTGGACACACTGTTGTAAGGAGGTCTCATCATAGACAATTTCCATGGCCCTGCCGCCGAGCACAAATGAAGGCCGAATCAATAGCGGATAGCCTAACTGACGGGCGATGATGAGCGTCTCATCATACGAGCGGGCCGTGTCGCTGGCGGGTTGGCGCAGATGGAGCTTGTCGATCAACTGCTTGAATCGTTTACGGTCCTCGGCCCGGTCGATGCTGTCGGGACTGGTGCCGATGATGTTCACGCCGGCGTTGGCCAAGGATACGGCGAGTTTCAACGGCGTCTGACCGCCGAACTGCACGATGACGCCGTCCGGTTTTTCCGTCTCGACGATGGTCATTACGTCTTCAAACGTGAGCGGCTCGAAGTAGAGTTTGTCGGAGGTGTCGTAATCGGTGCTGACGGTTTCGGGATTACAGTTGACCATGATGGCTTCGATATCCAGCTCTTTCAGGGCGAACGCGGCATGCACGCAGCAATAATCGAACTCGATCCCCTGGCCGATCCGGTTCGGGCCGCCGCCCAGGATGATGACTTTGGGCCGCTCGGTGGGATTCGCCTCGCACTCCTGCTCGAACGTCGAATACAAATAAGGCGTCGTCGCCTCAAATTCGGCGCCGCAGGTATCGACCATCTTATAGACGGCATTGCCGGCGAGTTTCTGACGCCGTTTGCGGAAATCGGTTTCCGGTACGTTGAAGACCGAAGCGAGGTATTTGTCGGCAAAGCCCAGTTCCTTCGCCCGGCGCATCTGCTCGGCGGTTACCTTCTCCATCGAACCGATAGATTTCAACTCGGCTTCAAAATCGACGATCTCTTTGATGTTGTGCAGAAACCAGGGATCGACCCTGGACAGCTCATATATCTCTTTAATTGACATGCCCCGCCGCAGGGCCTCGGCCAGGTACCAGAGTTTATCCCAGGGGGCGCCCTGAAGTTTTTTCTGGATGATTTCGTCGGTCACGTCTTCGTTGATATAACGGTTATCCAGAGAATACCGGTCGATTTCGAGTGAGCGAATCGATTTTTGCAGAGCTTCTTTGAACGTACGACCGATGGACATCGCTTCGCCGACCGATTTCATCTGCACCGTCAGGTCCGGTTTGGTTTTAGTGAATTTTTCAAATGTGAAACGCGGGAATTTTACCACGCAGTAATCAATCGTCGGTTCGAAGCAGGCGGGCGTTTTCCTGGTGATGTCGTTTTGGATCTCATCGAGCGTGTATCCAACCGCGAGCAGCGACGCCATCTTCGCGATCGGAAATCCCGTCGCCTTACTCGCCAGCGCCGAACTCCGCGAAACCCGCGGATTCATTTCAATGACCGTAAGAGTGCCGTTACCGGGATGGACGGCGAATTGAATATTACAGCCGCCCGTCTCCACACCGATCGCGCGAATGATCGCGATCGAAGCGTCCCGCATGATCTGATACTCACGATCCGTCAGCGTCTGCGCGGGCGCGACCGTAATGCTGTCGCCGGTGTGAATCCCCATCGGATCGAAATTTTCAATCGGACAGATGATGCAGACGTTGTCGTTTTTGTCGCGCATCACTTCGAGTTCGTATTCTTTCCAGCCGAGGAGTGATTCTTCGATGAGGATTTCGCGTTTAGGGCTGAGGCTAAGGCCCCATTCGACGAATTCGCGGTACTGTTCGCGATTGTAGGCGACGTTGCCGCCGGTGCCGCCGAGGGTGTAGGAGGGTCTGATGATGGCGGGGAAGCCGACGGTCTCGAGAAGGCTGGCAGCTTCGTCCCAGGAGTGGGCATAGCCGCTGCGGGGGACTTCGAGGCC
>Ga0114922_10003650_pt1 | contig 14331 bp, 6 predicted proteins | sample AartaG_FD_100975 | JGI IMG/M metagenome (GOLD analysis project Ga0114922, IMG submission 100975) | Deep subsurface microbial communities from Aarhus Bay to uncover new lineages of life (NeLLi) - Aarhus_00045 metaG | ecosystem: Environmental > Aquatic > Marine > Oceanic > Sediment | place: Aarhus...
ACACCTGCCTGCGGCAGGCAGGTGTGGTTTCATTTTTTTCTCTCCTTTTTCATAATACTTTTGACACGACCAATAATTATAATCCACAAAGGACATAAAATTCATAAAGAAAAAATACAGATAAAAATTCTTTCTAATCCCTTGTGATCTCTGTGGTTCTCTTTTTCATTAAAAGATACATAAAGATTTCAATATTTCCAAAGGCTCTGTGTAGACTTAAATAAATTTTTCACGCTTCTGTAGATTTAATAAACCGTAGAGGATGGTCAAGATTGTGCCAACGGCAAGGAAAATCCGATTGTCCAGTGTTATACTCATCCAGATTGTTTCATTCATGTCGGAAGGAATCCGAAATGGATTTAAGAAGATGTTCCATTTACTGTTTTCCAGGATGCCACTGGAAATCCAGAAGGCCAAGCCAATTATGACCATCACAACGGCTGTGCCGTATCCATTACGAACGAGTGTGGAAAACATAAAAGCCAGACTGCCCAGGAAAAATATGGGAAACATGAGTTGGTATACCATCTCAAAGGCCGGGACGGACACGAGGGCAAATGTACTGATAAGACTGAGAACAAATAGAATCACCGAAACAACGATATAGATCAGTACCATTCGAACGAGCCAGACCTTGTATCTATAGTTGGGAATCCCAAATAGAATCTCGATCATCCGTGTATCCACATCGTTCTGTATGCCAAAAGTCATGGGATAGAAAATGAGGAGCAGACCGGGGAAGATGAGTAAATAATATACCGTCCCTTCTGTCGGATTGCTGTCGGAAAATAGATTAATCGTCGTAACAAAAAGAAAGAAGATAACGGCTGCTGTTAAGAAAAAGAAGAATTTATTGGCAAAGATGATTTTTAAGTTGTACCGAAATAATTTTACAGCGATATTCCATGAATTTTTTATTTGTACCCAATACTCCATTATTCCATCACTCCATTATTCCAATGTTTCATCCGTTTTTCTCTCGAAGAAGGCAAAGATAGGCATCCTCCAGGGAAGGACGAATAGATTTCGCATGTTCAAAAGGTTTGGTTTCAGAAATACACCGTACCCGGATGCGCTCACCATCCCGCATATGGTGAACGATGAACAATTCCTTCCGTAAAGATTCAAACTCCTTTGCAGGAACATGGAATTGCCAGACTTGCCCTTCGGCGATCCGGGTCATTTGTACCGGTTCACCCAGATAGCGAAGCTCCCCACGATTCAATACAGCCACTTTATTACAGGAACTGGAAATATCTTCGATGATATGTGTGGAGAAGATAACAACCCGTTCCCTACTTAATTCGACCAACAGATTACGGAAACGAATCCGTTCCCTGGGATCCAGTCCGGCGGTGGGTTCATCAACGACCAAGATCCTGGGAAGGTGTAGAAGGATTTGGGCGATTCCGATCCGCTGCTTCATACCACCGGAGTAAGAGCCTATTTTCTGATCTTTGTGTTCCACCATATGAACCGAAGAGAGCGCATTTTCCACCATTTTTTCTCGCTCATCTTTGTCAACCAGACCCTTCAGAATGGCCTGGTAATTTAGGAATTCGAAGGCAGTCATATTTTCGTATGTCCCAAATTCCTGGGGTAAATACCCGATGAGACCTTGCAACTCTTCCCGTTTTTCCAGGGTGTCTATACCATTGATCCGGATTTTACCGTAGCTCTGTTCCAGGATCCCGCAGATGATACGCATGAGAGTCGTTTTGCCGGCCCCATTTGGGCCAAGAAGTCCGAACATCCCTTTCCCTATCTCCAGAGAAACACGACTCAACGCTCTAAAGGGCCGCTTCTTTTTACCGATAACGGGTATGATTTGAACAAATCGATAGAAACGGCTCCTTATTTTAACAAACTTCCCGGTCAAACGATGGATGTTAATATTCTCTCGATGTAGTCGGTTGGAGGTATTGTATATGGACAGGGAGAGATACCAGAGGAATCCGATGATGAGAACGACCGTGATATTATGCCAGCGAATCTGGAATAGAATCAGGTTGAAAAGGGGAAAGCCCCAGAAGAAAGAGGTGTAAAGACCTTTCTCTATTTTCCGATAAAAGGATTTACCAGTTCGGTGATGCTTTTCTATTAGAAAAGATTGAACCGGTTTCCAAAGGTAGAAAATCCAGAAATAGATGGCATGGGAGAGGGCAAATAACCAGAAAGGCCGGTTGATGTAAGAATAAACAAAATAGATCAGGAAACCTAAGAGGGGGAATTGCCACACGAACGAGTCAAAATCGCGCCATACTGTAAATTTCTTGAATATTCCTGCGTGTTCCTGAATCTTTTTACCCTTTTTCCATTCCCGTACAAAACGCTTGTCCTGATCGTAAATTTTCACCAGGTTTTGAATCTTAATTGTTATTGGGTCGGTGGCCTGGATTAGTTTTGTCTTTGCCTGTCTCAGACTGGTCAATATGAAGTAGGTCAATCCGGGAATGACAATGAGGATGAGGAAAAGATCTACGAGTTTCCATACGAAGTCTTCCACATAAAAATAAATCAAATAGCAACCGAAGAGGAAGATGGCGAGCTGAACGATCTTGATTTTCCAATTTAAGTTTCGAATCCAGGCGAGGGCAGATTCCAAACCCGAATAGAGCGTGGGAATAAAAACGAGGGTAAAGAGAGTACTCAGAGAGAGGCCGCCGATCACGGTGATGGCAAAGGAACTGCCGATATTGGTCACGTACTCCGCCTTTCCCATGGCCAGGGGCACCATGGCTACAATTGTTGTAATCGTGGTGATTAATATCGGACGAATGCGTGCCTGCCCGGCTTTCATCAATGCCCGGCTGCGGCGGTATCCCTGTCGTCTTAAAATTCTGGAATAATCGATCAGGATAATACCATTGTTCACGACGACTCCCAGGAGAATCAGGAACCCGGTGAGCGTATTCGCATTGAAAAGAGAATTGCCTGTGAGGATGAGTCCCCAGAAGGAACCTATGGCCGCTAACGGAATTGAGAACATCATCACGACGGGAGTGGAAAACGATTCAAAGACCGAGGCCAATATCATGTAGATCAAAACAAAGGCCGCACCGATGAGGAAATAGAATTCACTCAGATCCGTTTCTTCATGGATGACTTCTACCGCTATGCCTGATGGAATCATTAGGTTTGCGATGAGTTCATCAATTTCCAGTCGGGCGGCTGTAAGGAATGATTTGGAATTGTTGACTTCGGATAAGAAGCGATAGGTCACTTCAATCTGTTTTTCCTGGTTTACGCGTGTAATGCTGGACATTCCCGTTGAATAGATGGGTTGACCCAATTGCCGGAGTTCATATGTGGTTCCCGATGAACCGGGAATCTGTAATTTTCTCAAATCGTCCATTGTTTTTTCAGTATCATCGGAAGGACGGTCGGAGCGAATGGTGATGTCGTATTCGTCGGTTCCCTGTTTGAAATTGAGACCTGAAGAGAATTCGTTCTGGAAACTGCTAAGCTCATAAGCGATGTTGTTTAGAGAGATGTCGTTCAGTTGGAGCATTTGCAGGTCGAAGAGGAGGTGGACTTCGGGACGATTCTCCGATATATTGAGACGCACGGTCTGGATGGTGGACAGATCCTCTAAGTAGTATTGGATGTCCTCGGCTACGTTTCGCATGCGACTGAAATCCCGGCCCTTTATGACAACTCTCTCAGTTTGAGATCCGATGCCCAGTAAGCGCTCGAAACCTGCCCCTGGATTTGATCCGGTACCGCCTCGATACCGAGAGCTGGAAGTGGACTGTTCGAAGCTGACCTCGGCCGAGCGAAAATCGTCGATACGGTCCTGAATATCACTCTTAATCTGGGCGATGGAACGGTTATTAATATCTTGATAATCGTCTTTCAACCTGATGGTGACAACTGCCTCTTCTTCATAGATTTTGCTGACGACATCCTGTCTCTCCTCAAGATTCTCGAGACGCGATTCCAGATCTTCTACGACGATGTCCGTAGATTCGAGGGTGGATCCGCTGGACATTGTCACATAGAGGTTAAATTCCTCAGATTGCATCTCCCGTGAGACATTGAGACTCAGGGCCAGACATATAAACACACTGAGAAAGAATAGAATCACTGCACCGATAATCGTCCTGGCAGGGAAACGGATACTCGATTTCAGAAGCAGTGTATAAATCTGAATGAGTCGATTTTTTTGTGAGACGATCCGGAATGTCGATGCATTTGTCTCCGATTTTCTTTTCAGGAAAAAATGTGTGACCATGGGAATAAGGAGCAGTGCAACGACGAGAGATACGGTCAGGGTTGAGATAATAGAGACACCGATATGATGCCCGATTAATTTGACCATGAAGTTTGATGAGAATAGAAAGGGTAGAAAAACCGTGATTGTTGTTAATGTGGCTGCAAATATGGATCGCCACACTTCTTTGGTTCCCTGAACTACGGCGTCATCGACGTCTTTCTTTCCCGATGCGTGACGATAGATGTTTTCCAATACCACTACGCTGTTGTCCAGTAGCATGCCGATAGCCAGGGCCATGCCTACAAGAGTCAGACTGTTGATCGAGATATTAAATGCATAGAAAAAGTTGAATGCCGTGAATATGGATATGGGAATGGCCAGTGTGATGGTCACTACGAGTCTCAAATTTCGAAGAAACATCCAAAGGACGATGACAGCCAGACAACCCCCTATGAGGGCCAGTTGGATGATCAGATCGATGTTCCTTTCCATCTCATCGGCCATATTGCTCTGAATGACGGTTTCAATATCCTGAGATTGTAATTCTTCGTTCAAATTTTGGATGACATCTTTGGTTATATGGGATAATTCGATTAGATTGACCTGAGCATCCCGAACCAGTTGAACTGTGACGGCATCTTTCCCGTTCACTCGACTGATGGAGGATTCCTCTTTCACACCCATGTATATCTGGGCGACATCTTTGAGAAGCACCGGACCTTGAGCTCTGACAACAATATTTTCGAGTTGACGAATGTCTTCAAATTCAGCCGTGACGTTGACGAAATATCTTCGCGTATTATCGTAAACCTGTCCTACAAAGGCTTTATTTCGATTGTTCTGCTGGATGAGAGATCGGACCTGATAAGGGGTAATTCCGTATGCCTCACAGACATCCTCATTCAGGATGACCTCAACGGTTTTTTGTCTCCCTCCAAATACTTCCACGTTGGCAATGCCGTCTATATTTTCCAGTTTTTTTACGATCTTTTGATCTACTATATTCCGAACTCTGTCCACACCGCCGCTGCCCCGAACTTCGAGTCCCATGAACTGATTGGCCAACTGCTCTGTATCGATTTTCAAGACATTGACAAAAAATCCTTCGGGTAGAGTGGGTTTTATTGCATTTACCCTTTCCTGGAGTTTTAAATAAGCGTATTTAATATTTGTATTTTGCGTATAATAAACCATGATCGTTCCGCGTCGCTGTTCGGCAAAGGATCCGATCTCTTCTATCCCCTCCAGCGTACCGATGCCCCCTTCCAAGGGGATGATCAATTGATTTTCCATGAAACTGGGATCGACTTCGACCTGACCGCTGACCTGGACAATGAGGAGGGGGAGTTCTGCATTGGGGAAGAGCTCGACGGGAAGGTTCTTGTAGGATATGAATCCCAATAGTGTCAGTCCGATAAACAGCATGCTGATCAGAGTTTTGCGATGGATGATGAGTTTGATGATATTCATTTACTAAGTTGTCACTCTTTTAAAGGTTTAATTTTATTTGGAGAACTACGGATATCGGGATTCGGGATTCGGGAATCGGGAATCGGGGATCGGATTTCGGGTGTTTTATTCGTTTGTCTCCGATTTTTGGACTTTGCCTTATAATTCCCATTATTTGGATTTTTCTTTTATAATTACTCTGTCTTTCTCTTTAGGCTTGTAATCAGTTTATTCAGCATCATCAAGATGCTTTTTATTTTTTCTTCTAAACAATTATGCTGTTGCTCTGTGATATAGTTCAACTTTGATGAAATAATAATTTGTGTCTCAAGTTCCATTAATGATGCTCTTGAAATCAGAAGAAAATGGATATATTCTTTCGTACTTCCCCGTCCCCATCCTTCGGCAATATTAGATGGGATTGAAATTGCAGATCGTCGCAATTGGCTCACAAGAGTATATTTTTCTTCTGTTGGAAATGATTTAGTAATGGTATAAATTTCAATTGTCAATTCGATGCTCTTTTGCCACACCTCTAGTTCTTTATATGATTGCATTGTATTATTTCCCTGATAGTTGTAACAATTAGATGACACAGACGGTCCTATGTTTCCCGATCCCCGAATCCCGCATTCCGAACCCCGATCCTCCGGATTCCGACTTCCCGAACCTGATCCAAAATGAGATAGACACAGGGGATTACGACCAGTGTTAGTATAGTGGAAGTAATGAGTCCTCCGATTACGGCGAGGGCCATTGGAGAACGTAACGCGGCACCTTCACCGAAACCAAATGTCAACGGCAGCAGTGCCAGGATGGTTGTTAAACTGGTCATGATGATGGGTCGAATCCTGCGCTGTCCCGCCCGGATGATGGCATCCCGACGAGGGGATCCTTCCCTCTTGAGTTGATTGATGGCATCTACAAGAATAATCGAATCATTGACGGCAATACCCACCAGCATAATGATGCCGATGTAGGCCATGATATTCAAGGATCTTCCCAGAATGAAAAATATGAATATCGCACCCACCACCGCCAGGGGTATGGTCAGCAGGATGGTAAAGGGATGAACCAGAGATTCGAATTGAGAGGCCAAAACCATGTACACCAGAACGACCGACAGCAGCAGGGCAAAGGTTAAGTTTTGGAACGATTCTTTTCTTTTCTGTTCTTCACCCGTGATACGTGCCGAATAATCGGGTGGAAAATTGATTTGATCGATTTCCTGTTGAATTTGTCGTACCACATGATCGAAGGGCCGGCCCCGTTTAAAGTGAGATGTGATTTTCCCGATTCGTGTCTGATTTCGCCGGTGGATCTCTTTGGGTGCACGAACCATATTGATCTGAGCGATCTCATCCAATCGAATGATTTCATTACCGTACTGCAATGTCAGATCCTGGAATTCACTAAGACCGACGTCCGGCAGTCGGATTGTGATATCTTTTAACTCCCCTTCGTGTTCCCATTGACCGCTGTCTTTTCCAATAAGGCGATCCTGGATCTGTGCACTGATATTGTTTACGCTGATGTTACGCAGTCCTGCCCTTAACCGGTCGATGACGACTTCGATCTCCGGCATACCCTCCTCAAAGCTCGTCTCTATATTGAACAGATCCTGCATGTCCATCATTCTCAATTTTACCTCTTCCGTGAGCTCCTCGATCTGATCCAGCTCTTCTCCCTTTACTTCAACGACGATGGGCGCTTCCTCTGTGCCGAGAGAGGCTTGTAATGCGGTTTGCTCTTGTATAAATTGTACTTCCAGATCGGGTATGTCGGACAGGGCCGCATCCAGAGAGGCGATGATGTCGTTTATTGAACGGCGGTGATCATGATGTAATATCACTTTCAGCACACCATTATTTTCATCCTTAAAAATATCATCTTCATCACCACTCATGCCTGTTGAAGGTCCGATTTGACTGTAAATAGTACGCAGACCATCTCCCAGGATTGTTTGTACGATCGTTTCGACGTTGTCTACAACCTGTTCCGTACGGTGCAATTCGGTTCCTTCGGGGAGTTTCAGCTCGATGGAGAATTCTCCCGAATCGGTTTTGGGTACGAATTCACTTCCCACGACAGGGAGAAGGAGTATCGCCGTGATGACCAGAACAACCGCACCCGAAATGACCCATCCTTTCTTATCCAGAATCCTGGATAAGAAAGACGTATATCCCCGGAATTGGATGGACCTCGACCGTGTCTGCAGGGTTGTCTTACTGAGGAAGCGTGTGCTTAGCATGGGGATGACAAGAATGGCCACGATGAGAGAGGAAAGAAGGGAAAAGGCCACGGTCCAGGCTTGATCCTTAAATAACTCACCAGCAGCACCGTGCAGATAGACAATGGGCAGAAAAACCACGATGGTCGTCACAGTCGAAGCGGTGATTGCTCCGGCCACTTGCGAAGTGCCATTTACCGCCGCCTCCTTAATTGAAAGTCCTGATTCGAGGTTGCGGGAGATGTTCTCCATGACGACGATGGCATTATCGACCAGCATACCGGCGCCTAATGCCAGACCGCCGAGAGTCATGATATTTAAGGTCAGCCCGTTGAAATACATCAGATTAAAAGTTGCCACGACCGATATGGGAATCGCGATACTGATGATTGCGGTCGCTCCTATCCTCCTGAGGAATACGAAGAGCACGATGACGGCGAGGAGGATTCCGATCATGGCTGTTTGTTTCACTTCGTTGATGGCCGTGTTTATAAACTCCCCCTGATTTTGTATGATGGTGAACTCATATCCGGGGAGAGCCTTTTGAATTTCCTGCAGGGCCTTTAACAGATCCTTCACGGCAGTCACAGTATTGAATTTTGTTTCTTTATATATCGACAGGCCGATGCATCGCTTCCGGTCGATCCGTACAATATTATCCGGTTCCTTATTGCGAAATGCGATGGTTGCCACATCCCGCAAATAGACGGGTACTTTTTCTGTGTAACCTGTGTTTTGTAATTCGGTCGTTTCTGCAGCAGGCTGCTTGGTGGTGACGATGATGTTTCCGATATCCTCCAGGGATTGAAAAACTCCCACTCCCTTGATGATATACTGGAGCCCCATTTCAACGATGGATCCTCCGGAAGCATTTCTATTGTAATTACGGATTTGATTGGTGATGACGTCGGGTGTAATCCCATGGGCCTCCAAGATGTAGTTATCCGTTTTGATGACGACCTCTTTCTCCTCCTGACCCGAGAGTTCGACCTCGGCGATACCTTCCAGACGAATCAGTTCGTTTCGGATGTAATTTTCGGCGACTTTTCGTAGTTCGTCCATGTCGTTGATCTCAGGGTGGGATAGTCCGATCAGTATGACCGGAGTCGCATTTGGATCGTGCTGGGTGATGGTCAATTCGTCGATCTCTGAATTCTGACTGAAACTGGTGAGCGTTTTCTGTATGTCCAGAAAGGCTTCATCCATATCCGCATCCCATGTATACTCGATGGTAATCTGGGCCGAGCCCACTCGAGATATGGAAGATACCTGGACGACCTTTTTCTGACGAATGGCCAATGATTCGATACCGTCTACAAATTGCTTTTCAATCTCCTCGGGTGGACGTTCTCCCGATTTCAGCTCTACAAATATTCTCGGGTTGTTCAGATCGGGGAAGAGGTCGATTCCCAGTTTGCTGAAGGAGATGTATCCCAGGAGTAAGACCGCCATAATCAGCATGAGAATGGTAATTGGATAATCGACGGAAAATTGTGTAATTTTTTTCATAATTTTCTTTCTTTAATTATAAAATAAATTCGGGAATCGGGATTCGGATATCGGGGTTCGGGATCCGGGATTCGTGGAATTGCTAATATGAAAACCCTGTTTCCCGAAACCCGAACCCCGAATCCCGAGCCCCGTCTAATCATTTTAAGAATAATTTCTTCTATCATCATGCATTGCACAATATTTCACTACTTCAGCTAATCTACCGAATTATTTTTACCTTAGAACGATTCCTCAGTGTTTCGAATCCTCGAGTGACGAGCCGTTCGTTTTCTCTTATTCCACTGGTAACCTGAACTTCATCGGGATTCTCCAGTCCCGTGGAAATGACCCGTTCCTGGGCCGCCCCTCTCTGTACGATGAATACTGTTTTACCTCTTTGTTTTGCCAGTATCACATCTTTGGGAATGACGAGAGCGCTGTCTTCCCGCGCGACGACGATTTCCGATTTGACGAACATTCCCGGACGTAATAGCATATCGGGATTGTTAATGGAGAGGGAAGCCTTGAATGTGCGTGTATCTGCATCGATGGCTGGGGAGACCTGGGTGATGTTTCCTGCCAACGTGTCATCGGGCAGAGAATAATTCATGACACGAACGGGTTGATTTACTTTCACATTATTTAACTCTTTGGCCGGTAGATTGATTTCCATATAGAGCTTGCTGTAGTTCATGATTTTAACCATCGATGAATTGGATGGAACTCTCGTGCCTTGCGTGTAATAGGGCAAATCCACAATGACTCCGGTGAAGGGAGCGGAAATTTTCATTTTGGCCAACTGAATGAGGGCGTTGTCGTAAGCGTATTGGGCATTGACGTAGGCCACCTCTGCATTCTTAAGCTCTCTCAGGGTGACACCCCCCTTTTCGTAGAGGGATTGCTGCTTTTCAAATTCACGTTTTGAGATGTCCAGATTGAGGTTCTGGGATTCCAACTTGATATTATTTTCGAATTCTTGATCATTCAAGTGGATGATTTTCTGCCCTTCGGTTATCTGGTCTCCCAGGGCGAAGAATTTGCGGGTTTTTGGATTTTCCTGGAGATGATAGTATCCGGAAATCTCCGATTTTAATAGACTCTCTTTCATCGAGAATACCGTTCCTGTGGCGATGAGGAACTCTTCGATCGGCTTCTTTTTGATCTCCTGTACAGACACTGGGACTGCAATTTCCGTTTCCACGTCCGAATCTCCGCCCCCGCATCCGGCTAAGATGAGGATACCCATGAGTAATAAGAAATATCGTTTCACGTTCAACTCCTTCAGTTTGGTGTTGGATGCACACGTCATTTCAAGTTTCTGATTTACATTCATATTAAGAAGACCTACTGGATAAATTCTTCGGGAACCACAGGCTGATTCCTCTCGAAGTCCCAGAGGGACTGAATTTTCAAGTTGAGCAGTTCGATTTTGTAGTTGATTCTTGACGAGACCAAAGCTATCTTTTTTTGAGAAAGCTGGTTTTGGAAGAGACTCAAGTCCATGCTGGTGAGATCTCCATTTTCATAGCGTTCGAGATTGATGTCGTATGTGAGTTGGGCATTCCGCTCGTTTTGGCGGGCGATCTCTATCTGGTTTACCAGATTTTGTAGGTTTCGATACACCTGACGAATCGCAATGATAATGTTGTTTTTTTCGACATCCAGAGACAGTTCGTTTGTTTGGATGACGGCTTCCGAAGCTTTGATCCGGGATTTTTTCTCCCCCCAATCCCAAAGCGGGATATCTATCGAAACTGAATATCTCTGGTTTTTCGTTGGCACGTCATAGATTTCTTCAAATTGTTCATCTGTACCGATTATACCGTAGGATAAGGTTATGCTTCCTTTAAACTCATTCATCGCTGAGGTGCGTATCAAATTGAATTGAGAATTTTCTATGCTTATTTTTCGTTGACGTAATTCCTTTCGGTTTTTCAATCCATGATCTATGGCTTTTTGCAGATCGACTTCCACGGGGCGATGGGTAATATCGGCCGTTACGGAGATATCATCAAATAATGAGATGCCGATGAGATTTTTAATCGTGTCTAAGGAATTTTCAAGAATGACCTGCTGATTTTCCATGTTCGATTTACTGGTTGCCAGGTTCAGTTCCGCCTGGTATAGTTCCTCCATGGCGGATATGCCTGCATCTACTTTGTTTTTTATGATCTCGTAGCTTTTTTTCTGGTTTTCGTATTCTTCCATGCCGATTTGCAGGCTCATCCTGTTTTGATAGACAGCATAGAAGGTTTGTGTCACATTTCGTTCTAAAGCCAATTTTCGTATGCCATATCTCAATGTCGTGTTTTCCAGATCGAGTTCGAGCTCCCTTAATGCGAGTTTTGTTCTGTTGTATGTAAATATGGGTTGCTGAAGACTCAGGTAAAGATTATTACTGAACGTTTTGTTTCTTGTGTCCTGATATTCACTGTAAGAATCTTGCCAACTGAACCGGTTGATTAATGCCAGGGTCCCGTCGGTCCATTTGAGAGGCTGGGAAATCCTGAACATACCTGAGGACTGTTTGGTTTCACTGGTGTTCCAGGTCGAGAAAAAGTTATTAAATGAACGATCCTGACTATAATCCATGGGTGTCAATGAGAGACTGAACTGGGACTTCAGGGCCGCATTTTGGGCATTCAACAGTTCCTGACTTCGTATGAGACTCAATTCCAGCTCTTTAATTTCCGGGCTGTTTTCCATGGCGACTTCCAAGGCATGTTCGAGATTCATGACCGTCTGGGCCATGATTTGCCCGTTTATGAAAAACCATAAAAGTATAACCATATAGAATGAAATGTTATTCTTCATATTTCTGCATTTTGGATTCATCTTTGGTCCCTTTATTTTTTTTTCATAACAAGTTTAATTTTTGCAATGAGATTCAGATTTATTTTAATCGTGCTGGAATCATGGATACTGCTGTTTTGATGAAAAAAAAATAGATTAATGGATCACCCATTTTATGGCATCTGCCAGGACGATCCTTTCTTCGGATTCATTTGTGAGCTCGACTTTGGCGGTATCCGACGAAATATAATAGGTTCCCAGAAAGTTCCAGCCATTTTCGGCATTCTTCAGGTCCAGAAGTGTCTCGTCGATGCCATCATCGTGGTGTACAAAAAAATGGTACTGACCGCTTCTACCCCCTTCTTGACGCTGGCCTGGAGGGCCGCCGCCTCGACCTCGGCGCATTGGGTTTCGCATTCTGGTATTGTAACAATACACATCATAATTCCCGATTCGAGGTAGAACCGCCTGCCACATGACCTTTTTATCGTCGGTACCGGATCGGACGAAGTGGGCAGATTTTACATATCCACCGTAGTAATCGGAATTGGTCGTCGCCCGCCATTTTCTTGACGGTCTCCAGTATCGGATTCCCACATATTTTTCATCTTCTTCGTGGGTGATTCGTAGCAATTTCTTGAGGGGGCTCCGGGATACGGGATTGAATACCTGGAATCCGGGATCCTCGTTATCCACGATGATCTCGTTGGGATCGACGAGTATTGGAGGTCGATCCAGGAGACGCTCACCATCGAAGGGATCGACGTTTCTTTTCAGTTCAAAATCTTCAAACATCTCGTTTATTGTCGAAGGTAAATTTTTTGATATCATGGTGTTTATGGTCATAAGACGGGGCATCACATCCAGAACGATACCGACCACTTTGCTCTGGTTTGCTTCCATCGAAATGATGCGTTCGACGGTTTCAGCCGCTCCGCCCATCCCAAAACCGCCACGGCCTCCGGGACCTCCACGACCTCCACCCATGCGAAAATTCACCACCACCAGTCCTTCGGCATTTTCCTGATTACTGACTGTGAATATCACCTGGTAGCGTTTTCTGTCTTCGTCCAACACTTCGTAACCCGTGATATTGGATATGAGGAATCCTGGTAAATCGCGGCTGGAGTACCATTCTTCTATCCGGAGTTTGAAATCGACCTGATATTGATCCTGGAGAATCTCAAGGAATGTGTTTACATCCAGTGCTTGGAATTTATTATCCGTTAGAATATTGTTTAAAAACAACTTGAAACTTTCTGTTCCCAATTCACTCTGCAACAGGGTAAATAGATGATTTCCCTTGGATTTTAACACGGTGTGAATTAAGTCGCTTTTATCTGGATCACCCAATAATTCTGTCAGATTCTGTTCCATTAATGCCAGATTGACTTTTTCATCATCGGTCAGACCGCTGAACATCCGACTTCTCATTTGGCCCATGGGACTTTCCATCCTTTTACTGATGTATGATTCCAGAGCGATATTGACAAGAGGCCATTGGTCTGATTTTAAATAATTGACAAAAGAATAATAGTTCGGATAGATAATGAATTTTTTCGGAATACTTGACATTTCGTCACTGTCGAACCGTCCGCCCATGCTCTCATCGGTTAATGTTGACACAACGAAGCGTCGGAAAGTGCGAGACTGCATCTCGGTGGGTGTGACGACCTGGTTGCTCCTCTCCGTTCGTCGATTTTCCCGACGCATGGCCTGTCTGAAATCGGCACCCGGCAGCATCATGCCCCTTTCCGGCAGAAAGACCATTTCCGGTTGAACCGTTTCCTGGTTCTCGGTCCAGAGACGTGGATAAGACATGAATTGTACGGGAACTTCCACCAGGGAAAAACGGGGATAGGCATAATGTAATTCCACCCTGTTTTCGAAATCCTGTTTCATGTCTTTTATCAATACGGATAATGTGTCACCAAGTTCATCGAGATAGGACGTGAAATAATCGTGGCCCTTCATGGTCAGGAGATTATATTCGATGGAGTCGACCGTAATGGACCGTCTTTGATAGTCTCCAATCACCAGGGATATTTGAGGTAACGGGACTTCGGGCGCGAAGGTAAACGAACCGTTGCCGTGATCGGTCAGATTTCCCTGGGAAAATGGAATTAATCCGGCACTGGTCTGTACATGAAGT
>Ga0114922_10003651_pt1 | contig 14329 bp, 17 predicted proteins | sample AartaG_FD_100975 | JGI IMG/M metagenome (GOLD analysis project Ga0114922, IMG submission 100975) | Deep subsurface microbial communities from Aarhus Bay to uncover new lineages of life (NeLLi) - Aarhus_00045 metaG | ecosystem: Environmental > Aquatic > Marine > Oceanic > Sediment | place...
GACACACGGAAAGTTTCTTCAGTCGTGAAGTTGATGTCCTTTTTAGCATGGACAGAGATGCGACGTTCAGCAAAGATGTCAATATTACCAGCGCGGTCCATCTCAATGTAGTTACTACCAGATGAAGTGCTAATATAAATGCGTTCGTTGGTATCATCAAGAATAATTTGGTTACCAGAGGTCGAACGAATACGAATCTTACCATTCTTCAGGCTATCATCCATAACAAAAGAATGCATGCCTGGTGTTGTAATGCTGTATGTCTGTGGATCGAAGTTACCGCCCGTTTCAGGAAAATACAAATCTGGAGCAATACGACTCGATTGATATCCCGTGCGGCTAGTGTCGCTTCTATCATCGGCGCGGTCACTAGCAACCTTATCAACGATTGTGTTCTTAATAGATGCGGCTTGATTTTCTGAACCTCGAGTTAATCGTTCAATACTTGTGTCACTATCACCAAATGCTGCATCCATGTTAGAAGCAAGAGGTTCGATTGGTTGTTCTGTGGATGAGACGGGGCCGGTCGTTCCACCATCTAAATATCTACCCATCGGAAGGGTATGTGTCATGTGGTTTGCGTGAACACTACCCATCCATACACGATGGTTTGGATCACCATCAATGAGCATACAAACCACAGTCGCACCAACTTTAGGAATGGCCCACATACCATATGCCACAGGACCAGATGTTGTGACATCTTCTGGGCCACGACCGCCGCGAGTTAAAATACCACCGAAAGGAGAAACATATGTAGCCCAAGGAATATCCACAACCAAAGTATCAGGAGTATCTCCCCATTTAGGACAGTTGACTCGAAGACGGCCCATTTGCTGAGGGTCGTTGGTATCAACTACTGTTCCGACTGTTAAAATTGAATCCATATTAGTTACCTGAATGCGCTTCTTGATATTCCTTAGATGTATAATATGAAGCATCTTTTTCTATGAGTATGCGTCTTCCGTTGCCTGCGCTACTACTCGATGACGCTGCTTGTCCTGAACTTGAAGATGTTGTTCCTGATCCTGCGCCTGCCGTCTTGTTGTTCCGATTAGATTGAGAAGTTTGTGCATCTTGCTCAGTGTTAGTAATCGATGATTGTGTATTTTCTTCAGCGGAGTTTTTGGGAATACTAACCATGTGCAACTCTTGAGTAAACTCACCATTATCAAAAAACTGCTCAACAGCATAACAATAATAATATCCCTGATACCAAAATGGTTCGCTGAAGTCATTGGAGTTGCTTGCACCGCCATAATATGTTGATGGCATCCTAATGTTAATTTGGACAATGGAAGGGATACGTTCCCAATAAGGGAACACGTCCTGAGAGCTACGCTCACAATCTCCAACATTTTGTGGGTCGGTGTTAGATTCTGTGTCAGTGGACTTTTCCGTACCGATAATCTCTGAAGGTGGTTGATTGACTGTATTCAACAATCCCGGGTTGCCGTGAATTTTTACTTTGGCTGATATATTCTCAATCGCTGCATGTCTATTCATCAACTCTTGAAAATCGATTGCTCGCTTTGCATTTGTTGAGTGTTTTATAGATTCCTGTGTAACTACAGTCGATAAAAATATCGGTGTGCGAGGACGCGTTGTTCCATCATATGTATATTGTCCATTGATGGGAGTTTTCTCGGCCGTCTTAGCTTCAGGGCCTGTACCATCAATATTATCATCTACCTCAGGGATATTGTCAGTTGTTGCCATATTCTGAAACAATGCAAGACCAAGAGCCATCTCTAAATCAAAATCTATAATATCTGTGTTCTTACCCGTGTACATATAATCTAAGGTCAATAGGTTCTCTTGTATGCGCAAAGAAAGATCATCTTTGTTATCTGATGTTCTGTTGGATATCACCGTCATCATATCTTCACGAGATTCAACAACGCGTCGCAATTTATATACAATGTTATACTCAGTGTCGGTTGTTTCAATTGTTGTTGCAACTTTTGGTACATACCGTACCTTCTTAGTTGTCTGCCCATCACCAGATCTTAAATCTTCCTGAACCTTTGGACATCTTTTGGCAATAGCCAGGATAGCCGCTTCCACTGACATTTCATTTGACAAATCAATCATACCACCTTTACTTGTCTCGGCGGTGTTGGTTGCTGAATCCTTAAAGTCTGTGACAAGATAATCAGGACTATCATATGGAGATTCTGGGCGAATTATATAATTTACCCGGCGGCCGGTGAAATAAAGTCTTTTACCATCTTCGTCGGTCGTCCCTTCCACCTTATCTCGAACTTCATTATAATACGTGTCATATATGACACCAATACGATTTTGTAGTTTACACAAACAACCCCTCAATGTGTTCGCTTCACAACCATCCCCAACGCCCGCAGTATTAAATTTAATACGGTCAGTGCCACGAAGAATGTGTTGGTTTTTAGAAGTACCTTGAGCAACGCCCCAGAATTTCATGCTATACTCACCACCAGATACAGAAAATTTACCTGTAATCTTTGATGTAGTAAAAAGCAGGGGGCGGATATTTGTTATAGGGTCTGGAAACCCATCATTAGAGAAACCTGCTGCAGAGTGTCCAACAAAAACTGTCTTAAGCATGAAGACCAAACCAATAGGATCACTGCCCAACTTATCTGCCACCACCGACAACACGTTCATAAAACGAATGCCTTGTGGTTCCATAATCTCCATCTCACCACCAATACTATAAGTTGAATATTCATTACCATCACCGCCAGCTCCCGCTGCGACGGTATTGTACCAGTTGGCTTTAGTGATAACAAACTCAGCGTCTTGCATACCAGAAACTAGAATTGAATATCTGCCAGTGCGGCCCTGATCTAACGCTATATTATATGGTTCGTACTTAGCATATGGAAATTGTTCAGAGTTTACTCGGTTACCATCTTGGCTGCGCATGAATGCTAGGTAATTGTTTGTTTTGGATAATTCCTCTGCTGTTTCTGTTGTATCACAAACAATTAAGATTTGCTGATAAGCATATGATTGATACTTTGATAATGGGTTAATCGGGCACGACATTTAGTAATTCCTTATGTGGCAGGGATTCCGCCAGTTCTCTTATTTAAGAATGAGAATGCCGCACGGGAAGGATCAGGAAGACGAATCTTCTTCCCTGCTAGAAACTCTTCATTTATATCAACAATGTTGTTATATTGAAGAACCAACCACTGCAAGCCAGATCGACCATACATATCAAACGCCAATCTATCCGGGCGCTTCGAATATTGTGGTGCGATTGTAATGAAAAGATCTGTGGCATCGTCTTGGAATGTACCAATATCTCGCTCCCACCAACCTAACCGATTTTCAAATACATCCGTGTCACCACCCTGCACATATCGTGATTCGCGACTCTGAACTGAATTTCTATTTGACATACTACCTCCCTTAGAAATTTACCAGTGTTCCGTTTCTAAAATCTTGAATAGAAAACTTATTATACTCCTGTGGAGAGTGTGTTTCTGCCAACTGAATATCAATTGTCATCATGCGAGGCATAGGCTGACCATCCTTAGTTGGAATATAATCAACATCTGACGGATATGGAATAGTCAAGTTGGTAATAACAACTGGAACGTTGTGAATATTTGTTGCAGTCATTCTACGACGAGCCGAATTCTTCCCTTCCACCGTGAAGTCACTGTTAGGAGAATACGCAGACAGTTTCAACACATCAGGTGGTGCACCAAGAAGCTCCATACCTCGTCCACCTTTTCCTTCTGGCACATTGGTCGCTGCTGTTTGATTACTGCTGCTGTCTATTCCTGCGGCACGGTTAGTGACTTGGTCAGGGGCTAATGTTGAAGAATTACCAAAATAAGGCATTGCCCAGCTACGAAGAAGGTGCAATATTCTCATATTCTCTGAAGCCTCTTTTGAGGTTCTTGAAACCAACCGGATGTTAGATAGCTGGAATGTGCGAGACGATGTCCCACCATACACATAAATTTGTCCTGGCATGTGGAGTGGGTCGAGTGTCTTATAATTAACATTTCTATTTTCAGTCACATCTGGCGACACCTGAAATGAAACAGAGCGGTCGCGACGAGCACGGATATCAGGGTCCATCTTAGCATAGTTTGTCGCAACAGACAGTCTCACCTTATATTGATTTTCAACTTCATTTGTCATTATTCAATTCCCATTCCTTTGCGGATCTGTGCCATCAGCTTGATAGCATCGTCATGTTCCAACCCTGTCATTGCTCTAAATGAACCTTCGTCACCCCTGACAGCCGCTTCACGAGCCTTCGTACCACTAACACCAGCGACATCGTCAGTCGCATCTGGGTCACGGTGAAGGACCTTTGCTTCATATCGTTCCATCTCTTCTGGACCAAAAATCCTGCCAATCATACTTTTGTAACTACTAGCACGGTCTGCGCCCGTTACCCCACCAACTGGAACTTCACTATGTTTATCATGAAGGTCGAACACTGCTTCAAAAGGGTTCTTCGCAATGTGAATATCAATTGCAGGGAACATCTTTCTTAAAGCTGCTTCTCTATCTGTACCAGATAATGGATTGCGTTCGTCGCGCTTACCAGAGTCAACCACAATAATCACAGGTTTAGCATTTAGCTGTTGCCCTAACGCTATGAGTTCCTTGATCATTAGTTGATGTCCGCGTGTTGGTGGATTGAACCTTCCTGGCGCAATTACAACTGGACTATCATTGCTTGTATCCAGTTCCTGTTTTGCTGCTTCAGTAATGGTTGTATACTGTTTAAACTTTAACACGTGGTTCTCCTCGTATCTTATTGAGATATTTATGACTGTTGCCCTGGAGCAAAAAACAGCGTATGATTTATAAGTGTTGAGTATACACTAAAAATAATAATAACAAAAGTGTATTAAGGATTTTTATGGCTATTCCCAAGAAGAAAGCAGCGAAAAAGAAAGTTGTTAAGAAAAAAGTCACAAAGAAAGCCCCCGTCAAGAAAAAGGTTGCCAAGAAAAAGGTAGCTAAAAAGAAGGCTGTAGCGAAAAAGAAAGTCGCTAAAAAGAAGGCCGTCGCCAAGAAAAAGGTGACTGTCAAGAAAAAGCGTAAGACTAATTACCTGAATAATGCCGACCTACTTGCTGAAACAATCAAGAGCAAGGAGCAGGATAAGATGACTGAACATCTCGCAAAGATGCTTGTCACCTTGGTTGCTCGGTATGGTAAAAAGGGTAATTTCGCCAACTACACATATAATGACGACATGCAGGGGTACGCCTCAATGATGTTAGTCAAAACGTTTCGGTCCTTCAATCCCGAAAAGAGCACCAACGCTTTCGCATTCTTTACCCAATGTGTCAAGAATTCATTCATTCAGTTCCTGAACCAAGAACGCAGGCAGCGCGATATCCGCGACGAAGTGTTGGTTAGCAAAGGTCTAAATCCATCATTTACGTTCACTGCAGCGTATGAAGCACAGCAGAAGGAACGTGCGTTTGCTCACGATGAGCAAGATTATGACGCTAATGAGAAACAACGAAAAGAGATCGAACGAACTGAAAAACAGGGTAAGGATAAAGACGAAGAGTTATTGGGATTTTAGTAACCCCAAATAACAAAAACAAGAAAAGGGTGGTTTATGGGTATTGAAACAATTCCAACTTTTGTCGTATTCGCCACTGGCGTCTCATTCAACTCCAACGACAAGACAATCAGCGTTCACAAAGAAATGACTGTGCGGGCACTCTACTGGCACGTCTGTGAATGGGCCGATCAGTTGTGCAATTTGGATATGGATATGCCAATGGTGGCCAACTCAGCGCAGGAGTTTGAGATGATTAACGGTTGGGTAATTGCGGATGGAAATGATCATCTAAGTGAGGGCATACTGTGGCACACTTAAAAAGAGGAGCATACTTCACCGATATCCATTTTGGAAAGAAGGCAAATTCGATCCAACACAACGAAGATTGTATTAACTACATTAAGTGGTTCTGTGAGCAAGTTAAAAAGAACGATATTGATTATATCGCGTTTCTTGGTGATTGGAATGAAAACCGCAGTGCGTTGAATATTCACACTCTGCACCATTCACACATGGGGGCGAAGATGATCGATGATCTTGGCCTGCCAGTTTATTTTGTAGTTGGCAACCATGACCTTTACTATAGGAACTCACGAGAAGTTCACTCCGTTGTCACACATGGCGAGTTCAACAACTTCCACATCATTGATGAACCAACAGTGGTAGATGACATTGAAGGCTCTGTTCTATTCTCACCATACCTATTCCATGATGAATATCCAAAATTAGTTGAGTATCTGAAAATTCCTTTCTGGGCTGGACACTTTGAGTTCAAAGGGTTCCTTATCACAGGGTATGGTCTGGCTATGCCCACAGGGCCAGATGCAGATGATTATAAAGGGCCGGAGCATATCGTATCAGGACACTTTCACAAGAGACAGACGCGGCCAGATTCAAATGTAGTATATATCGGTAACACATTCCCAATGGACTTTGGCGATGCCGGCGACAATGATCGTGGCATGATGATATACGACCACGGCACAAAAGAGATGTGGTTTGAGAACTGGGAAGAACTACCTCGCTACATTAAGACCCGTTTAAATGACATTCTTGATAGAGACAAGCGCGAAAAGATCCTCCACAAGGGGGCAAGAGTTAATTGTCTTGTTGATGTTCCTATCTCTTTCGAGGAGAGTACATACTTACGTCAAAAATTCTCTGAAGACTATGACCTTCGTGAATTTGTGCTGGAAGAGGCACCCGACATCAAGACTGCTTTATCAGAGACTGAAACAGACATTGATTGGGAAACAGTAGAACTCCAAGGTGTTGATGATTTGGTTCTTATGATGCTCGAGGGTATTGATAGCGACCACATTGACAAAGAACTACTAATACAACAATACAAGGATATTAAGGTTCACAATGATTAGATTCATTTCACTTACGCTCCGCAACTTCATGTCGTATGGCAATAACACAACTATTGTTCAGTTGGATAGGTCAGGAACGACACTAATTGTGGGCGAAGACCTAGACAACACTTCAGGTGGTACTGGGGCAAATGGCGTTGGCAAGACGGTTGTCATTAACGCCCTTGCGTATGCCGTATATGGTAAGCCCCTATCCAACATCTCACTTGACAATCTTGTTAATAATATCAACAAGAAGAACATGGAAGTCACTGTTACATTTGAGAAAGATGGAACCTTCTTCCACATTAAGCGTGTTCGTAAATCCAAATCATATGCTGCGGGCAACTACGTTAAGTATTACGTGAAAGAAGGCTCTGCCGATTTCACCGATGAAGACGAAGCGACACGGGACAGCGTCGCAAACACAAACAAAATGATCGAAGAAGTCATGGGTATTCCTTATGAGTTGTTCAGTCGTATTGTTGTTTTCTCCGCTCTACATATTCCATTCCTTGATCTTCCCGTCAGGCACCCAACACAGGCGTGCCAGACTCGAATCATTGAAGAGTTGTTTGACCTCACAACACTAACAGATAAAGCTGAGGCGTTGAAGGGGTTGATTAAAGAAAAAGAGCAGAGCCTTGAGATTCTACAGGCTCGTCAAGGACAATTAGAGAAAGAGATAGAACGCCATGCCTCTCAGATCACCACTGCTCAACAGCGGGTGGTGAATTGGGAGAGACAGACTGCGAAACAAATATCCGACCTTGAAGCAAAGCTACACAAGGTGGACGGTGTGTGTGTTGATAGCGAGCGAGAAGCTCACGAGCTGAAAGCGAAACTCGAATCTGAGTTAAAGGCTGCTGTGAGCGAACAAAGCTCAATAGATCGTGAAGAGAAGCGAATCAAAAGAGACATCAGCAAGTACAATAAAGAACTCAGCCACCTTCAGGATGAGAAATGTCCCTACTGTTTGCAGAAGTTCGCTGACGCTGAAGTGAAGATCGCAGAGCTCGAAGCGAAGATTGCAAAGAAGAATGAAGAATTAACAACGGCAGTTGAGTCGATCTCTGCTTCCGATGGCACTATTGATACCACTACTAAGTTATTAGCAGAGGTTAAACAACGGATCACTATTTCTAACTTAAATGAATTGTTAGACATTAAGAGTCAGACAGCAACAATTGAGAGCCGCATTGAGGAACTCAAGAAAGCTGTGAATCCGTTCATTGAACCACTTGAGGAGCTTGAGGCTGTAGAATTAGATCCTATAGTTCACGACGAAACAAACGACCTCGTTAAGTATGTCGAGCACCAGAAATTCCTATATAAGCTGCTAACAAAGAAAGATAGTTTCGTTCGTAAGGCACTTCTGAATAAGAATATTCCTTACTTGAATATGAAACTACAGCAGTATCTAGTTGATCTTGGACTACCACATACAGTGGAGTTCTCTCACGAGTTGACGGCTGTTATCAATCAATTCGGGCATCCTCTCGACTTTGGTAACTTATCCAATGGACAACGGGCTCGTGTCAATCTAGCACTGTCATTGGCTTTCCGTGATGTTTTACAACAGCTTCATCAGAAAATCAACGTCTGTATGTTTGATGAAGTACTGGATGTTGGTCTGGATACTGTTGGCGTACAAGCCGCTGCAAAGATGTTGAAGCGGAAATCTCGAGATGAGAAACTATCCTTATACATAATTTCACATAGGGATGAAATCAACGCAGCGTTTGATAGAATAATGACAGTACAGATGACGAAGGGATTCAGTTACATTCAGGAGGATTAATGAAATACGATTACTGGAAAATGCGCGGTTGGACTTTAGTCCAAACCGACGATGCAGATGAAGACTTGAAGGCAGTTGAAGATAACTTTGGTTCGGTGGAGGAAATTGTAAAATCCATTGACGATATCTTTGAAATCCTTCAAGAGACACTTGGTGACGACGATGCATTTGTTATTGAGATTGGTATCATCGAGGACGATGACAAGAAAGACTCCAAGGATGATGCTTACGATAGAGCGATGAAAGGTATGTAAGCATTTGGGTCATCCTATATACTTACATGAAGATAATAGGAATAGACCAGAGTTACACATGCACAGGGCTGACATTCTTTGAAGATGGAGAAATGTTACGCGCTGAAGTGTTCAAAACTTCAAAAGAGTTTGATACACATGAACGAGCACATTCAATTGCGCTGCACATTTTGAGCCAGGCTTTTTGGTTTGAGCCAGATGTGATAGGAATTGAAGGGTTAGCATTTGGAATGCGTGGCGATGCAACGCGAGACTTGGCTGGCTTACAGTTTGTTATCATCAACAAACTACGTTTTAAGGGCGATTTCAAGGTAGAGGTCGTAGCTCCAAACGCTGTGAAGAAGTTTGCAACAGGGAGCGGAAAGGCCAAGAAGGAAGAATTATACGAAGCGTTACCCCAAAAAACCCAAAACGAGTTTTTGGAATTAGGGGTGAAAAAAACAACAGGTCTCTATGACCTAACAGATGCTTACTGGATAGCAAAATTAACAGAGGATAAGAATAAATGAAAAAGGTAACACTTACAAAAAGTAAATCTGGTCAACGGGTCTTCAGTGTCGATGTTGGCGAGATGTCAATCACAGAGATTAAGCAACTGATTAACGAATTTAAAAAGGATAAAAACAAATGAGCACCTACACATACAAATGCGACGCATGTGGTGAAGTTTTTGAAACAAAACAGAGCATGAAGGACAACGCACTTACCGACTGCCCATACTGCGAAAAGGAAAACGTTCTAAAGCGCATCATCCAGGCAGCAGGTGGATTTAGAATTTGGGGTCGTGGAGTACATGCGCCAACTTCTTCCTTGCGTTCATAACGTTGTCAAAACGTTTTCGATAGGTTATAATTGCCGAGGTATAAATAGTTTCAGTTTGTAGATTAGAGGAGAAGAAATGTCCGTCCCACAAAAGATTCAAGAGGCGCTTGACGCTGACTTGAAAGATATGATAATGTGGTCCCGACTTCTCAATCTCTTCTCTGATTATCAAACGAAACTTTCCCGCCCCGAAAAAATCTTAATCTATGAAAAATGCGAATGTTTCCGCAATTTTTGGAACGAGGACCGCGAAGTTGTTTATCAGTATCGCCGCAATAGTGGTGAAATTGTAAACCAAATTCAGCATGTAAAGGGACTTAACATAGACAAGAAATCAGTCAATCCAGACAATATCTATAAAGACAAAGACATCCTAGACTATTACCAGACAGAAACTCAGACAAGAACATTAGATAATCCAACTCTAGAAAATAATAACAATAAACCTGCTACGGACAGCAGTAGAGACACCGACTCAATCGGAGAGGCGCCAGCCCTAGCTATTTAATTAGCAGAGTTTACACACGAGCCTCGACAACACGGAACCTTGTCAGAATGACGCAACATTGATCTACTTGCCTTTAGAGGCATACTTGCGTTTAATGATTTCGTTATGGGCGTAGACGCCTGCGGTGTGAACCCGAATTGAGCACTGGTGGGGACTATGAGTTGGACCCCAATACGGGGGGAGTTATAAATTTAATTAGAGTTTGAAATTAATTAAAATCCAAATGCGAGGATTAAATGCGAGCGCGCAGCGCGAAGTATTTAATCCTTGTCATTTACTGATTTGTGTGGTAAAGTATTGAAATGAAAAAAGACATATTAGATTTCTTCCCTCTTGACTCAGAACCCAGACCCAAACAGGTTGAGGCACTGAAGTGGCTGCAAGCCCAAGAAGCCAAGTACGTCCTGCTGGAAGCACCAGTTGGTGTTGGTAAATCAGCCATTGGCGTTTGTTACTCCGCTTGGTTGCACCAGGGAAAAGGCAGCTCGTATATATTAACGCCTCAGCGTATATTACAAGAGCAGTATGAGCGGTCCTTTGATGCAGGTATATTGGCATCTCTATATGGAAAAGGAAATTACTCCTGCCGGTCTAAGAACACAACTTGCGACATCGGTAGCCTGGTAAAACCTAAATGTGACAGCTGCCCGTTTGGTATTGCAATGGGGAAAGCGGTAAAGTCACCGAATACGGTTTTCAATTACAAGCTGGCTCTATTGCTGTATTCGTTTACCCCAATTTTCGATCCAGAAAGAAACAAACGCAAGCTGATGATATTGGACGAATGCCATACCGTCGAAGAGCACCTAGTTGAATTCAACGCTGTTACGGTTTCAAAGAAGCGCTGCGAAAAGTTTGATATCAAGTTTCCTGACATGTCAAAGCACCAGCTGCTTACCGCACATCAATGGATGAAAGAAACATATGCCCCTGCAGCTCAAACCTACCTGACTCACATGTTTCATGAAGTTGAACCACTGCTTGACAAAGGCAGCAATGAACTGACACGTCATGAAATCAAACGCATCCGTGAATACTCAAACCTAGAGGACCACGTTGATGAGATACAGGAATTTATTTACACACCACAAACCAACTTGACGAATGAATACGTGCTTGTATTTGACAAAACAATGTTCAAGTTCAAGCAGGTTACAGGTGCTCGCAACTTCCATGAGATACTGGACCCACAGGCTGACAAGTTTTTGTTCATGTCTTCCACCATCTTGAATAAGGAAGGATTCTGCAAAGACCTAGGCCTACCACCTGAAGACACTGCCTTCTTGTCACTGGAATCGGAATTCCCAACTGAAAACCGACAAGTGCTATTCACTCCCCAGATGAAAATGAATGCAAGATGGAGTGGCGATGAGAATGTGGCTAACCGTGAAAAAATGTTGAACCAAGTTCGCACCGTTGTTAATTTCCACGAAGGTGAATCAGGAATCATACACACGGCTAACTTTGCTATAGCCAAATGGCTTGTTGAGAATTTAGACAACGGTACCGTCAGTCACCAGATACTACATCACAACCCTGACAGTGGTGATGATAGGGGTGCCGTCATCCGTCAGTTTACTGGAATCACAAAACCGTCCATTCTAATCTCACCTAGCATCACTGAAGGGTTGGACCTAGTGGATGACCTCGCACGCTTTGCCATTTTTGCTAAAGTGCCATTTGGCTACATGGGCGATCAATGGATCAAGAGACGCATGCAGATGTCGAATGAGTGGTACCAACGCCGTGCAGTGATCAGCATCATTCAGGGAGGAGGACGCGTTGTACGCTCAAAGGAAGATTGGGGTGTTGTGTATATCCTTGATGAGTCATGGGGTTTCTTGTACAATCAGACACGCAATAGGATCCCTCAATGGTGGAAGGACGCCTATCAACGGATGTAAATACTGTTGACTTATGACCCAAATGGGCGTATACTGCGCCTATATTAAATGAGGGCAAACAAATGACATTATTTTGGTTTTTAGTACTTCTCGGCGTCTTGTTCGTTTATGGATTTATTCAGGGCGTCAATGAGGCGAAAAACGGCGAGTCGCCAGAAAAGAAACTAATGAATACTCGAGTATCAGGTACGGGTGTTAGGTTCGGTGCGATGGTTGATGCGATGGACGCTGATGCTCGCGGCCGCTCACAGACCAAATGGAGGTGATTTAAAAGAAGGGGAGATTTATCTCCCCTTCTTTGTTTGAGCATTTATTATTTCCATAACAAACTCTTCCATTAGACTTCTCTCTAGTGGCGATCGCCACATCATGTCATCATATTGGATGGATCCTTTCATAAAATACACCAACTGAATAACATTCTTGATTAAAGTCTTCGCCGCTGAATCCATTGCGTTGAACATTTCAACGATCTGTTCGTTTGTTCCTGTCTTCAGCGTTAGGAAAAAAAATGCATTGGGTTCAGAGAAATGCTCACTTTCGTCTCTTCGTTACAATCTTTACACACTATGCTGGATTCTAGGTCTGGTCCCCAAGTGCTCATTTCCGCCACGCGCTCACCTATGCTACGAGTGAAGCCAGCAGGGACAGATCGTACCCACTCATTGATTAGTGTTTTGTCTGTAATGTCGTCCACTTGTTCGATTAGCGATGCTGTGGTTTCAATCATTCGTTCATATGCCACCTCTGCTGACACTTCAGTGTTGTATGTTTGATAGAACTGCAACATTTGAAAATATCTAGGAGGAGTTACTTTTACCACCTGCCCGTTGGGCAGTGTGATGGTATAATCTCTTTCGACAGTAGCAAGGTCCAGTTTCTTTGCTTGGCTAATGAGCGGATCGAGAGGAAGCAGGTATGTATGTGATTCGGCATTCTCGCAAGTGTGAGTATATTCAACTTGATACTCGTGACCGTATGTAACTTTACGGAGACACACTAACAGAAAGTCAATATCCTTAGCCAACATCTCATTTGGCTTCTTCACTTGTGGGATACAACGAGAAAAGACCTCAACAATCCCTGTCCCGTTTAGAATCTTATCGGGGGTCTTCATGATAAGTTCATCCATGGTTACCATTGGTGAAACCACAACTTCACCGTCTCTGACGCTTTCGTCTAATTCGCCGTGTTTGTAGAACACTCCTCCGGACGGTAAGGCAAATGTCTGCCCAGGGATCATGGCACGCTGTAGAAGAGGGTTTGGTTGTTTGGTTGTGTCCATATGAAATTCCTTATGTTTTTCTTTATGTAGTATTATTTACTTTGGTTTGATGTGGCGATACCTTGTGTTCTGGGGCAAGTCCCTGTTCTATAAATATAAAAGGACCACCTTATAGGAAACCCGCAAATGGCTGATACAATAGTAGTTGAAAAATATGGCCGAGAAGCCATAACACAGATGGAGACCCTAATCCGCAATGCAGGCGGGTCGGCCTCCAACCCAAATTCATCATCAAACCCCTCTGGCAGTGGTCAGGCTGCCACTGGTCTTGCGGCCTTAGGTAAAGAGTCTGTATCAGTAAAAGGCATATTCAAAGCATTAGGAATGTCAGTCACTGCGGCTATTACTGGCTTTAGGAGCTTGGCTGATTTAGCGGGAAGTCGTGGTGTTGGTCTTCTTATGGAGGAATTCCGATCTGGAATGGTTGGTGGTGTTGATGCATTGGCAACTTCCAGCAAAGCATATGAAGATGGCGCAAAGGCTGTCGAAGCGGCGAGAAATAGTGAAAAGGGCTTGCTTGAATCTGGCAAAGAAGTTTGGGAAGGCACATCGGCGGCAATGAAAGATTACATGGCTCGCACCAAAACAGCTTATCTTGATCTTGGTGTCTCATTAAAAACTCTTCATGAATTCAATACTGTTGCCCGTGCTGCATCCATCAACATGGGAGGTTTTAGCGCCTGGCAAGAGAAGCTAAAAGAAGGGCAATCTGATTACTTTGATCGTTTAGGTGGATACGCAGAGGCAACTGAACATCAGACTCTTATGATGGATATGCTATCACATTCTGGTGCTAGAGCTGAAGACCTATATGGAGAATTTGGTAAGAGGTTAATGGCTACCAATGACGACCTATTGAAA
>Ga0114922_10003652_pt1 | contig 14329 bp, 11 predicted proteins | sample AartaG_FD_100975 | JGI IMG/M metagenome (GOLD analysis project Ga0114922, IMG submission 100975) | Deep subsurface microbial communities from Aarhus Bay to uncover new lineages of life (NeLLi) - Aarhus_00045 metaG | ecosystem: Environmental > Aquatic > Marine > Oceanic > Sediment | place...
GGATGAAGTCAACAGGTTCGCATACGTTCAGAAAGATTAGACGGATGAGTTAAGTAGCCAGCACAATCTTCAATCTTCCATATGGTTGGATATACTGGGGAAGTTCTCGTCAGCGCTTTGCGCATTCACCCACTATTAATCAGGGACACAGTACACCTGTAAACTTGCTCAGGTCAGTAGAATTGAGTCAATCCGGAATATCGATCGTTGAACGTAGCCTACCGAGTCATAGCATATCCGACTGTGCGACCAACCGCTCACGCATTCTTCCCAGATCGACCACCGACTGTTCTGCTGCAAGCAGTACCGCTCCAACGACTGGTGGCACTTTTAAAGGAACAAAACTTGCCCCCGGCGCTTGTTCATGAACAGCGGCTCGAAAAGGATCCGTAAGAAGTTTTCCAGCTTGAAAAACCCCTCCCATTTCTACGACTTCGAAAGTCTTCTGTTGAAAACCCAGTTGGTGGACGACACCGATCACCATTCCCGCCAGATGGTCAGCGGCCCAGTTAACAATTTGACGTGCGACTGAGTCGCCTCCTTCGGCGGCCTGGAAGATCTTCGGGGCAAGCTTCCCGCCTATATGATAACGGTCCATACACAGTCCTTCGATCAGATCATGAATATCCTGCGCTCCTGCTTCATCCATCAAGATATGTCCAAGGGACGTGGCCGGACCTCTCTGGCTCCATGCAGCAGAAACAACCTGGACTGCTTTTGCGGTGATTGTGAATGCGCCCCCGTATTCGCCCATTAGCGGACCCCAACCGGTCATTCGGCCGATTTTGCCATGCGGATCTCTGCCCCAGCAGTTTTCGCCAGAACCAGCGAGAATAACAATTCCCCAGCCGTGCTCTGAACCCGCGAACAATCCAAGGAGGGTGTCGTTCACCAATTCGATGGGGGCGGACAATCCCAACCTGTTAATCACTTCCATCGTTGAAGACCGTTCCGAAGGCCAGTCGTATCCGGAGACACCAAACCCCGCGCCTTGAATATCTTCTATTCGAACACCAGCCGTTTGGAGTGCCTCGCTGATCATCTGGCCGAGTACTTCATGAAGACCATCGTATCCAACGACTTCATGATTGCCTGGACCTGCTTCTGAAAAAGCCAGGATTCGACCATCTTCATCTGCGAGAAGCGCATGGCTGGTGGAACTCCCGATATCTACGCCCAGGAAGATTTTCTTCATTTCACTCCAAATGTGGTTGATTTTATTTCCAGAATTGTGGAACGTACTCTTTGTTCGTTTCGAGCATGTCCTCCAGAACATTCTCGATCTGATCTACAGCTGGACCCAGCGGATGGGCAAGTAAGGCTTGGTAGGCTGCATTCCTATCACCCAGTACTGCTGCCTCAACCGTAAGTAGTTCGAAGGTTTTTACATGTGCAAGCAGTCCGAAACAGACCGGTGGAAGGGCGTTGGCTGGAAGGGGGTGTGCCCCTTCTGCATCGATCCGGCAGGGTAGTTCTAACACCCAATCCTGGGGCCAGGAAGGTACCGCAGCATGATTTGGAACGTTCGCGACTTGGATTTCCCCCAAATTGTTGTGGATCGAATTAAACATCCTGGTGGCCATGGTGGAGTAGTATGCACCACCCCGTTTCAGGTGCTCCTCCGGTACTTCCACGGTCGATTCTTCAGCATACGTGCGCAATAGATTAGAGTCGATTTGCATTACTTCTTCGGCTCGGGAAGGTGGCCAGGATTCTTGTGCAACGAGTTTCTTGTTGCGGCTATAAAAATAACCCAGGTAATAATTCGGGATCATACCCAGGGTTTCGATCAGTTGAGGGGGGTAGTCAGGCTCAGCCTGTGTATTCAGATCATCGATGACAGCCTCCAACACCTGGGGCCAATAATCTCTCTCTTCCGAACTCAAACCACGGTGCCAGGAGAGGTGGTTCAGACCAAGCGTATCGAGCGCAACTTCATCAGGATTCAACTGGATCCCCGCGTGATCCTTAAGCAACTTCAGAAGTGCCATTTTCGTGGTGATGGCTACATTACACATTCCGATGACCTTAAGGTCCGGGGCGCTTCTACTCACCGCTTCGGTAATCAAGCCTGCCGGGTTGGTGAAATTCGCGAGAGTGGAGTAGGGAGCAAGCTCAGAGATTTCCTCGGCGATTTCAAGGATGACGGGGATGGTGCGTAAAGCTTTTGCCATGCCCCCGATCCCAGTTGTCTCCTGACCAATAAGACCATGTCTCCGACCGAGGTATTCATCCTCTCGTCGCGCGGCCATCCCTCCCACACGGAACTGCGTGATGATAAAGGCTGCATCTCGAATTGCTTCGCGACGATCCGTTGTCATGATTACTTCGAACGGCATATCTTGCTTCATGACAATACGTTGAGCGAAACTTCCGACAATGTCCAACCGTTCCTCATCGTTGTCCATCAGCCAGAGCTCGGAGATGGGCAACGTTTTATGTTGTTCCAGGAAACCAGAAACCAGCTCTGGCGTGTAGGTCGATCCCCCACCGATCACGGATATTTTCACTTTCGTCTCCTTGGCTGGTTCTCGTTGGATGATGCGCTAGAGTTCCGAAGTCGATTTAACGAAATCGAGGATTTCATCAAGTTTCGCGAATGCCAGGGCGGTTACCGTATCGGCTCCCCCATAATAAATCGCGATTCTCCCGGTGGGTGGATCGTAGAGAGCGGCACATGGAAAGGCTACGTTGGGCACATCGCCAATGCATTCATAGGTTGTTTGTGGAGAAAGCAGGTAAGGACCACCGCGGTAGATCACCTTCCAGGGCTCATCCAGATCCAGTAGGGCAGCTCCAAAGCTGTACACAAAGCCGTTGCAGGAAGTTAAGACCCCATGATAAATCATCAGCCAACCTTCGGGCGTTTCTATGGGGACAGGGCCAGCGCCAATTTTGGTACATTGCCAGCTGTGAGGCTTGACTCCCATTACATAGCGGTGTTGCCCCCAGTGGATGAGATCCGGGCTCTGACTGAGGAAGATATCTCCAAAAGGTGTATGCCCGTTGTCGCTGGGGCGACTTACCATCATGAACTTGTTGTTAATCTTCCTTGGGAAGAGTACACCGTTGCGGTTGAAAGGCAGCAGGGCGTTCTCCAAGAAGGAGAACTTCTCGAACTCGAAGGTAAAGCCAATGCCAATCGTGGGTCCGAAGTAACCGTTGCACCAGGTAATATAGTATCGATCTTCGAGCCAGACCACACGCGGGTCGTATCGGTATTGATAACCACCAATTTCAGGGTCATCACACAGCCATTCGATGGGAATATCATCCAACGTCCAGTCGACGCCATTGTCACTAAAACCTCGGTGAACGTTCATCTCGCGCTTTTTATTATCGCAGCGGAACACACCCGCAAATTTGTCCTGGAAGGGGACCACTGCGCTGTTGAAAATGCTGTTTGAAGAGGGGATGAGATCGCGGGGTATGATCGGATTGGCGCTGTATCGCCATACAACATCGGAAGAATCGGCAGGTCTTTCTTCCCAGGGTATGTTGGGTAGGGAGGAATGGATCATTTCGAGGAACCCTCCTTCGTAAATGAATAATCGCAAATAGGTTTACACTCCCCCTCATTCGAGATTGTACAGAATGAATCCCAGTAAATCCAATTCCAAGCAATATTTTTCGGAAGTATACTGGAGTGGGAGTGTGTTGACATCCTATGGTGCCATCTGTCGGTGAGTTCTGATGGTGATTTTACGATTTCGTAGATTCAGCGCGCCGAGTCCAGCCGGTACCACCCTCTATGTCCAAATCTGGTTAATCCCGATTGAAGCTGACCTGCCTGCAACTGGAGGAAACGATGGAGCATGAGATTCAAGAATTAATCGATGACTGGAAACAACGGGTTAATGATCATCAAAAAGCAAATTATGCTCTGGCTATCAAACACAATAAATACCATTATTGGATAGGTATGCCTGCAATACTTTTTGCAGCAGTTGCAGGTGCGACACTCCTCGTTGAGGTAGTGGAGCCGAGGATGAGAATCGCAGTGGGCATCGTGGGGATCATTGCAGCAATCCTTGCTGGGATTCAGACCTTCTATAGTCGTGCAAAAAAAGCTGAACATCATCGATTTGTAGCCTCACAGCTCGTTCATGTCAGGCGAGAGGTTGAGATATTTGAGAGATTTGTTCCTGATAATATATCTGAAAGGGAACAACGAATTCGTGAAATCGATGAGAAAATTCCTAATGTAGAAGATGATGATCTGCCGATAAATGAACTTGCCGGTATTAGAAAATGGCCTTGGATATTATTGAGTTTTTCCGGCGTGTTTATGCTGATTTTACTTCTTGTTCTAGGCTATACGTGGTCAGAGCAAATTCCAGGAACCAAACACTCAACAGTAGCCGGGGTTAAAGAATCCGTCCAACAAGGCACTGAAACCTGGGAGCTTGATGCACGAGATCCACTTGTAAAACAACGGATTATTCTTATCAATACCCTGATCAATGAGATTACCACTCAAAAAGTTATCACTTTGCTTGCATATCTAAATGAAAAGGACAATGTGGCGCCCATCACCATATATTTATCATCGACGGGTGGTAACACAAAAGATGGATATGCGATTGTGCAAGCAATCCAAGAATCGGACTCCTTAGTGAATACTGTTGCCTTAGGCGATTGCTATTCAGCTTGCCTGAACATCCTGATAAGCGGTACCGGGGCCAGGAAGATCGCTCCAAACTCACGGGTCATGATTCATACCCATTCCTATCCATATGACGACGATCCCCATTCAAGCAGCAGTATTCTGTATGAACGAGAATGGGAATTCTTCCGAGAATACTCTGATATTCCGCTCGATTGGATTAACAGAGAAGAGAAGCTCCATTATTTATCACCGGAGCAAGCGATTACATATCAGCTTGTAGATGAAATTTTGAAGTAGACTATTCGCTCCATCACGGCCAAGGATGCGAGCCAAGTTGTACAGAAGGAGCGCCAATCCCATTTCATCTCCCTACTACGCCGCGCTGGTGTCAATCCAAACTGGCTTTCCTCAGGACCTATGTTTTTTGAGCGTTGAATTTCAGGGAAAGGGTAATTGACTCGCGGAACAAACCCATGTATAGTATAGATATCCGCTGAGAGCGCTCCCAAACTGCTCTTTATCCACAAATTATTTATTATAGAAATCAGTAAATCAAGCGAAATTATCCGAAGAAACCGTTTTGACTGCCTGAGAGCGCTCTCAACTATGGATGGAGAGGTGTTGTGCCGGACCTGACGCTTGAGGACATAGCCCGATTGTCGGGTGTATCTCGTTCAACGGTCTCGAGGGTGGTTAACGAACACCCTAATGTAAGTGAAGGCGTACGGGAGCGTGTCCTCGACACTATTAAAAGCACTGGGTACCACCCAAACGTTGCGGCTCGTTCATTGGCCTCACACCGATCGTGGATGATCGGTTTACTTCTCCCTCATAGCGTGAGCTCGATTTTCATCGATCCTTATTTCCCTCAACTAATTCAAGGCATCGCACAGGCCTGCAATCAACGAGATTACTCATTGGGGCTTTTCCTGATTGGTTCTCGAGAAGACGAGGAGAAGATCTTTCCCCGGGTTTCACGCAGAGGGATGCTGGATGGCGTTGTTGTCCAGACTGGCCATCATGGAGAGCCACTGATTGATCGGTTGATCGAGTCCATGATCCCACTCGTTGTAGCCGGGCGTCCAAATTCGTCAGAAAAAGTTAGCTACGTTGACATTGATAATGTTAATGCTGCCTATAACGCAGTCAGTCATCTCATTCGCTTGGGATACAAGCGCATTGCCACGATTACCGGCCCTGCTGAGAGTACTGTTGGAATCGATCGAAAAGAAGGATATCGACGGGCTTTAGCCGAGCGGGGGCGAACTATTGATCCATCTTTGACTGTGGAAGGTGATTTCACCGAGACGAGTGGCTACTATGCCATGAATGCGTTGCTTCCCTCCCATCCGGATGCAGTTTTTGCCGCTTCCGATATAATGGCGTATGGAGCGATGCGGGCTGTTCGTGAGGCCGGGCATAAAGTTCCTGATGACATTGCACTCGTTGGTTTTGATGATCTTCCACTTCCTAACTCTCCTGGCCCGCCCCTGACGACCGTTCGCCAACCTGTAATGCAATTCAGCACCTCAGCAGTGGAGGTCTTGATAGATATTATTGAGAATGGTGCGGATCCACCACGCCGGGTACTTATGACGACAGAATTAATCGTTCGCGAATCCTGTGGGGCTTACCTGAGGCACAAGTGAAGGTCACGAAGCCCTTCATAATCATTGGGAGTATTTAACACCATAATATTATCTGCCCAAACAGAGGAGGTGAATGCTAATAAGAAGCTAAAGATAATGTACGAAAAACCGTTCAATCACTCAAGTAATGGAAAAAAGGAGAAAGAAAGATGAAACGCCTAACAGCTATTCTAACCATTCTGATGGTCCTTAGCATCCTGCTGGGAGCCTGCGGAACGCCAACCGAGACCATTGTTCCTGACGAACCCGCCCCAACGGCGGAAGAGGCAGCTGAACCGACAGCGGAACCAGAGCCTATGGACCCAGCTGATGTGGTTGCTACGCTGCCCCGCAATGAAACTCTGTACTTCAATGGTCAACAGTGGAGTCCGGTTGTTGGTTGGAATCCATACTCTTCCAGCATGAATAACGCCATGGCTATCGCCCAACAGGACAATGCCCGCGTCATCATGTTCGAATCCCCCTACCTGTACAACATGCTCGATGGCAAGACATATCCTCTGCTGGCGGATGGTGATTATGTCTGGAACGACGCTATGACCGAGATCACCTTCAAGATCAAACCTGCCGCACATTGGAGCGATGGTACCCCGGTGACTGCGGAGGATGTTGCCTATACCTGGGCTTCCAACATCAAGTACTCAACCAATGCTGGCAATAACTTTAAGGATTACATCGACGCCATCGAAGCGGTTGATGCCCAGACGGTCGTGGTCAAGGCCAAACTGGATGCGGACGGCAAAGCAGTCAATCCTCTACAGGTGCCGGCTTACCTGACCGGCAACTATGTCATCCAAAAAGCCTGGACCCAGGTATTGGAAGCGCGCACGAGCGATTCGACTACTTTTATGGCCGATCCCGCTGAAGATGTCGTTTGGTCCGGCCCTTACTCCAAATTCTTCGCTGATGATACGAAAGTTGTCTACGTTCGCGATGTCAACTACTGGGGCCAGGATGCCTCCATGTGGGGCAAGCTGCCGGCGCCGAAGTACCTGGCGCATACGATCTTTAAGGATAACGCGGCCGGTTCTGTTGCTTTGGCACAAGGTGAAGTGGATGTCAGCCAGCAGTTCAACTCCAATATTCAGATTCTGTGGCTCAACTATGGCTTAGCCATCTCCACCTACCTTCCCGAGGCGCCCTATGGCATTGGCGCCAGCCTGCCAACAGCCTACTACAACCTGGAGTCCTATGGTTTGGACCAGCTTGCGGTGCGTAAAGCAATTGCTATTGCAGTTGACTATCCCACCATCATTGCCAACGCCATGACCAATCAATCGGCGACATTCGACCAGGTTCCGCGCTCGTTGATGAACCCAACCCCTGGCGAACAGGCTCTGTACGACCACGATGCCGTCAAGGACCTGCAATGGGCTGGCAATGACATCGAAGGCGCCAAGAAGCTGCTCGATGATGCCGGGATCACCGATACCAATGGCGATGGCTGGCGCGAATACAATGGGCAGGACCTTCACTATGTAGCCACCTGTCCCAATGGCTGGTCTGACTGGCAGGCTGCGATTGAGGTAGTCGCTGCCGCCGGTAAGAAAATCGGTATTGACATCACCACCAACTATCCTGAATGGTCCGTTTATCAGGTCGACGTCACCGCATCGGATAAACCTCTCAAAGAGGGTTATGACATCTTGATGATGTGGAGTGACGGCGCTGGTCCGACCCAGCCTTGGGGTCGTATCCGCCATTTGCTCAGCTCCGAATTCGTGGGTATGGCGAACAACTGGAACGGCAACTGGGGCCAATATAGCAATCCCAGGGTCGATGAATTGATCCAGGCGATCCCCAGTGAAACTGACCCCGCCAAGCTGAAGGAAATGTACACTGAATTGGTCGAGATCTACCTGACCGATATTCCCTCCTTCACGCTCATGTACCGACCCCAATCGTTCCATGCGGTGAACGAGAGTGTTTGGACAGGCTTCCCTCACGAGGGTGATGGTACCACCCCGCCCGTCCCACCGCTCGACCTGACTGACGGTTGGAGTATCGCAGGCTTGTATAACCTAACGTTAGTTTCTCCGTAACCCAGCCTGTAACAAAACAGCCATGTTCCGTTAACCACGGAACATGGCTGTTGATTAATTTTCGAGGAGGTTGAGTTTATGGGATACCGCAGGTATTTTCTTAACAAGGCACTTTGGTTCGTAGTCACCTTGGTCTGTGCCTTCATACTGAATTTCTTCCTGCCTCGGTTAATGCCGGGAGATCCCGTAGCAGCCATTGTAGCAAGGATGGCCCAAGGCATGAGCGAAGCGACCGGAGCCCAAGCGATTTACCAGCAATACACGGAGTTGTTTGGCACCAACAAACCCATGTTCGAGCAATTCTTCATCTACATAAAAAATGTGGCCCAGGGTGATTTCGGTTTTTCTTTCAGCCAATATCCCCGGCTGGTTTCAGACATTCTCAGAAACGCAATCTGGTGGACGGTGTGCCTGCAGTTCCCGGCGATTATCGTAGGCTGGCTGATCGGGAATACCCTCGGCGCGTTGGCAGCTTATCGCAAAAAGGGCTATGACAAAGTCCTCATGCCTGTTAGTATTTTTGTAAGTAACATCCCGGCATTTGGCATGGCCGTTATTTTGCTGGTTATTTTTGCTGTCAATCTACAATGGTTCCCAACCTCCGGTGGATATGGGTTTGACATGATTCCAAATAAGAGTTGGGAGTTTGTGTGGTCGGTGATTGTTCATTATCAATTGCCGTTCTGGTCGATTGTGTTGGTGGCGATAGGAGGTCAGGCGATTGGCATGCGTTCCATGTCCATCTATGAACTGAATTCGGACTATGTTAAGTACAGCCGTTTCCTGGGAATCAAAGACCGCAAGATCATCGGCTATGTGTTTAGAAATGCCATGCTTCCGCAGATTACCGGTTTGGCGTTAGCGATCGGCACCATGGTCAGCGGCGCGCTGGTGGCGGAGATAATCTTTAGTTACCCGGGGCTTGGTTCTACGATTCTAACGGCTGTGAGGGGTCAGGATTATCCGCTGATCTCGGCAACTACATTGATCATCACGTTGATGGTGCTGATTTCGACCTTCATCATCGAAATCTTTTACGGCTTTATTGACCCGCGTATTAAAACAGCGCAGATGGATTAAGGAGAGATGTTGTTATGAGATATATGATCCAACAAGTTTTTCGCTCTCCTAAATTCTTGTTCGGATTTGCCATTTTTATGGCAATGCTGCTGACCGTGATCATTTATCCCCTGTTCGTAACCGGCAACCCGTTAGAGATCATCGGACAGGGCACATTCTTCCCGCCCGGAATCTATGTCAATGTTTACGACAGCATCAATACCGAACCTTATATCCTCAACCTTGATGATGCCGCTGCCAATCGAATTGCCAGCACGTTGGGTGACGAGGAACGCCTTGCCATGCAGGAATGGCTTGTGGCATATGGCATTCCTGAAGATGAGATCGACATCGCCGACACTGAAAAACTCCTGGGCAAGTGGGAGAACAATTATGATCCCGAGATTGTGGTTACCGGGATGACCAATGCCAAGCGGAATTACTATATCAGGCTCGATGCCTCGCTCGAAGGGCTTCTGGCAATAGAGGGGGCAATCATTGCCGAAAGTAATTTGCAAACGGGCGCCTTGGAGCAGAAAGATTTCGTCGAACAGACTGATTACGTGAATGTCACCGAGGTTCCTAACGTACGGGTGTTGCCGTTGGGAACGGATAACTTTGGCAGGGACGTACTACCGGAGCTGGTATCGGCGACCGGCACATCACTGTTGATTGGTTTTGTCGCCGGTATCACTGCGACCGGGATTGGTTTGGTTCTGGGATTGCTGGGCGGATATATCGGCGGCCTTGTGGATGACATAACCATGTTCTTCATAAATCTCTTTACCGTCATCCCGGGCTTTGTTTTGTTAATCTTAATTTCATACAGTATCGGCCAGGAGAAGCGCGGTGCTGTCACGATCGCAGTGGTGATCGGGATCACCTCCTGGGTATGGACTGCCAGGGCAGTTCGGGCGCAGGTGGTTTCACTGCGAAATCGCGACCACGTCAATCTGTCGAAATTATCAGGGCATTCAATCGTTCACATCATCCTCTCTGATATTCTGCCTTACATCGCTTCCTATGTCGTCATGGCGCTGATCCTGCAGATTTCCTTAGGTATCCTGGCCGAGGCGGGGTTGTCCATCCTTGGGCTGGGACCGAGAACCACTGAAGTACCAACTTTGGGTTTGATGATGAACTGGGCGATGATTTACCAGGCGCAAATACTCGGAAAATGGTGGGCGTACTTCCCTGTGGTAATAACAATAGCTCTGATTTCATTCTCGATGAATTTGATGAATACGGGTCTCGACCAGGTATTCAATCCTGCATTGAGGGACTAGGCGATAGACATGTCAAGAGTCATGCTAGAAGTCAAGGAACTGACAACGAAATATATCACCCGGTATAAGGAAGATATTTACGCAGTTGACCATGTTTCTCTGAAGGTCGAAGAAGGAAAATCGCTGGGAATTGCCGGAGAATCCGGCTGCGGAAAGTCGACGCTCGCACTCAGTTTGATGGGCTATTATTTTCCTCCACTGTACTACACAAGCGGAGAGATCATCATCAACGGACGCAATATTTCTGGATTGGATCCTGATGACGTTCGTAGATCGATATTGGGGACGGAGATTGCCTACATCCCCCAATCGGCGATGAACGCCCTCAACCCCACCCAGAAAATCATCCGCTTTATTGAGGATGTTATTCAAGCACATGATCCAAAAATTACCAGGAAAGAAATATATGAGATTGCCAGAGAGCGTTTTGAGATTCTGGGGCTTCCAGCGGAGGTACTGCAAAAATACTCTGTTGAACTTTCGGGTGGTATGAAACAGCGCACGGTGATCGCGACTTCTGTGATCCTATCTCCAAAAGTACTGATCGCGGATGAGCCTTCATCCGCACTCGATGTCACATCACAGAAGATGGTTATCAAGATGCTGCTGGATTTGATGGACAAAGGCATCATCAAGTCGATGATCTTTATCACCCATGAGCTTCCGCTGCTTTACAACGTGACCGACGATATTATGGTCATGTACGCTGGGCAGATCGTGGAGCAGGGCAATGCAAAGGAAGCCGTATTTGACCCTCTCCATCCCTATGCGAGAGGTCTGATGGGCTCGATCATTGTACCTGAGAGCGGTTTGCGGGATGTTAAGCTGGCGTCCATTCCTGGGGTACCGCCCAATCTGAAAGATCCACCGGCTGGATGCCAGTTTGCTGAGCGTTGCAAATATGTTGTACCAGGATGCACGGCACATTCTGTCGATTTTCATGAACTTGAAGGCGGGCGTGCTTACCGCTGTATCTTTTCGGAAGAAGAACTGAGAGAGGCTTATAAAAATGACTGATCAAAAGGACATATGCCTGAGCGGATCAGGGCTGACCAAGGTATTTGGGTATGGCCGTCAGACATGTTGTGCTGTCGATCACGTGGATTTCAAGTTCTACGAGGGCGAAGTTGTCTCGATTGTAGGCGAATCGGGCAGCGGAAAGACCACTTTGGCGAAAATGCTTCTGGGATTGATCAATCCTACTGCGGGGGATATCTACTTCCAGGGAAAAAAGCGCGATATCAGTACGTATAAGAAGAAGCAGGAATACTGGAAAAGTATTCAGGCGATCTTTCAAGATCCGTACTGTTCCTACAATATATTTAGAAAGATTGATGCCGTGCTTTTAGATTGTATTCACATGCGTGGCGGTCGAAGACTTCCGCATGCCAAAAAAGTAGAGATGATGGTCGAGGCGTGCAGCTTTGTGAACCTGAAGTTTGAGGAATTGACCAACAAGTATCCTTTTGAACTTTCCGGCGGGCAGATGCAGCGCTTGATGATTGCCCGTATCTTCCTCCTGCGGCCGAAGATCCTGCTGGCCGATGAACCAACCTCGATGATCGATGCTTGTTCACGGGCGACTATCCTGGATATGCTGATGCAGCTGCGTGATGAAATTGACATGACGCCTATATTCATCACCCATGATATTGGCCTGGCGTATTACATTTCTGACACCGTATACATTATGGAGCAGGGAAAATTTGTTGAAAGCGGATCTGCCGACGAGGTGATCCTGCATCCGAAAGAGGCGTACACTCAACGGTTGATCAGTGATGTTCCAAAAATCTATGAAGAATGGGATCTCTCGACGGTTTAATACATACCTCTTGAGTTTAGATTCACACGATAAAACGCAATGCTCTGAATCCTAAACTGGACGCACTCTTGAACATACTGCGTACTGCGAAAGGTATTTCTAATTTAAACCTGATCATCCTGGCCTACATCGCTTTTATTGCCCTGGGGATGCCAGATGGTTTATTGGGGGTTGCCTGGCCTTCCATGCGGGCGGATTTTTCCATTCCCCTCGATGCTCTGGGAATGTTATTGTTTGCTGTTGTTGCTGGCTACATGACCTCCAGTTTTTTTAGCGGTGTCTTGATTGCGCGAGTGGGTGTTGGCAATCTACTCGCCGTTAGCTGCGCCCTGACCGGCTTTGCTCTCATCGGCTATACCCTTGTACCTTCCTGGTGGATCATGGTTTTACTGGGCGTGGTGGCGGGCCTGGGGGCGGGTGCAATTGATGCCGGTCTCAATACCTATATCGCCGCGAATTTCGGTGAAGGCCTGATGCAATGGCTGCACGCCAGTTATGGGATAGGTGTCACGCTTGGCCCCATTATTATGACCATCGCCTTAACGACCCAGAATTCGTGGCGGGTGGGTTATCGCGTGGTGGGTGGTTTCCAACTTGCTCTGGCGATCTGCTTCGTGCTGACCTTGCCCATGTGGAATCAAAAAGATGACACCACAGGGCGTGATGAACCCAGGCGTATAACCGATTACGAAACACCGATGGGGGAAACGCTGCGCCAGCCGCAGGTGTGGCTGAGTGCGCTTTTGTTCTTTATGTATGTTGGTGCAGAGATCTCACTTGGAACCTGGATCTACAGCTTGTTGATTGAGTCGCGCGGCATCGACACTGCTGTGGCCGGGCTGTGGGCTGGCAGTTATTGGGCGACCTTTACCATTGGCCGGGTGGTCGCTGGCTTGTATGCCAAAAAGGTGGGGGTCAATCCCCTGGTGCAGGGCGGCCTGGTTGGGGCTTTGCTGGGTACGGTCTTGCTGGTCTGGAATCCATTCGCTGGGGCAAATTTACTAGCGGTGGCTTTGATTGGTTTTTCCATCGCCCCCATCTTCCCGGCCTTAATCTCAGGCACCAGACAGCGGGTGGGCGCACACTTTGCAGCCAATACCATCGGCATTCAAATGACCGCGACCGGTTTGGGAGCAGCAGTTATCCCCGCTTTTTTAGGGGTCCTGGCACGCCAGTTTTCGCTGGAGGTTGTCCCCATCTGTCTGCTGGTCGTGTTTCTCGGATTGTTTGGATCTTACCAGTTGGTCTTGAAATAGCCAGGCAGGTTTATCAGGAGAAGGCATGATGAGAATTCAATCTTTGGCAGGTGCCTGGGAATTTCGCCAATCTGGCACGGATGAGTGGCTGACCGCTAGTGTCCCCGGCTGCGTGCATACCGATTTACTCGCTTTAGGCCGCATCCCGGATCCCTTTGTTGGGGACAACGAAAAGCGCGTTCAGTGGGTGGCCGAAGCAGATTGGGAATATCGTCATCATTTTACTGTTGAGCCAGATCTGTTACGTGAACTACACATCTGGCTGGTCTGTGATGGGCTGGATACGCTGGCGACCGTCAGTCTGAATGGTGGCGAAATAGGACGCGCCGGAAATATGTTCCGCCAGTATCGCTGGGATGTGAAAAAGCTGATCAAGGAAGGTGAAAATGACCTTCACATCACCTTTAACTCGACCGTGAGATTTGCCGCCGCGCAAGAAGCCATCCGCCCTATGCCAGGGGTCTCGCAGGCCATTCCGGGTGGACCATATGTTCGAAAAGCGCCTTGCCAGTTTGGCTGGGATTGGGGCCCCCAGCTTCCTCCCATCGGCATCTGGAAAGCCATTCGCTTGGAAGGGGCCAGCGATGCCCGTCTTTCAGACGTCCA
>Ga0114922_10003653_pt1 | contig 14329 bp, 12 predicted proteins | sample AartaG_FD_100975 | JGI IMG/M metagenome (GOLD analysis project Ga0114922, IMG submission 100975) | Deep subsurface microbial communities from Aarhus Bay to uncover new lineages of life (NeLLi) - Aarhus_00045 metaG | ecosystem: Environmental > Aquatic > Marine > Oceanic > Sediment | place...
GGCGGCAAAATCGCTCCGGAAAAGCTGAAAGACAACATCGCGCGCTATGAAGATACGGGACTCGGCGGCTACCTTGTCGTCGGCTCAACCGGCGAGGCGGCGTTGCTGGATCTCGAGGAGAGAATTCAGGTTTGGAAGGCGGCGCGGAGGGCAATTCCGCAAGACAAACCACTCATCGCCGGCACCGGCGTGGAATCGACGTCGGCTACAATCAGGATGGCTCGGACCGCGGCCGACTGCGGTGCCGATTTCGCCCTGGTGCTGACTCCCTTCTTCTTCAGGAAATCGATGAGCGGCGAAGCGCTTGCGGCGCACTACCAAGCCGTCGCCGACGTCTCCCCCATCCCGGTTCTGCTCTACAACAATCCGATAATCACCGGTATCGTGATCCCCCCGCACGTCGTCGGCTCGCTCAGCTCGCACGAGAACATCGCCGGACTTAAGGACAGCGCGGGAGACCTCGGCTGGATGGCGGACGTGCTGAACAGGGTTCCCGAGTACTTCACCGTTCTCTCCGGGCACGCGTTCACGCTTCTCCCCGCCCTGACGCTCGGGGCGAAGGGGGCTATCCTGGCCATCGCCGACGCCGTCCCCGAGCCGTTCGTCAACATCTACGAAGATTTCAGGCTGGATAACATGGAAGATGCGCTTCGCATCCAGAAGGCGGTAATCCCTGCGGTGAGGATTATACTCGGCCGGCACGGCGTCCCCGGGGTGAAAGCGGCGATGGACATGCGCGGCTTCAACGGAGGGCTGCCCCGTCCGCCACTGCTTCCGGCGGGCGAAGAGGCGAGAGCGGAGATCAGAGACGCGCTGGAGCAACTCATCGCCGATGAACTAATTCCAGCGATCAGGATTTAGCGCAACCGATAAGGCAACCTTCTCAGGAACAGATGTTACTGGGGAGTTTTGGTATACGTCAGGATCAGACCAGCAGGTCAACGATCTGCCCGGCCATCTCCATTGCCTGCTTGAGGGCGAACATGGAGACTTCGGCCGCCACATCTTTCTGGGCCTTGCCTGCCGTGTCGAGGGGATTTGCTGAGGCCGTGTTCTGCGAGGCGCTCGCGTAAACCTGCGCCAGCGAGGCTGCTGTCGTTGCGTTCAGATTAAATTCCATGTCAGTCTTATCGGCCTTCCTTCTACTAAGTTCAATACTTCTAGAAGGCCGAAACAATTCTCCGTCGGATAACCTGCTCGCGCGCTCTACCGGCAAGGATTTTTAGCGGAATGAGATTCATGCATGAGTACAAAAAAGGTTGGTAGGGCTACGGGGATTCGAACCCCGGTCTGATGGCTGAGAACCACCTGTCCTGACCCCTAGACGATAGCCCCACCGTCGGCCCAATTATAGATATGCGGGGTAAGGTGTCAACCCCGAGCAACGACCTGGTGGTTTACAGTCGAGGCCCCGCTTTATAGAATCGGGATAAGCATAGGAGGAGTAATAGTGGATAATTTCAGCGTTCCTTTCGACCGCGATACGGCCCTCGAGAAATTGAAGGAGAAAGTCAGCACCGATTGGCTGGTGAAGCACTGCATCGCCGCCGGAGCGGTGATGCGCGCCGTGGCAGAGCGCCTGGGCGGGAATGCCGATGCCTGGGAGGTGCTGGGCATCATGCACGATGTCGACTTCGAAGAGACGAAGGACGATCCGCAACGCCACACCATTCTCGCCGGCGATTGGCTGCGCGAATGGGGCTTCGACGAAGCCGCTGTGAAGGCGGTCCTGGCGCATAACGAGATGGCCGGCCACGGCTACGCGCGCGAGTCGACGCTCGAGCTGGCCCTCTCCGCTTCGGAATCGATCACCGGCCTGGTCGTCGCCACAGCCCTGGTGATGCCCGACAAGAAGCTGGCCAGCGTGAAGCCGAAGAGCGTGCGCAAGCGGATGAAGGAGAAGGCATTCGCCCGCAAGGTAAGCCGCGAGGAGATTTTGCAGTGCGAGGAGATCGGCATCCCGCTGGCCGAGTTCTGCGAGCTCGCAGTAGGTGCCATGCAGGGCGTGAGCGACGAGTTGGGTCTGTGATCCTCTCGACCGGGGGCAGTGGGCAATATTCTTACCCTTGAAATTCGATCTGATCCGTCCCGCACGGCACCGGTTGAGATCCCGGTACACTTTTAGTAATCGGGCCGGATTCACCTACCCCGCACTTGACATGGTTAGGCGCCGGTGTAACACTCCCGCGGCCATGATAGAAGCAAACTACATAATCATCAGAGGGAGAATCAGATGAAACGTATCGCAGCGCTAATTTTGGCCGCCTCACTCACGCTCTGGCTGACAGCTTGCGGAGGCGGCGGCGCAATCACACCACAAGCAGCCATCGAGACCTATCTCACCTCGCTGAGGGACGGCGACCTCGAATCGATGAAGTCGGTGATGCCCGCCGCGCAGGTAGCGGAAGCGAATCAAGCCGGTGCTCCTACTGCGGAGGACTCGGCTCAGGCTAAAGAGATGATGAAGAATCTTGCTTGGGTTATCGGAGAGGAGACCACCGGAGAAGACGGCAACACCGCCGATGTGAAGGTAATGATCAAGTTCGGGCCGATGGAGGCCCAAAATGTCTTCCACTGCGTCAAGGAAGGCTCGGGTTGGAAAGTCGATATCACCAAGGGCGCGATGGGCATGGGTATGCCTCAGTAAGCACCTGACAGTATCTTTTATCAACAAATAAGAAAGGCGGCGAATGAAAGAATCGCCGCTTTTTTCGTTTTTCGGGAAAAACTAAATCAGTTCGGATTCCGAGAAGAAGAAGCTCACTTCGCGGGCCGCGTCGGCGGGGTTGGCCGAGCCGTGGATCGCGTTGCGCTCTATCGATGTGCCGTGGAGTTTACGAATCGTTCCCTCGGCGGCTTCGACCGGATTTGTTGCGCCCATGACTTCGCGCAGGCCGCTGATCGCCCCTTCGCGCCTGAGAACCGCCACAACCACCGGCCCGCTCGTCATGTAGGCGACGAGGCTGTCGTAAAACGGCTTGTCCTTGTGCTCGATGTAGAAAGCCCTGGCCTGCTCCTCGCTCAGCACCGTGCGCCGCATGGCGACGATATCAAAGCCGTTCTCCTCGAGAATCGCGATGATCTTCCCGGTCGGCTTCCGCTCCGTCGAGTCGGGCTTGATGATTGTCAGCGTCAATTCCATTGCCATAGTTCGACCTATTGCTTAACGTTTTGCGCCGCCTTTACGCCTACACGCAGCGCGCGCGAGTTCAACTCCTCGGTCCCCTTGGGCACCTTGGCGAGGACGGCCTTGCGCAGCGATTCCTCGCTCACGACTCCCGTCAACTCGACCAGCGCGCCGAGGGCGACGATATTGGCAACTACTTTTTTGCCGACCGATTCGGCCGCCAGCCTCATAATCGGCAGCTTGACGATGCGCCCATCGACCTTCGGCAGGTTCGTCACATCGTCCTCGTCCACGATCAGCAAGCCGCCGGGTCGCAGATCGCAGCAATACTTGTCGCAGCTCTCCTGGGTCATGGCCAGCAGGATGTCGAGCTTTGTCGCCTTGGGGTATTCGATAGCGACCTCGCTGAGGACTACGTCGCTTTTGGACGAGCCACCGCGCGCCTCAGGTCCGTAACTTTGGCTCTGGGTGGCATTCTTACCCTCGAAGATTGCGGCGGCTTCGGCCAGGATGATGGCACCGAGCACCATCCCCTGCCCTCCGGAGCCGCTCAGCCTGATTTCGATCCTGTCGCTCATTTTTCATCCGCCCCCCGGACACGATCGATGAGCTCCTGGTAGCTCTCGCAGTATTCGGTCCGTTCCTTATAGTGAATCACCCCCCGCAGGAACTTGCCTTCGAGCTCTTCGGGCGATTCGGCCTTCTCGGCTTCGGCTTCGGTGTAGGTTTTTTCCTTCTGCCAGTTGATCATGTCGACGGGGTCGGCCATGCGGTTCCTGCGCCCGTAATAGGTGGGGCACTGGCTCATCACCTCAACCACCGAGAAGCCCTTGTTCTTGATGGCATCGCGCATCAGCTTGACCATCTGCTGAGCGTGGTAGGCGGTCGCGCGTGCCACGTAGCTGGCGCCGGCCGCCACAGCGAGGCTGGAGATGTCGAATTCCGGATCGATGTTGCCATACGGCGCGGTCGTCGCGCGCGCCCCCAGGAATGTTGTGGGGCTGTACTGGCCGCCTGTCATGCCGTAGATGTTGTTGTTGAGCACGAAGAGGCTGATGTCAATGTTGCGCCGGCAGGCGTGGATGAAGTGGTTGCCGCCGATGGCGGTAGCGTCGCCGTCGCCTGAGACGACGATCACCTTGAGATCGGGGCGGGCCATCTTCACTCCCGTGGCAAAGGGGATGGCGCGGCCGTGCGTCGTGTGCAGGGTGTTGAAATCGAGGTAGCCGGGGATGCGGCTGGAGCAGCCGATTCCGCTGACAACGACGACCTCGTTCTTATCGAGTCCCTCTTTGTCGATCGCCCGCAGGATGCAGCCCATGGCAATGCCGTGCCCGCAGCCCGGGCAAAAGATGTGCGGCATCTTGTTCATCCGGAGGTAGTAAGTCAGATCGTTGCTCACTTGTGCACCTCCCTGATGCGGTCGACCACTTCCTCAGGAGTAATCGGATCCCCGTCGGCCTTGTGCAGCCCCAGCACGGGCACTCTGCCGGCGACGTAGCGCTGGATCTCGAGGATGAGCTGGCCCATGTTCAATTCGACAACGAGTATGCGCTTGGTCTTACCGCTGCTCAGCGCCTGCTCCAGTTGCTTCAACGGGAATGGGAACAGCGTCAGCGGGCGCAGGGTACCGAGTTTTAGTCCCTCCTCCCGTAGCTCCGCCACGGCATGGTTGACGGAACGGGCCGTCGAGCCGAAAGAGATCACCAGCGTCTCGGCCTGCTCGTGGAAGCGGCACTTGGAGACGGCTATCTTGTCCACGTTGTCATCGATCTTGCGGAGCAGGCGTGACTGGCAGGCGCCGACGATTTTGGCGTCGCCCGTGGGGAAGCCGGTCGCGTCGTGCATCAGCCCCGTCACATGGAAGCGGAATCCCTCGCCGTAGTTGGCCATCGGTGGAACGTCGCCGAAGCTGGTGTCATAGGGTTGGTATTCCTCCGGCGAAACCGTGGGCTTGCGGCGGTCCACAACCTCCACCGATGCGGGCAGCTCGACTTTCTCGCGCATGTGAGCGTTGATTTCGTCGAGCAGGACGACCACGGGCACTCTGAACTCCTCGCTGAGGTTGAATGCCACCACCGTCAGGTCAAAGATCTCGCGGACATAAGTCGGAGCGATGACGATTATCGGATGGTCGCCGTGAGTGCCCCACTTGGCCTGCAGCACGTCGGCCTGCGCAGGGCTGGTGGGCAGCCCCGTGCTTGGTCCTCCGCGCTGGACGTTGATGATCACGCAAGGCACTTCGGTGAGAGACGCGTAGCCGATATTCTCCTGCTTGAGGGAGTAGCCGGGGCCGCTTGTCGCCGTCAGAGATTTGACGCCGGCGAGGCTGGCGCCAATGATCGCCGCGATAGAGGCGATCTCATCCTCCATCTGGATGAACTTGCCGCCGATCCTGGGCAATATCAAGCTCAACTGCTCGGCGATCTCCGACGACGGGGTTATCGGATACCCGGCGAAGAATCTGCACCCGGCGGCAATCGCCCCTTGAGCGACCGCCTCGTTCCCCGAAAGCAGCAGCACTTTACCGTCGTTACTCATCTTCAACTACCGCCTTCCGCAACAGCAGCTTTCTTTTTACGGGTGACAAATTCCTTATATACCTTGATGGCAAGGTCGGGGCAGTGGAGTTCGCACTGCATGCAGCCGATGCAGTCGTCGGGTCGCGCGGCAACAGCCTTGCCTCCCTGCATTTCCAGCACCTGGGTGGGACAGAAGTCTATGCAGAGTACACAACCCTTGCACCAGGCCTCGTTTATTACCACCGGTTTGGACATCTTTTTTTCCTAACGGATTTAGCGCCGTTGTCATGCACGTGGTTGCGGAGTACCAGAGGCTCCCAGCCGCCAATTCTCAACTGCGGCAACTATAGCACCGAGCCAATTCAAGTCAAGCTCACCGGTGTCATATTGTGAATTATTACGCAAACAACTTCTTTTAAGAGTATATCTTGTGGCCTTCGCGCCTTTATGTTGTGCCTAATTGACCATTTAGTGGCTATTTAATTATCATCTTGCCACGGCGGCGTTGCGGGTTGGTCCTCGCCGCCCGCCGCCGAGTTTAGGCTTTTGTAAGCGCCTCTGAAAACAAAAAAGGCCAGAACAAGATCGCTGAAACCGACAATAATCAATGCAACAGCAAGGATCAGCATATGAGTTTCGGCTTCCCCGTCCCCCGAGATCAGCAAAAAAGCGCCGACAATAATGAAGGCAAGGCCCGAGATCAGCATCAGGAGTTGAACAATACGGTTATTGCGGCTTTTGGCGGCATCCGGATCGTTATTATTCATCTTCTCCAAACCCCTCGGCATTAAGGCGCCCCCGCACCAGTTCAGCAAGCTCTCGGCCCGGATAACGTCGGCCGATCTTCGCTATAATCTTACCCGTTACAAACCTCAAGGCACTTTCGTATCCCAGCTTTGGGCAAATCGTCTCTGCCTTCATTACCGCATCGCAAGCCGCCTCAACCTCTTCCTTATTGATGCACGATTGGTGATGGTCCGATGCCAGGCCGGCAAGCGAGGTAGCGCGGTTTGCGGCGGCAAGTTTGAAAAGATCAGGCAGGGCTTCGCGGCTGACAGTCCCCTGAGTTACCAGATGCAGTGCTTCTTTCCACAAGCCATCGAGCTGAAAACCATCCACAGAGGCGATAGTTTTCCCCAGATGACCCTTGACGTTTACCAGAATATGGGCGACCTCGCGCGGGATTGCGCCTGCATCATCGATGAGCCGATCGAAGACAGTTCCCAGCTCCGAGCGCGATAACCTGACGGCGGCATCGGCAGCTAGACCCAGGCTGATATATCGTTGCTGCCGTTCCCAGGGACGCTCGGGCAGCGCTGCCTCTATCTTCTCCACGTGAGCGCGTTCAATAGCCGTCGGGGGCGTGTCGGTGTCGGGGTACATGCGGTCAGGCCCGGGCAGGATGCGTTCGAAATCGGTCAGCCCGCCGGGCAGAGCCTGTCTGGTCTCATTGGGCACGCCGCCGAGTGCTTCCATCATGCGGTTCTCGACCTCCTCGGCCGCTGTGCGGGCATCGAGCGCTTCGCCAAAAACCAGGGCGATCAAGTCGTCTTCACCGCTGCCGAGCTTTTCACGCAGAGTGCTCCACTCCCGCTCGCTCAAACACGCCAGCCCGGTGTCATCGCTGTGCAGCAGGTTGGGCATGGTGTCGATGCAGGCGACTACTCTGATCCTCCCGGCCACCTCGTCCGCGAAAGTTCTCCCGGGTTGGACTTCACGGGCGAAGAGCCCGGCGCAGCCGGGCAGCAGCACGGTGAGGGCCATGCCTCCGTTGTCCAACGCAGCGCGGATCGGAACGCAGGCGGTGCCGCGCAGGATCTCCGTGACATCCAGGCGCCGCGGCTCGAAACTCTCTTTTGAAAGTCCCCTGCGCTCGCTCTCCTCCCTGAGCTCTAACAGCGCCTTCTGACGTTTTGCCTCGAAGTGCGTCAGAGCCTTGTTGTAGCCGATCTTCGGCACACCCTTGATTTCGACGCGGGTGCCCCCGTCAATTGACACATTGACGTCCTGCCGCACGGTGCCGATGCCGCGCCTAACCTTCCCGGTGGTGCGCATCACATCGCCGAGCAGGCGGTTGACCTCCGCCACCTCATTCGGCGAGCGCATATCGGGGTATGTGATCACCTCCACGAGCGGCGTGCTCAACCGGTCGGTCTTGAAGGTAATGGTGTGGCCGATGTCGCTCACCTCGCGGCAGGCATCCTCCTCCAGCGTCACCATCGCGATCCTGATCCGCCTGTCCTTGAAGGGCACCCAACCCTCGACTCCCACCACCGCCGTCCGCTGGAAGCCGGTGGGGATGCTGCCGTCGAGGTACTGCTTCCGCGTCACGTGGATCTCGTCGACGATGCGGCAGTTGAGCAGCAGGGCGATCTCGATGGTGATGTCGACGGCTTCCATGTTTATCGGGAAGGGCGGCGTGTCGTCCATCTCGTAGGTGCAGGTTCTGTTGCTGTAGAGCTGGTAAATGACCTGCTTGCGGGTGCGAAACTCCATTAATGCCGTGCCGTCATACTCTCCCAGCTCGGAGAGGGTCGGGCGCATGTGCCGCAGGATCTGCATGTCGGGCTTGCAGTCGGTGAGGCCGACGGGGCAACGGCAAAACAGTTTCTGTTTTGTGTCGAGCTGCTGGTGGATTTCGATACCGCTGCGAAAGCCCAGCGCGGCATACTCCTCATCAGTGAAGAAATCTATTTTCGGCAATGTTTCTGCTCCTGTTCTCGGGACGTGCTCGCAGAAACGAGCGGCGGAAGTCTAACATATCCCCTACTCACCCTGCGAGAACTAAGCGGTCGGAGTCTGCGAGATTTTACGAAGGGAAGCCGAAATGTGCCGATGCATCAGCAAGCAGGGCTGAAGGAGGCGATAAACGCCGGTAAGCCAAGCAAAACAAGAATTACCCCTGCAGGCCGTGAGGAATTTTAACCTGCGGATTATTGGTGTAAACTGTTTCAGGATTTTAGCGGGGAAAGGTTATGAAAGTCCCTCCCTTCGAGGTTCATCCCGGCATCGGGATCGGAAGCTGCAAACCGCTGTTGCTGATCGCGGGGCCGTGCGTAATAGAATCGCGTGAGCTGGCGCTCAAAGCGGCCGAACAGGTAGCCGAGATTGTGAGCCGCCTGGGAATCCCCTGGGTTTACAAGTCCTCCTACGACAAGGCCAACCGGACATCCGTGGACTCCTTCCGTGGCCCCGGACCGGAGGAAGGCCTGCAGATTCTTTCGGAGATAAAGAAGCAATTCGACATCCCCGTTTTGACGGACATTCATTCTCCCGAGCAAGCTGCCGAGGCCGCCAAGGTGGCTGACATCGTCCAGATACCGGCTTTCCTCTGCCGCCAGACTGATCTGCTGCTCGCTGCAGGCAGAACGGGTCGCGCCGTCAACGTCAAGAAGGGTCAGTTCCTCTCTCCCTGGGAGGTGCCCAACATCGTTGCCAAAATACGCTCGACCGGCAACGAGCGCGTTATGGTTACCGAGCGGGGCAGCAGTTTCGGCTACAATCATCTTGTGGTCGATATGAAGAGCTTACCTGTGATACGGGACGCGGGCGTGCCCGCAGTCTTCGACGCTACGCACAGCGTTCAGCTCCCCGGCGGAGCGGGAGACCGGTCCGGAGGCCTGAGACGTTTCATCCCTACTCTAGCCTGCGCGGCCGTCGCCGCCGGGGCGGATGCACTCTTCCTGGAGGTGCATCCCGATCCGGACAACGCACTCTGCGACGGCCCGAACATGTGGCCCATTCCGCAACTGGAGATCTTGTTAAAGAATATTCTATCTCTATCAGAGATCGCGGCCGCATGGAGATGACGTGCGGAAGCGAACATAATATTGAAGTCTTAACAAGCGATTCCGTGCTCGGACTAACCCGCGCATCAACAACACAGCAACTGCCTGTAAAATCCCAAATCTTATGGTTGTAAGTATTAAATAAAACTTCGGCGAACACCCACTGATTTCCCTAATGTCAGAGGGGCATTTTCATCCAAAAAAGTAGGATCAATCCAATATAATGGATTGACTGAAATACAAGAGAGACATTGGTTGTCTAGAACGTGGCAGGAAAAAATAGCCATGTAATATGTAACTAATCGCTTGAGATGACGCAATGCCCAGAGGAATAATGACTTACAGTCCGCTTGAATAATCCTCAAATGCTAACTTAGACACCCTGTTTTACAAGTGATGAGAACCGCCCCCCCCCGGCACGACATGTGCATAGTTTAATACGAGGAACGTGTTTCCTTGTGCCCAGAAACATTTACATTGTTGGTCAAAACTGCGCTAACAGAATCGCCGTCGCTCGCGGCTTTGTGTGTAAGCCATTTCACATTTTTTAATCGGCAGTTCCAACACTGTTAGCGCGGACAAGGAATTTGATCAACACTCTAAAGGAGGTTCGGATGAGAAAATTTCTTCCTGTATTACTTATTCTGCTCGTCGCTACCGTGGCGGCTGCGCAGAGCAACAAAGGCCGCATCGTCGGTACGATTACGACGGCAGAGGGGCTGGCGGTGGAGGGTGTCAAGGTGACCCTCAGCTCCAAGGCGTTGATCGGCACAACAATGACGGCCAGCACGAACAACCGCGGCATGTACCGCTTCGTGCTGCTGCCGGTCGGCACCTATGACCTCGTGTTTGAGAAAGAGGGCTACTCGACCGTCGACCAGAAGGGCATCGTGCTCGACTTCAACATCACTCTGAACGTCGACAAGGCGTTGCAGCCCTCCGAGTTCGAGCAGGTCGTAGTGATCACCGGCGAGGGCCCCGTGGTCGACAAAACCGCTTCGGGCATCGGCGACAGGCTCGACACCACCTTCCTGGAGAACATGCCCAACCAGCGCAACATCTGGAGCATGCCCAACCTGACCGCCGGCTTCACCGACAACTCCGCTCTCGGCGCGCCCCAAGAAGGCGCCAACGCTCTGACGCAGGACGGCGCTATCATCCACGACGTGGCGACCAAGACCGTCTTCGCCCGCGTCAACTTCGAGGCTGTCGAGCAGGTCGACGTGGCGATGTTCGGCTCACCGGCCGAGTACAACAACTTCACCGGCGCCGTCATCAACGTGGTGACCAAGAGCGGCGGCAACGAGTTCCACGGCGAGTTCAACTACTTCCACCAGGAACTCGACTGGATCAGCGACAACACCGGCAAATACCGCGAGTACGGCTTCACCGCCCCGTCGGGCGACGACATCATGGATCCGAACGTCGCCTTCGGCGGCCCGATCCTGAAGGACAAGCTGTGGTTCTTCGGCACCTACAACTACTCCAATGAGAAGCACCAGCAGGAGATCATCACCGGCGCGATCCAGGCCGACTACCTGCCGACGATCTGGAACCTGAAGTTCACCGGCCGCTGGGACGACCGCAACATCACCAGCTTCAACTACACCGACTACGTCCGCGACCGCCCCTACCGCGTGGCCTACGGCTCGTGGCGCACCAACTTCGACGGCACCCTCTACAAGCAGGTCTCCGAGGGCCGCACCTGGCTGCTGCTGCACAGCTTCGTGGTCAACAGTAACATCGTGGTCGAGGCCCGCTACAGCAAGTTCAAGGGCGGTTTCAGCCTGGAAGGCCGCAACGCGAGCGGCGGCATTTACATCGACTACAACACCGGCTACATGCTGGAGGAAACCAACGACAAGAAAGACATCTACGACCGCCCGCGCGACACGATGCTGGGCACGGTGAACTACTTCAACGACGATCTGTACGGCAGCCACTCGATGAAGATCGGCGTGGAGTACGACCGCGGCGTCAGCGGCCGCTACTACTACAATCGCCACTACTACCGGCCCAAGGGCGACACACCCTATCGCTGGTACGACTACGGCGAGTACGACAGCCGCTCGACGCTGCAGCGCTTCGCCGGCTTCGTGCAGGACAGCTGGAGCGTCAACGAACGGCTGACGATCAACCCGGGCATCCGCTTCGACCGCTGGTGGACGAAGACCGGCACGCCCGATGCTCCCGGCCTGCTGGGCAACGAGAGCTTCCGCAAGTACACCGACATCGCCCCGCGCCTGGGCTTCGCCTACGACCTCCTCGGCGACGGCTCGACGGTGCTGCGCGGCTTCTACGGCCGCTACTTCGAGGGGGTGACCGCCGGAGTCGACCGCGCCCTGGTCACCATCACTCCGCCGACCGTCCAGTACAGATGGAACGGGACGGATTGGTATGTGTATCAAACTTCAGGCGGCACGACCCCCGGCGCCGTCGAGTGGGATCCGGACACCAAGAACAGCTACACCGAGGGCATCATGGTCGCGCTGGAGCGCGAGCTGATGGAGAACATCGCCGGTTCGGTGACCTTCATCTGGCGTCACGACAAGAGCCTGGTGGGCGCGATCTACCCCAACGCCACCTGGACCGAGGGTACCGAGAACTTCAGCAACTCCAGAGGCTCCTACAGCGGCGTCTACTACTACGACTTCATCTACAATGATCCCGTCCGCTACAGCAACCCGAAGGAGGGCGATTACGGCGTCCTCGGCGACCCGAGCCGCAGCTTCTGGGGCCTGATTTTCGAGGTCAACAAGCGGATGAGCGACAACTGGAACATCAAGGCCAACTACACTCTCAGCCGCTCCAAGACCCCGACGGCGATGGGCTACGGTGTCGTGCAGGGTTACACCGATTACAACGTCCCCACGTTGTGGGTGAACATGGAGGGCACCCTCTCCTCGCTCGACCGCACGCACGTGATCAAGGTCAGCGGCACCTACATCGCGCCGTTCGACATCTACATCAGCCCGGCATTCACCTGGATGAGCGGCCAGCCCTACGGCATCTACTACCGCCCGTCCGGTCAGGACTTCTCGGTGCTGACCAAGCCGCGGGACGGCTCGGACCGCTACGACAGCCAGTTCAACATCGACCTGCGGTTGGAGAAGTCGTTCATCCTCTTCAGCCGCTACCGCGCCGGTTTGATCTTCGACGTCTTCAACCTGACCAACTCGGATTACACCTCTTCCTATGTGTCGACCCGCATCGACCAGTCGACCTACCTCGAGCCGACTACGATTGCCGACGCGCGCATCTACCAGGTTGGTGTCCGTCTGATCTTCTAGGCGGAAAACGAGCGCCACAGATAACCTCCGGGGGAAACCTCGGAGGTTATTTTCTGCCCCTTGTAAACCCGTAAGTGCTTTAAAGTGTCATGATAATGACATGCCTTGGATACGCTGATTATGCTAAACTCGCAGGGTTATGATGATTGAACTGATAGTGAGCGCAACTCTGAGCCTGGCAACGCCGCAAGCGGTTGCCGACGACATGCCGGAACGTTACCGCAAGTGGCTTGAGGAGGAGGCTGTTTACATCATCTCGGATGACGAGAAGAGGATATTCCGCCAGCTCAAGTCGAGCGCGCAGCGCGACCGCTTCAAGGAGGAGTTCTGGCTGCAGCGCGATCCCACTCCCGGCACCGACAAGAACGAGTTCAAGGAAGAGCACTACAAGCGGATCGACTACGCCAACAAGTGGCTGGGACGGGAGACGGCCAAGCCGGGTTGGAAAACCGACCGCGGGAGGATTTATATCCTGCTCGGCGAGCCGAAGCAGCGACGTAATTACTACGGCGACCGCAAGCTCGTGCCGCTGGAGCTTTGGTTCTACGATGCTGATCCAATGCTGGGCGTGCCGCCGTTCTTCTACGTGATTTTCTTCAAGAAATGGAGCGTGGGCGACCTCATCCAGTACGATCCGACGATGCATGGGCCCGAGCAGCTGATTTTCATGAGCGCCGGTGAATCATTCGAGCAGGCGGCGTCGATCATCGCCGATATCGATTTCGAGCTCGCCCAGGCATCGATCAGCCTGGTTCCGTCCGAACAGGAGGACGTCTGGACCGCCAGGCGGCCATCGCTCTCCTCCATCCAGCTCATGAGCCAGATCGAGAACATTCCGAATTACAGGCGGGATGCAGAGTACGCCGAGCGCATATTGCGCGGGGATCCGAGGGTTGAGACCCGCTTCTCATTCGATTCGTCAAACCTCGCCGCGGCTTTCTCGGTTATCAAGCTAGCCAGCGGCGACAGCACTTTGAACTACTCATTCTTCTTCCCTGCCCAAGTGCTCGACTACGGCCAGTATGAGAACAACGTTTACACGGCCCTCGAGGTCGTGCTGACCGCCACAACGGACGACGGGACTCAGGTCGCCTCAGTCGAGCGCGCGATAGACCAGGATATCACTCCGGAGCAAATGAACAATTTCAAGCGGAGCGGCCTGGCCTTCGAAGACAACTTGCTTTTACTCCCAGGCGACTACGACGTAACGCTGACTGTGCGCAACAAGGTAGCCAGGGTATACTATCTGGCTACGGGCAAAGTCCACGTTCCATCCTACAGGACACGGAGTCTCGATGTGGGCGAGCCCGTGCTCTACGACCGCTCCGAGAGCGGCGAGCCGATCCGCCCCTCCGCAATACCGCCTTTTGCATTCTATGCGTTGAAGTTCCACCCGATCCTGGCCGATTCGGTTCCACAGGGGCAGCAAATCGGAGTTTTCTATCAGATACACGCTGCGCTGGAGGAAGGTGACTCCGTGGAGGTCACCTACAGGCTGCTCGATGACAAGAACGAGATGGTCCTCGAGTCGGTTTATCCGTTGGGCGCCGATTTGTTCAACGAGCTGGGAACAGCCTCCGTTTTCTGGAGGTTGGACACTAC
>Ga0114922_10003654_pt1 | contig 14329 bp, 16 predicted proteins | sample AartaG_FD_100975 | JGI IMG/M metagenome (GOLD analysis project Ga0114922, IMG submission 100975) | Deep subsurface microbial communities from Aarhus Bay to uncover new lineages of life (NeLLi) - Aarhus_00045 metaG | ecosystem: Environmental > Aquatic > Marine > Oceanic > Sediment | place...
GCCACCGGGTGGGCTGCCGGCACGGTGGCGGCGCGCCGGGCGGCCGGCCGTCCGCTGGACGAGGTGGTGGCGCGGCTGAGAGAAGAGCAGGTCACCGGCTTGGCGGCTGAGGATCAGGCGTGAACGTCTACGGCCTGTTGGAACGATCCGCAACGCAGTGGCCCAGGCGGCCCGCCATCATCGATGAGTACGGGGCGCTCGACTATCAGACGTTGCTCGGTGATGTCGAGGACGTGCGTCGCCAGCTGCGCGGCCTCGGTGTCGCGCCTGGGCAGGGCGTGGGGGTGATGGCGCGCAACGGGCGGGCTTTTGTCATTGGTGTCTTCGGGGCGCTCGGCTGCGGCGCAACCGTGCTGCCGATGTCGCCGAGGTTACGGCGGGCGGAAATAGATGCGTTCTTTTCAGCGGCGCGCATTCATGCCGTGATGGACGACACCACCGGCCTCACGCCGGTCGAGGTGCCATCCGTGGAGGTGTCCCTCCCGGGCGCCTCCCCGATGCGATTCGCATGGACGGCGGCCGACCGCAACCGGTCCTGCGTCGAGATCGTGTCCGACGCCGCGTTCGCGCGGTTCACGTCCGGCACGACCAGCCGGTCCAAGGGCGTGGTGCTCACCCATCAGGGCGTGATCGAGCGCACCGCCGCCGCGAACCGAGGGCTCGGCCTCGGCTGCGAGGATGCCGTCATCTGGGTGCTGCCGATGGCGTTCCACTTCTTCGTGTCAATCATCCTGTACCTGCGGGTGGGCGCGACCATCGCGGTCTGCCCGGACCTTCTCGCGGAAACCGTCCTGGAGACGGCGAATCGTCACGATGGTACGTTCCTTTATGCGTCGCCGCTGCATTATCGCCTGCTCGCCGCAGACGCCTCGGGCGTGCGATTCAAGCGCCTGCGCCGGGCCATTTCGACGGCCATCGGGCTGCCGCCGCGCGTCGCACGCGATTTCAACGCGCGATTCGACCTGCCCATCACCCAGGCCTACGGAATCATCGAGGTCGGCCTGCCGATGATCAACCTGGACCATCCGCGCGACCGGCCGGATTCCGTGGGCCGGGCGCTGCCCGATTACGAGGTGGCCGTCCTGGATGAGAACATCGAGCCCTTGCCGCCGGGTCAGGCCGGCGAGCTGGGCGTCCGGGGGCCGGGCATGTTCGCCGCGTACCTGAGCCCGCCGCGGACCCGGCAAGAGGTGCTCCGGAACGGCTGGTTCCTCACCGGCGACGTGGCTCGGCAGGACGAGGACGGCGCCGTCACCATCGTGGGCCGCTGCAAGTCGATGATCAACGTGGCCGGCAACAAGGTCTTTCCCGAAGAAGTCGAGGACGTGTTGAACCGGCACCCGCGCGTGGCCGTGTCTCGCGTGTTCGGCAGGCAGCATCCCCGGACGGGCGAAGTCGTGCACGCCGACGTCGTCCTGAAGGACCCGAGCCGGCCGGTGGAGGCGGAAGAGTTGCTGGCCTTCTGTCGACAGGCGTTGTCCGGTTTCAAGTTGCCCCAGTCCGTGGCTTTCGTGTCGGAGATCGAGAAGACCGCCAGCGGCAAGGTTCGCCGTCATACCTCGACCGAGCCCGGCGAAGGACGACCCGGCTGATGAATGGAGTCCGATGAAGATCCTGCTCGTCAAACCAAGCCCGAAGCTCGACACCGTCCGCAGAGTACACGGCTTGATCTTCCTGGAGCCGCTGGAGCTCGGATATGTGGCGGCGGCGGTGCCCGAGGGGCACGACGTGCGCGTGTTGGACCTGCGCCCGGCTAAGAGGCCCGTCCGCCTGTTTGCGAAGGAGCTCGAGGCCTACCGTCCGGACGTCGTCGGGCTCTCGGGATACACGCACGAGGCGTCGACGGTCGTTGCGCTCTCGCACAAGGTACGCGCGATGCTGCCCGAGGCGGTCGTCGTGGTCGGCGGTCACCACGCCACGGTGTTGCCCCAGACGTACAACATCGATTCGATCCAGGCGATCGTTCGCGGCGAGGGATGCGCGCCCTTCCGGGCCATCATCGAGGCGCTCGCAACGGGTCGCCCGCTCACCGGGATCCCGAACGTGATGGTCCCCGGGCCGACGTTCGATGAAGCAGCCGCCGCCAGACTGCCGGCCTATCCCGAGCTCGACGACGTGCCCGCCCCGCGACGGGATTTGTGGGACCCGTCGCTATACCACTGTATCTGGCCGTCCGAACGTCATCCCGACTGGCACACCCTCTTCCCCACGGTCCAGCTCGTCCGCTCGTCTTTCGGCTGTAGAATGAATTGCACGTTCTGCGTCGTGCCCAAGCTGTGCGGCGGGCGCCACATGGTGCGCTCGCCGGAGCGGGTTGCCGAGGAGATCGCCGGCCTGACTGCGGACCACATCTATTTCTGCGACGACGAGACGTTCCTCGACGCGGATCACGCCGTCCAACTCGCCGAGGCCGTCGAGGCGCGGGGTATCCGGAAGCGATACTTCGCGTGGGCGCGGTCGACCACCGTCAACCGCTCACCAGAGATCTTTCGGCGGTGGCGCCAAGTCGGGCTCGACACGGTGTTCCTCGGATTCGAGGCCACGACCGATGAGGAACTGCGCGACATCTCCAAGCATTCTACCGTGGCCGACAACCAGCGCGCGCACGCCACGCTGCGCGAGATGGACATCGCCGTGCAGGCCGGGTTCATGGTGCGGCCCGACTTCACGCGCGAGGATTTCAGCCGCCTCCGTACAGCGATCAAGGCCATGCCGCCGGCGCAGGTCACCCTGACCGTGTACACCCCGTCGCCGTGCAGTGACGCCTGGGTCGAGGAGCACGAACGGTTCGTCTGTGACCCGTACGAGTTGCACGACTGCATGCATCCGCTGACGCCCGCGGCTCTGCCGCTTCGCGAGTTCTACCGGCGGTTCGCCTCGCTGACCTGGTCGGGCGCGGCCAAGAGCCCCCTGCGCGCGCGGCGGAGTCGGGTCCCGCCACGGGACATCCTCCGAGTCTGGTGGGCGGCCGCCAGGTACTCGCGCAGCCTGAAGCGGGCGTATCGGGACTTCCCCAAGACGATGTGGTAATGCGACAGGAGAAAGAATCGCAACGTGGATGAAACGCTCGCCGATATCCTGCCTCACCGGCCGCCGATGGTCATGATCGATGCCCTTGTGCGCGCCGAGGGAGACTTGGCGACAGCGGTGAAGACGTTTGACCGGGAAAGCTACGGCGCCGAAGGAGGACGCGTTCTTGAGTCGGCCCTCATTGAGTGCCTGGCCCAGACGGTGGCGGCACTGGAGGGCCGTAACGCGCGGCAGTCCGGCCGGCGTGTGCCGGGCGGCATTCTGGCGGGGGTGGATCACTTTGTTTTCCACCGCCGCGCGCGTTGCGATTGTCCGCTGCAATTGACGGTGACGGTCACCAGGCGCATCGGCCCGTTCTGCCTCGCCAGCGGGCGCGTTGAACAGGACGGCGCTGTGCTGGCCGAAGGGAACTTGAAGTTCTATCTGATGGAGGAAAACGGTGGGACCGAACAGACGCCGGCCGCCCCAGGGTAGATATCTCGAGCATCGCACCAGGGTCCGCGTCCGATTTCGGGAGGTGGATTCGTTAAGGGTCGTCTGGCACGGCCACTACTTGACATACTTCGGGGACGCCCGCGTGGCGCTGGGGCGGAAGTACGGGATTCACTACGATGATATCAGCAACGCCGGCCTGTCGGCGCCCATCGTTCACGTCTCGTGCGATTTCCTTGCCCCGGCGGGATTCGACGATGAGCTTGAGATCTCGGCACGGCTCTACGAGCGCGAGAGCGCCAAAATCGAGTTCCACTACGAGGTGCGGCGCGTTGCCGACTCCGCTCTGCTCGTCGTTGGCCGGACGGTCCAGGCGTTCGCCGATCACGAGGGCGACCTGTTGCTGACGCTGCCGCAGTTCATGCGCGATTTCTACGAACGCCGGCGCGACGACATGCAGGAGGACGATGAGTAGACGCTGCGCCATCGTCGGAATGGACATCATCGCCGCGCTGGGCGTGGGGGCGGAGGCCGTCTGGTCCGAGATGATGCGCAAGAGTTGCGGGATCCGCCCGCTCATGCGTTTCCCGCGCGGCAAGTACGCCACGGACTTTGCCGCCGAGCTGCCGCCGGAAGCCGAAGGGATGTCCGGTGCGTACGCCCTGGCGGCTGGGGTCGGGCGCCGCTTGCTGGACGGCTCCGCGGGCGGGGCGGCGCGCGCGCGAACAGCGCGCACGGGCCTCGTCCTCGCGACGACGAAGGCCGAGATCGGGGAGATTGAGCGCCTGGCGCTCGAGCCCGGCGCAGAAGTCACCGGCCGCCACAACCCGTACGTCCTGGCGCGCGACGTCGCGAAGGACCTGGGCTTCTCAGGGCCTGTGATGGCCGTGTCGAACGCCTGTGCGTCCGGCCTCATCGCCATTGTTCAGGCCGTGCGGCTTCTGCGGCGCGGCGCGGCGGAAATGATGGTCGTCATCGGTGTCGACGTCCTCGCCGATTTCATCCTCGCCGGCTTTTCGGCGCTCAATGCCCTCAGCCCCCGGCCCTGCCGTCCCTACGACGCCGGGCGCGACGGCCTTTCGCTTGGCGAGGGCGCCGCGGCGCTCCTGATCACCCTGGCGCCCCGGCAGGAGGACGTCGTGCTGGGCGTCGTGGCGGGCTGGGGCATCGCCAACGACGCTTGTCATATCACCGCACCTTCGCGCACGGGGGACGGCCTCCGCGCCGCCGTAACCCGTGCGCTTGCCGCGGCGAACTTGTCACCCGGGGACATCCATTGCATCAACGGGCACGGCACCGCCACGCTCTACAACGACGCGATGGAAGCCAAGGCGCTGCACGGAGTCTTTGGGGGCGGAGAACGGATGCCTCCCCTCAGCTCGCTCAAGGGCTACCTGGGGCACACTCTCGGCGCGGCGGGTGTCATCGAAACGGTTCTGTGCCTCGTGGCGATGCGCGAAAGGACCGTGCCGGCCTGCCTCGGCCTGGAACGGCTCGGCGTCGAGCGCCCGCTGAATGTGCCTCGGGAGCACCTGCCTCTGCAACGGCTGACCCGGGTGCTCTCGGTCAAGTGCGGCTTCGGCGGGATCAATGCCGCACTGGTCCTGGACGGAGAGGCCGAATGAGGCGCACGGTGATCACAGCGTGCGGATGCGTCGACGAGGGCGGCTTCGGCAACGCGCGGTCGTGGACGCCGTGGCCGGGCGGGGTTCCCCGGCTGCGCTGGCGCACGTTTTCAGACCAGCCCTTCGACCGGTTCGGGCGGCTCGACCTGCTCTGTAAGTACGCGGTGGCAGCCGTCGAGATGCTGGAGCTGCCGCCCTTCACCGAGGGGGAATCGCGGCCGGACCTGGCCCTGTTGCTGGGCTCCGACAATGGGTCGCTGGACACCGACGTCAAGTTTGTCCGGAGCATTCACGAGCCGGGCGGCGCCAGCCCGACGCTGTTCTCGTACACCTTGCCCAGCACGGCCCTCGGCGAAATCGCGATACGGCACCATATCACCGGGCCCAGTGCGTGCGTGATGGCCGGCCCCGAGAGCGGGCCGCTGGCCCTGTGGGAAGGGATGGCATGGGTCGCAGAGGGGGATGTCGGCGGGTGCATCTGCGTCGGCTGCGACGCGGTGTCTGCGTCCGTGGCAGACGCGCCGTCCGCCCACGCCTACGCCTTCCTGGTGGCGGACGAGGCGGCCGTCGCCACACAGGGGAACGCGCCGCTGGCCCGACTGGCACTGTCGCCCGCACCCGACGGGAAGATCGACCGGCCGCAACGGCCGCTCCGACAGCTCTTCCGCCTTCTCGCGTCGGGCGGTGGAAAAGCCCCGGGCGCCGCGCTATACTTGCCCGCGCCTGCAACCCTGAACGTTCTGCAAGTGATGACCGTGTCGAACCTGAACGGGAGGTCCGATGGACGAGCTGGTTGAGACCCTCAAGAAACAGATCATCGAAGCCCTCAGCCTGGAAGAGAGCACGCCGGACGACATTGATCCGGCGGCGGCGTTGTTCGGGGCGGGGCTCGGCTTGGACTCCATTGACGCGCTCGAACTGGTGGTGATGGTGGAGAAGCACTACGGGATTCGGATCACCGAACTCGAGGTCGGGCGTCAGGCCTTTTCTTCGGTCAATACCTTGGCCGACTTTATCAGGAAAAACCGGGAACCGTGCGGCGAGAGCGAATAGCGATCACGGGCATGGGGATCGTAACGGCGGCGGGATGGACGCCGGAGGAAGTCTGGTCCGCGATCGAGGGCGAGGAATCCGGGCTGGGGCGTCTCACGTTGTTTGATTCGCCGCGATGCGGCCACATGCCCGTCGCACAGGTGCGAGAGAACCCAGCCGCGCGGAGCGGCCTGCGTGAGGGATCGCGTACCGACCACCTCGCTGTTTACGCCGCCCGGTGCGCATTCAGCGATGCCGGGCTAGATTCGTTTGCCGACACGGACCGTCGCGAGATCGGCGTCGTCCTCGGCACCAGCACCGGGGGCATCCTGGACAGCGAGGGGTTCCTTCGCCGCCTCGTGCTGGAAGACCAGTTGGACGTGAGCCTGCTTCGGTTCCATTTGTGTTCGTCGCCGGCGAACGCGGTCGCAGGAACTCTTGGGCTCTTGGGGTTCCGGGCCACGGTGTCCAACGCGTGCGCCTCCGGGGCCACGGCTATCGCCACCGCCTGCGGGGTGTTGGAATCGGGCGAGGCAAAGATCGTGCTGGCCGGCGGGGCGGACTCGCTGGCGCGGCTGACCCTGAACGGTTTCTGTTCGTTGCTCAATGTGGCGCCGGACGGCTGTCGTCCGTTCGACGCGGACCGTGCCGGCCTGAGCCTGGGCGAGGGCGCCGCGATCGTGGTGCTGGAGACCGAGGCACACGCGCGTGCCCGCGGCGCGCGGATCCACGCATATGTTGCGGGGCACGGCAGCACGTGCGACGCCTATCACGCCACCGCCCCCCGCCCGGACGGTTCCCGCGCCCTGGCGGCGATGCGGTCGGCGCTCGACGATGCCGGGATGAACCCGACGGACGTGGACTACGTGAACGCGCACGGCACGGGCACCGTCGACAACGATCTTGCCGAGGCTCGAGCGCTCATGCAGTTATTCGACGGGCATCCGCCGCCGGTGTCGTCGACGAAGCGCTTCTTCGGCCACACGCTGGCGGCGGCGGGCGCCATCGAGACGGTCGTGAGCATCCTGGCGCTGCACCGGCAGCATGTCCCGGCCAATCTCGGACTGCGCCGCGTCGACCCGGCGATGGGCTTCGAGCCGATCGGCCACACCAGCGACGGCGAGCTGACCGTTGCCATGACTAACTCCTTCGGGTTCGGCGGCAATAACTGTTCGTTGCTCGTCGAGCGGCCGACGGACGATCGCGGACAAGGGACGTGAGGATGGGTTCGAGTGTGAAGGTCAAGGCGGCGGTTCTGGGCGTGGGCCTCGTACTGCCCGAGCCGCAGCCCACGATGCTGCCGGCGGTGAAGGGGGCTCCGGTGCCGGGGTACGCCTGCTCCGAGCTGCCGGACGCAGGCCCGGTTCCGGCCCGGGCGCTCAGGCGTCTCGGCCGCACGCAACGTCTGGCTCTCGGCGCGGCGCACCGCGCGATGGAGGACTGCGGCGGCGTCCCCGATCCCGAATCCGTGGCCGTGCTCCTTGGCACCGGGCTTGGCACCCTCGACGAGACGGCCGCCTTTCTCGAGAACCTGGTCGAGGGGGAAGAGCGGGAGCCGAAGCCGGCGCGCTTCATCAACTCGGTGCACAACGCGGCGGCCGCCCAGACCGCGATGGCCTTCGGGTTCCGCGGCGAGAACGACACGTTCGTCCACGAGTCCATCTCGTTCGAGCTCGCCCTTTGGCAGGGGTGCCGCCTGGTCGAGACCGGGCGCAGCAGGCACGTGTTGGCGGTCGGCGCCGATGAGCTGAACCCATATTTTCTCCTGGCGGGCAGGGAGTACGGCTGGTGGCGGAAAGACAGCACGCCGCCGGCACCGATGGATGAGCCGGGGCAGCAGGGCACGCTGCCGGGGGAAGGCGCCGCCGCGTTCTTGATCGGTCGGCCGGGCGCCGATCCGGAGGGGAATCCGGTGCCACGAATCGCCGGGATCCGCGTCCGGCCGCTCAAAGAGGAGAGCGTTCGGAACATCAACCCGGCCGACGAGGTCGAGTTCATTCAGGGCCTGCTCGCCGATGCCGGCGTGCGCCTTGGGTACGTCGACCTCTATCTGTTCGGCGCCAACGGGCGCGCGGCGTCGGACGCGGCGTACGCTGACGTCGGCCGGGCGTTGTCCGAGGCCGGCGGCGGCATCCGGTGCGGCGTGTTCAAGCAGCGGTGCGGCGAGTTCTGTGCGGCGCCGGCCATTGGGCTGGCACTTGCCCTCCACACGGTGCGCACGGGACGCGTCGCCCCGGAGATACAGTGCAGGGGACCGGATGGCGCGGGACGGCCCGTGTCGTCCGTGGCCCTGTATCACCTGCACGAGACGGGCTACCACAGCATTTGCCTGGTGACGGTATGAGCCGCTTCGCTCTGACGACGATCATCGCCGCAGCGTGCATCACCGTCCTTGCGCTGGCCCTCGGGGGCCCGGCCCGCTGGTGGGGTATGGGCGCCGTCGCCGCAGCATATCTGATCATTATGGTCGTGGGTGTCACGAGCATCCGCCTGGGTTTCTTCTGCCGCGCGTTCTGCCGAGGCAAGCCGGGTCAGATGCGGCTCGCACTGACGTTCGACGACGGCCCGGACTCCGACGCCACCGCGCCTCTGCTCGACGTGCTCAAAGAGCAACAGGTGCCGGCGGCGTTCTTTTGCGTGGGCGAGACGGCCGCGGCGAATCCGGGCCTGGTGCGGCGTATGGCCGCTGAAGGACACGTCGTCGGCAATCACACCTTCCGGCACGGCTGGTGGACGAACTTCCTGGTTGGCCGTCCCCTCCGCCGCGAGGTCGCCCGCGCCCAGGAGGCGCTTCGCGGGATCCTCGGGCGCGCGCCGCGTTACTTCCGCAGCCCGGTCGGTCTGACCAACCCGCACCTGAGGGGCGCACTGAACAGCCTGGACATGGTCCTGCTCGGCTGGGACGTTCGCCCGTTCGACCGCGGCTCCCGGCCCGAGGCCGTGCTCCGTCGGATCAGGCGGCGCGTTCGCGACGGCAGCATCATCGTCCTGCACGATGGCGGCGCCCACGCCGATACCCTCAGCCGCCTGGTGACGGAGCTTGTCACCGAACTCCGCGCCCGCGGGTACACGTTTGCCTCGCTCGAGGAGCTTGGCGCCGGCCCGCCCTACGGAAAGGAACCCGAATGACACGACCGAGTGCAGCCTGGCCCCTGGTCTGTCCGGCACTTCTCAGCGGGCTCTTGCTGGTGATTGCGGCGCCCGTGTTCGCGAAAGACATGGAGAAGGGAGCGGCGCAGCGGAAGTTGAACGCGAAGGAACTCGCGTCGCTGCTGGACCGGCTCGAGAAGAAGCTATCGAAGATTCGGACGATGAGGGCGGACTTCATTCAGGAGAAACACCTGTCGATTTTCACCGACGTGGTCAAGGCGAAAGGCGTGCTCCTGTTCCGGAAGCCCGACACGGTACGGTTCGAGATGACGAAGCCGTTTCGGTCGGTCCTCATCGCGGCGGGGAAATCGGTCGCCAAGTACGAGTTCATTGACGGCCGTTGGAAGAAACTGAAGCCGGAAGCCTCAGCGGCACGCATGGTCGCCGAGCACATCTCCTTGTGGCTCGAGGCGCGGTTCCGTGAAAAGGCCGATCTGTATGACATCTCGGCTGTCGCCGCCGACACGACCATCATCACACTGACGCCGAGGAACAAGAAATTCCGGCAATTTATCACGGCCATCGAGCTTACCCTCCACAAAAGCGAAGAGCATTTCTCCGCCGTGACCATCCGCGAGCCGGGGGGCGATTTCACCCGAATGCTGTTTCCCCATCCGAAGCACGACATGGACCTCCCCGGGAAGCTCTTCGACACCACCGGCGCGGCACCGGCCCCACTCGATTCCCCTGCTGAGAAGAGCCGGACCGACGCGGAGTAGGCACAACGGCAGCACGGTTGACATGCCAATGACCAGGTTGTATAAGAACCCGCAGACCGGTTACACCACTTCCGACCCGAGATCAAGGAGGATCAGGATGAGGAGAAGGTCGACGAAATTGGCGTGGCCGGGCGCTGTCTTTTGTCTGCTTCTTGCACTCGCAGCCACCGGCTGTGCCGGCGGGCGCGTGGTGGCCATCCTTAAGCCGCTCCCGCCGGGCACCGTGAGCAAGTCGACGGAGCTGCTCGTCAAGCCGTTTACCATAGAGAAGGCCGTCTTCACCGGGGACAACGCGGAGATCCCCGCCATCGTCGAGAAGCAGAAGAAACGGATTCCGCCCGAACTCGTTCAGACGCTGGTAACGACGCTCTTGAAGTCCGGCTATCGGGCCCGACCTTACACCGCCGGCGCGGGGGTGGCAGGCGCGGTGCTCATCGACGGCACGTTCACGCACGTGAATCACGGCTCGGGCGCCGCCCGGGCCTGGTGGGGCTTTGGCGCGGGCGCGGCCTGGATGCTGTCGGAAGTCAAGCTGTGCAAGGCTGACAAGCCGGCGGAGACGCTCGCCGAGTTCAAGGTCGAATCTTCGTCCGGAGGGCGGGGTGGGCTGCTTGCCGCAGGTGATTTCACGACCACCAATCTCCTCGATCTCGCCAGGTCGATCGTGAAGTTTCTGGACCAGTACGCGCGGTAACGGGTCGATCATCTCGGGGGCGCCCGGCGGCTACCCGCGGCCCGAGGCGTCGGCGCATGACAACAGTGAATACCTCCCGCTTCCTTGTTCTCGCGATGCTCTTGGGCATAGCCGCGCCGGGCTGCGTATCGGCGCCGCACGTGCCGGGCACGCCCCTTGAGAACCCTGCCCTCGCTCGCGAGCTGCGCCGGTCGTTGGAAGCGATGTACCCGGCCGGGTTCCGCGCTGTTCACCGGGCGCTCCTGTCGGTGCGGGGCCGTGAGTTCACCATGATGGGCTACGTCCTCGTCCGGCGGCCGGGCGACGTCCGGTTGTTGGCCACCGGCGACATGGCGGTGACCATGTTTGAGGTGGTGCGGCGTTCGGACGGCAGCCGGAGCATTCTGCGGGCGGCGCCGGGGTTCAGGGCTTCGTGGATTCGCGAGGGCGCCGCCCGCGACGCGGCGGCGATCTACTGCGTGCGGCCGTCGCCGGCGGCGACCTTGGCGCAGTTCGGCCCGGACGTTGTCGGTTTCACCGAGCGCCTGCGCGGCGGGACGTACCGCGAGTTTCATTTCGACGCCACGACGCGGCGCCTGACCCGCTACCTGGAGGCGCGGCGCGGACATCGCCGCTATGAGATCGCGCTTTCGGACGAGGCTCCCTTTCCGCGCTGGCCGCGGCCGGTGCCGCGGAAGATCGAAGTCATCGACCGCGTCCGGAACTACCGGCTGAACATCCGGGTGGTCGAGCTCCGGCCTGTTTCGCCCACGGACGCGTCGTTCGCAACGGAGCCCTGACCGTGCGACGAGACATCGCGGACGCCTTGGTTTCTCTCGAAGCCGGCGCCGAGCCGGGCAGCATGGCCGCGGTTTTCCGTTTCGACCCGGCGCGGCCCGTCTTCCAGGGGCACTTCCCCGGCCGGCCGCTGCTCCCCGGAGTGTTCGAGATCGAGATGGTGAGGTACGCGGTGGAGCGCCGGACGGGAAAGCGCTATGATGTCTCTCGGGTCGACAAGGCGAAGTTCATCGGAGAGATCAAGCCGGGGGACGTGGTCGCCGTGGACGCCGCGGTGGAGGAGACCGAGGAAGGTATCTGCGTGAAGGCGCGCCTGCGCGTGGCCAAGGCCCCGAAGGCGACGCTCTCCATTATGCTGGACCCGGCCGAAGCAGAGGGCCAAGGCGGGAGGTGACGCGGCAGCGTTCTCGGAGTGAGTTAAGGGCCTTTGACATAACCCTGGTGGGGCAGGCATCCGCCTTCGCGAGAGGGACATAGCCGCTTCGGCGGAGTCCCTTCCTGCCTGCCCAGTGGCGGACAAGAATGTCCGCCCCACCGTTCCGTTAGAGCTCCTGAGTCTCGGTAGGCTCTGGAAAAGCCCTGGAAGGGAGGAAGTGCCATGCGGACCATTGTGTTGTTGTTGTTGATGGTGGCGGTTGCCGTGGCGGGCGTGGTCGGTTGCGGCGGGCCGCAGGTGACGGAGGCCGATGCCGCAGAACGGCAGAAGCAGTATCGGCGCATCGCCATTGTGTGCGCTCCGGCACAAGGCGCGGACCCCGCTCACGCGAAGATGATCCTGGACGAAGTGAGCAAGCGGCTCCCCGCGCGCCTCGGCTGGCTCGACGCCGCCGACTGTCTTCCGGGCGTTGCGGTGGACGTCTCGAAGGACCCGCCGCAGGCTGTCCTGGGCGCAAAGGCCAAGGACTATGACGCCGTCGTCTGCCTGGTCTATGAGTACGGCGGCGGTCACACGATCCTGAACATGCACGTGGTCAACACGCAGACCGGCGCACTGGTCTGGCACCACAAGCTCGACACCGCGGACCCCAACGTCCAGGCGCGGCTGCTCAGGCACGCGCTGTGGACTCCGACCATCATCAAGCTGCGCTTCTACGGCAAGAAGAAGTAGGCACACGCGCCGGCCCGGCGGTCGAGCGCAATCGAGCAGCAAGCGGATGAGGGCCGCGTAGATCCATACGACAGAAGGGGGCCGAATGCGTCTGCGAACCGGGGTTCGAGCGTTGGCTTTCCTGGCCGCAGTGTCGGCGATCCTTGGTTTCGGCCGCGCCGAGGAAGGTAACGCCGACGCCGCGGGGGCCCTCCCGCGTATCGAGAGCGCAAGCGTGTCCGTAATCGACAACGAGCCGCACGCCTTTTACGTGCCCCGTATCTACCGCGACCTGAGCAGGACCCATAGGCACCTCATCCGATCGGAGAGCGCCGGCCGGAAATCCGCCCCCTTCGTGCCGATGCCCAGCATCAAGACGCTGCGCTTGAAAGGAACCCCGGAGCAGCCAGCCGGCTGGAAGCACGACGTGAAGCAGGGCCACGTCAAGCCCGTCGCGCACTACAAAGACAAGTGGCGAATCGTCATCAAGGTCAGCGGCGCGGTGCGGGGTCTCGGCGTGATCGCCTGGTTCGGCGTCGCTGCATTCCAGAAGAAGTACGCATGGAGGGCGGGTACGGCGCAGGGCGAACCCATCCGCTTCTGCTCGGACGCGAAAGGCAAAGTCGTCCTGAGGCCCAGGCGTTACGATAAGGTCAGGAATCCGATGGGGCATCTGCCGTTCAGGCTTGTGAGCAACGAGTTGCGCGGCAACTGGGCAGCGAAGTACCTGAGAGAAGAGAAGGACCCCGAGTTGCTGGAGCGAAACCGGCGGAAGTTCTCGATCCAGATGCTGGCCCTCGAGCCGGGGCGGGCGGACTACGATCTCTACGCGTATTACCACTTCGCCCCGTCGACCCAGCTCCTCAGCGCGCAATCCGCGTTCGGGAAGGAGAAACCGAAACCCGGCAGGAAGTACTGGGTCTTCATGCCGTACACCGTCGCGCTCGTGAAAGACGGAGGCAGCAAGCCGGAGATCGTTCAGTGCCTGCACGGGGAGTTCAGCTACCTGCTTGATCTCTCGGCCGGCGAATGGCCGCTGAACGCGTTGATCACCGGGAGGTTCATGGACGCAGGGCTCGACGAATTTCTCGATCAGCTCGAGCGGAGGCGGAAGAAGTAGCGACGGGACCGGTGAGCGGAACGGTGCCTGCCGCCCTTCCGGGACGCAACCGTCGCTGTCGGGCGAGGTCGCGGCCACAGCTCTGATTTCTACTGCCAGCTCGGCCCTGGGGCGCGCGGGGAACTTGACGCCGCCTTGGAGGCGCCGACCCCGCTGGATGCTCGGTCCGGGGGCACGCGGGGAACTCGGGAGAGTCATGGTTCCTGCTTGGCGATGCTACACATCTGTGAGTTACGCCATGCGGGGCCCTGCCTTGTGGCCTGCGCCTGTGGCAAGGGCGCGGCATGCCATACCCTCACAGCGCCATCGCACAGTGAGCAGTGTCGAAGTGCAGCCGCTTGGTTCCTGTACCCATGACGGGTACAGCAAGTCTCGGGCCGACATGCGGATGGGAGGTGTTGGGGCGGTCTTGCCCTCAGCGTGCGGGCAGCGCGCGCGACGTCGGGGTGTTCTCCGGTGGCGGGCCGGCGAGGGATTTCTCGTGAATAAGGGGCCAGGCATCCTGGTGGACTTTCGCACTTTTTTGTGGAAATAGGGCTCAATGAAAAACGCCGTTCCTGTCGATACAGAAGGTATGAACGACCATCCTTCTCATCGGAGGAACGGCGATGCCTATTGTATCGACACTGCAAGGGATTTTGTTGAGTGTTTTGCCGGTGTTCA
>Ga0114922_10003655_pt1 | contig 14328 bp, 11 predicted proteins | sample AartaG_FD_100975 | JGI IMG/M metagenome (GOLD analysis project Ga0114922, IMG submission 100975) | Deep subsurface microbial communities from Aarhus Bay to uncover new lineages of life (NeLLi) - Aarhus_00045 metaG | ecosystem: Environmental > Aquatic > Marine > Oceanic > Sediment | place...
CCAGCGGCCGCCGGATTCTTCGATGGAAACAGGTGTTTCCGGTCCGTTGTCACTTGTGAAAAACACCAGGCTGTTATCCTTCAGCCCCATTTTGTCGATGCCTTTGATAAGAGTGCCGAAGGCATTGTCTAACTGGGTGACAGTTCCGTAATAGTATTTTTTATTTTCTGTAATGTCGCGGTCTGTGCGCAGGATTTTGCCGTACTCGATAGTCTTTTCCAGCTTTTCCACTTGTTCGTTATCGTACATGGCGGTGTATTCTTCTGGCGGTGCGACAGGCGTATGTGGTTCGTGGGAACAGACAACCAGCAGGAAAGGTTTATTCCGGTCGGGGCGGTTTTTTATCCAATCGAGGGCCTCCTGTACAATTACGTCGCAGTACCAGCCGTCAACCTGCCCCACTTTCTCCCCGTTGCGGATATATTTATCATGATTTTCAGGGCCGGTGCGGAAGGCATTTACCTGGGTAGCGAACCAGTGGTCGAAGCCATGATCGCTGGGATTGGGTTGATCGCTTTGGGGATTATTGATATTGGTCATGTGCCATTTGCCTACGAAACAGGTATCGTAACCTTGGTTTCTGAGCAGGGAGGCGACAGTAATTTCCTCCCGGCGAAGATGGATATCCCCGCGACCGAGGATAGAGTAAAAGCCGATGCGGTATGGAGTCCGGCCGGTAAGAAGTGAGGCTCGAGAAGGTGAGCATACCGTTCCGGCGGCATGGCAATCGGTGAATTTCATGCCCTGGCTCGCGAATTTGTCAAGATGGGGTGTTTTTATGATCGGGTTGCCATAGCAGGCCAGATCGCCATAACCCAGATCGTCGGCCAGGAAGATGATGAAGTTGGGTCTGCGGGCCTTGGGGTTTCCCGAATACAATGTAGAACAGCCGGGCAAGACTGCCGCCGCAGTACCTGCCAGCACAGATTTCATAAAGCTGCGTCGATCAAGAATTTTCATTTTTCACCTGGGAAATAAATATTTAGATGTGAGTTGGATAAACTGGCTCATTTTCAATTCAAGCAATACGAACGAAAGGAGTCGAACCTTCACGTCCATAATGGACACCAGGACCTAAACCTGGCGCATCTGTCAATTCCACCACGCTCACAAATAACCTGCAAAAAAGCTGCTATTTACATATCCTTTTACCGCGCCCAAGACCTTCTTTCAATGAACTGATATTATTTAATTGCTATAGCATACCGCAAAGTGTCGTATGGTGTCACTTCTTCGACATGACCATCAACACAAACGGTGTTGCTTACGCCGCCACATTCACCGCCATTCCTCATTGCAGAATGAATTTTTCGAATACCGACCCTGTGATACTCGCCAAATGCATCGGTATAAGGTGGAGGATCGTCGGGATTGAAACTTTGTACCCATTTCAAGCTGGCATCACCACTCCAGAATGTACATAAAGAATTGTCGTTAAAAATCGCCCCATTAATCCTGTTTCCGTTTTCATCGTTCATTTGCCAGATGCATTCTTCACCGGCAAAAAATGTTCGACTTGCATGTTTGACCATAGTAATTTTAGGAATGATGGGTTTGTCGGCGTTAAGCCACCAGTTGAAACTGTAAGTGAAGCCGAGTTTTCCACGCTCAGGCCATTTCTCCCGGTAAACGTTCTGGAATATCGGGCAGATATTACTTTTGACATTATCATGTAAATATGGAATGTAGGCCCCATCCGGCTTAAGATTATATTCTCCCGGCACCGACGGATTCCAGCCTCCAGCTAAACTCGTCGCTTCATCGATAGTTTTCCAGGAATAAATCCCGACGTATGATTCCGGCAAGCCATCATCCCAGTCGGCGGTGTACAATCGCATCACGAGACCGTAGCTTTTCAGGTTTGATTTGCAGAGGATATTCCTGGCCTGCATACGAGATCTTTGCAAAGCCGGCATCAATATCGCCATAAGCAGCGCAATGATGGCGATTACAACCAACAACTCTATTAACGTGAAACCTTTCAGCTTGCGCATGGCAGTCCTCCTTCTCTTTCAATTAGCATTTCATATAACATTGTATATCCTTGCTCAGCTACGCCGCTGAGTCTTTTTCTAATAGAATATCAAATCTGCCTTAAAGATTCAAGCATGTTCTCAGCCGATTTAAAGCGCGAACTTAGAATATGATACCCCTGAAGACGAGTTCGCTGTTTTAATGGCCTATGAAGCGTTTAAATTGAAAGCCGAAGGTGTTGTTAGATTGTGTGTTAATGTATAACAATCATAATAAGACGGGCTGAGGCCACAAATGATTTGGGGGCAAATTACTACCCCAGCCCACGACATCTAAACAACAATGCATATAAAGCTTTGCTTTTGGCTTGCCAAGAGCGTTTTTTTTTCTCACCATCACCGCAGCCAAGCCGAGTATTGCCTTTTTGACCAAAACCCCATATACTACGAGGGTATGAAAAAAGCCGAAATAACGAAAATTAAAAATTAAGGACTATTGACATTTGTCGGAGTAACATATTTGATGGCAAAGAGAAAGAAAAACAGTGGGGCTGCATGGTCAGAAGATGAGCTTAAGTTGCTCAAGAGACTTTTCCTGCGTGGGAGAGCAAGGGAAATAGCTGAGCAAACTGGACGACCTTTGACGGCGGTGAGACAAAAAGCGTACAGCATGGGGATTAAAACAAGGGAATGTTGTCGGTGGTCAGCCGATGAAGTCAAACTGCTCAAGAAACTTTACCAAGATCAAGATGAGAATGTACAAAGCATAGCTGACAAACTTGGGCGGGCTTCTCGTTCAGTAGCCAGCAAAGCAAATAAGATGGGCCTCAAAAAAGCGGAAACACCTCCCGTTTGGTCAAAACAAGAGAAAGCCCTGCTTAGGAAACTATACCCGGATAATAGCCCACGAGCTATAGCGAACCAACTTGGACGGACTATCACGGCGGTAAAGAGCAAAGCAAACAAATTGGGACTTAGAAAATTGCCTGTCTGGTCAAAGAGAGAGCTGAGCCTGCTGAAGAAACTATATCCGAGTAGAACGGCACAGCAAATAGCCGACCAAATTGGGCGACCTGTCCCGGCGACAAGAAAGAGAATATTCAAGTTGGGCCTTAAGAAAAGATCCAAATAGCAACATTAGAATACAAAGCCCGTAAGTGCAAGCAGTGTATCGAGCAGCGGACGGTTGTGAGAGAGGTTTTAGCCTGCTACAATAGCCAAACTAAAGCCGAAGAGTATCTGAGGTAGGGCCAAAACAAGGTCGTCAATTCTACGAGCATAAAGTGGCCGTTAGAAGGGCTTTCTGTAAAAAGATTTCTCGACTTCGCTCGGGATGACACCGAGAGATGTCATTTTAGTTCAACGGACCAGTATGCGTGGTCGAGGAATTGCTTCCAGCTTCGGTAGCGGTGGTGGCCGAGGTGGATGTGGACGAGGGGATTGTGCTTGGGCCTGATGGGCTTTTGAATAAGCTTCATCCCGGCATGCTTTGGTGTTCGGCCGCCTTTTTTGACATTGCAGGCTGCGCAGGCGCAAACAATGTTTTCCCAGATTGATTTGCCGCCCATACTTCGTGGGATGATGTGGTCGAGCGATAATTCACTGGTCGGAAAGCGTTTGCCGCAATACTGACATTTGTTTTTGTCGCGGGCGAAGATGTTTCGACGGTTGAACTTTACTTCGTTTCTCGGCAGGCGGTCGAAAAATAACAGGCGAATGATACGCGGCACGGCGATATGGAAATTTACGGTGGATACCCAGTCGTATCCGTCCGGCTCGAAATTACGCCTAAACTGGCTTACCTCGCACCAGCTCTGAAAATCATAGTTGGAATATCGGTTTTCCTCGAGGGATACGACCTCGGCAAGCTCGCGAAATAATAATGAGAAGGCCCGCCTTGCTCCGATTATGCGGATAGCCATATAATGCTTGTTCAGGACAAGAACATTACAGTCCAGACCGGATTGATACTCGGCAGCATTCATAGTTAATATATTATCTTTTGCGTTGTATATTTCGACAGTGGTATTTATATCCTTTTAGCCATTGAAGCCATACATCTGGCAATACAAGAGAACTCACTACTGGTATTGTTACTTTTTCGAATCAAATCAGGCAATAAGGGAATGACAAAACAGGAACTGTTTATAACCTCCCCTCAGACCCAAAATAACAAAAGCGTCTTTACGACTCAACTTCTTCTGTTGCTGAGGCTGATTTTGGAATCACATTTTCAGCCCTTAGCCCCTTGTCGCCTTCGACGATGTCGAAAGTGACAGAATCTCCTTCAGCCAGAGTTTTATATCCATCACTTGAAATACTTGAGTAGTGTACGAAGATATCGCGGCCATCAGGGGTAGCAATAAATCCGTATCCCTTTCTGGGGTTGAACCACTTAACTGTTCCGTCGATTTTCCCGTCAGACATAGAATGCTCCTTTTGAACAACCTTGCAAAACAAACTATTTTCTGCTCGCCCCACAACCTGCTATAGGTGAGAGCTCATAGTTGCAAGCGGCTGGGTTTTGTTGTGGATGGCGGCTTCTTATTCAAAACAATTATTTGGTCTCAGCTGATTCCACAGCAGCAGGAGCACAGAGATTTTCTCTCATCAGCCGACCCATCTTAAACTTAACCGTTCGCTTTGCAGGGACCTCAACTCGCTTAAGAGTTTTAGGATTCTGGGCAACTCTGGCGGCTCTTCTTCTTGTTTCAAAGACGCCAAAGTCTCGGAATTCCAAACGGTTATTCTCACTCAGTTCCCTTGTTATCTCGTCGAGAAAAGCCTGAATTATAGACTTTACTGCTACCCTTTTTGCTTGTGTTCGTTCCGCAATCCGGTCGATAAGTTCTTTCTTTGTAATTGTTGCCATAAGCTACCTCATTTTCAGGAAAGAGCAATTGGGAAACTGGATTTTGCTTACATTAAAAAAAGCTGCTGTATAACGCCACAACTTACTATACAACAAAGACTTCTATACGGCAAGTAATTTTTACAGAAAATTTTTCAGTTTCAAAAAAAAATTCAATATTATCTCAGGAATAAAGAAAAAACCCACATTTATTTACAGTGCCGCTGTGAAAGAATGCTGTTAAAGAGGGACACTCAAGGGCTCTGCAAAATTATTAGGTATAAGTCTTTTACTGGAAAGCCTTTATGTAAGAATGTCCTTTTTTAATTCTGTCGATTATTCGCAAAAAAAGGCTCAGGACAGAATAGTCTATTGACCAGCACGGGATTTGTCGGCATAATTATCACTCTTATATCTGCCGGATTTATTGATAGTGAGTTTGTAGAGTATGACGCGAATGCTATTTTTGCGGCGTAAACAGTTATTTGCGGTGTTCCGGTAGGCTTTTTTAAAATAGCAAATACGGAGTTTGCCCTGCAAGAGGATTGATATTTATGTCCCCAGGTACGACTGAAAAAAACAGTTCCGAGAAGAGGGCTCGACACAAGAAAGACAGAGCGGCTGAAATTGCCGACACCTTTGAATGGTTGATAACCGCTTTCATATTAGCCTTTGTTTTCCGTGCGTTTGTGATGGAGGCGTTTCGCATACCTACCGGCAGTATGGCTGATACCCTTAAAGGTGCCCATTTTCGGCTGCGATGCCGTCAGTGCGGATACAAATACGATTATGGCTTTCAGCCTGGAAATTATGGACTTCCGGAGGATTACGTTCCACGGTACGGATCTCTGAGATCATATCCTTCTCGGTGTCCGAGTTGTGGCAATTATCAGCCGGTTGGCGGTGCGATGCCGGTGGCGAACGGAGACCGGATACTTGTGCTAAAGTGTATTTATCAGTTTTTCGAGCCCAAGCGGTGGGACGTAATAGTATTCAAGAATCCGCCCGAACCGGAGATAAATTACATCAAACGATTGGTTGGCCTTCCGGGCGAAACAGTGCAAATAATCGATGGTGATGTCTATATCGATGGCCAAATCAGTCAAAAACCCCCTAAAGTCCAGAACGAGTTGTGGATGCCGGTATATGATAACGATTACCAGCCTATTAATCGCTTCGTGCCCTCTTTTAACCGGCACCAATGGCAGCAGCCGTTCAGAGCAGGGAGCTTTTCAAAATGGGAAATCGACAAAGACAGCCCGACATTATTTCTCCTTGATAGCTCCGCCGACCAAATCAATTTCGAGACGATGACTTATAATCCCACTATCGGCAACGATTTTAGAGCGACCTATGCCTACGACGATGTTGGCGAATACGACGATATGCCGTACTGCAGTGACCTGATGGTTCGTTTTTACTGCCGTTCGGCAAAACCACAAGGGCGTTTCGGTATAGCTCTGGGCAAATATCAAACTGATTACAAGGCGTGGGTCGATTTAACAGGCGAAATGGTCATCACTAAAAACGAGAAAGATGGAAGAAGCACGGTTGTAGCTCAAAAGTCAATCGAGCCGCCAGCAATAAATAAATCGGTTCTGGTTAAATTTGCCAATGTTGACCATCAATTGTTTTTTCAATTCGGCAGCGAAAAATTAACTTACGATATGGGCCGTGGTCTGGAAGACGCCGGCCGGATAAGAGAAGACATTCCGCCGCGGGTGGAAATCTTAGGCGCTGGGAAACTGACACTATCACACGTTGCGATTTTCAGGGATATTCACTACACCGCAGCCCAATATGCCAACGGGCCCAAAGAAGGCAGGGCAATAAATAATCCTTTTCCTCTGAGAGAAGATGAGTTTTTCGTATTAGGCGACAACAGCCCCAACAGTGAGGACTGCAGGTGGTGGACCAGAGAAGGTTTAGCAAATAAAGGTCTGTCTAACTACCGCGTGGGTATTGTTCCGCGTGACTATCTGGTGGGTAAGGCGTTGTTTGTCTATTGGCCCAGTGGGTTCAGGCCGTTCGCCGAATTTCCGTTTGGTATTATCCCCAACATTGGCCGGATGCGTTTTATCTACGGCGGCTCAAACGACAATTAGTAAGTATATGCGGAGGTGAACGCCCGTTAGAAATTTTAGAACGGGGTGAACAAATGAGAAGTAAGCTGGTTACGACCATGTTAGCAGGAATGATGCTGGTTTTGGGTGGTTGCGCTGTTTTAACAGATAGCGGTATTACCGGTGGCGTTGCCCTGAAAGAATTGCGCTGTGAGTACCGTGTTAATCCTCTGGGGGTCGATGTAGTTAATCCGCGGTTAAGCTGGATTATGGAGTCGAATCAGAGGGGCCAGATGCAGAGGGCCTACCAGATTCTGGTAGCCGATAGTGAGGGAAAGCTCAGGCAGAACAAAGGTGAGCTTTGGGACAGCGATAAGGTCAAGTCCGCGCAGAGCAATCAGGTGGTGTATAAAGGCCAGCCGTTGTTCTCGCGTATGCGCTGCTATTGGAAGGTGCGTGTGTGGGATAAAGACGGCAGAGTATCGGCCTGGAGTGAACCAGCTATGTGGACTACCGGTCTGCTTGAACCGGGAGACTGGCAGGCTAAGTGGATAGGTTATGATGTGGAACAGCGGAACTCCCAGAACAATGGAAAGTCGGACACAAACAAACTATTTTTACCTCCGCCGCCTTATCTGCGCAGGACATTTTCGGTTGACAGTCCTGTTAAACGCGCGGTGGTCTATGCCTCGGCCCTTGGCCTTTATGAGCTGCATATCAACGGCAAACGGGTAGGCGAGGACTACTTCACCCCCGGCTGGACCGATTATCCCACGCGGGTGTATTACCAAACTTATGAGGTAACAGACCTGATTAAAAAAGGCGGCAACGCCATAGGTGCGATTCTTGCCGACGGATGGTACACCGGATATCTGGGCTTCGGGCGAAAGAGAGAACACTACGGCAGTGAGCCACGGTTGCTCGTGCAGCTCGAAATCGAATACGACAATGGTCACATACATACGGTCGTTACCGACGGAACCTGGAGGGCTTCTTATGGGCCGCTTTTTGAATCGGACTTTCTGATGGGTGAATTCTATGACGCCCGCAAAGAAATGCCCGGCTGGGATACATCCAGATTCGACGATTCGGCGTGGCATACGGTGGCAGTTACAGAAAAGAGCGAGGGCAAAGTCCAATCTTATCCGGGTGTAACGGTTCAAAAGATTCTGGAAATCAAGCCGAAAAAACTCACAGAACCGGAGGATGGTGTTTATGTTTTCGATATGGGCCAGAACTTTGCCGGCTGGGTTCGACTAAAAGTAAGTGGAAAAGCCGGAACGAAAGTGGTTCTGCGATTTGCCGAGATGCTCAACCCGGATGGGACTATTTATACTGAGAACCTCCGTGCAGCACGCTGTACCGATACATATATACTCAAAGGCGCAGGTAAAGAGATTTGGGAGCCCCGGTTTACTTTTCATGGTTTTCGATACGCGGAGATAACCGGCTATCCGGGCAAACCGGGTCTTGATGCAATTACAGGAGTTGTTGTGCATTCGGCCATACCGATGGCAGGGTCTTTCGAGTGCTACAATCCAATGGTCAATCAGCTCTACAGTAATATAGTCTGGAGCCAGCGGGGCAATTTTATCGGGATACCTACCGACTGTCCGCAGCGTGACGAGCGCTTGGGCTGGACAGGCGATGCGCAAATTTTTGTCCGCACGGCTACCTATAATATGGATGTGTCGGCGTTCTTCACCAAGTGGCTGGTTGACCTCGAAGACGCACAGAGCGATGAAGGAGCATTCCCCGATGTGGCACCTCGTAAGGTTGCAATGGGTGACGGCACGGCTGCGTGGGGTGATGCCGGTGTTATCTGTCCGTGGACGATTTACCAGGTCTATGGTGATAAGCAAGTTATCGACAAGCACTATGAGTCGATGAAGAAGTGGATTAGCTATCTGAAGAAGAACAGTAAGGATTTGCTGCGTCCGGCCAAGGGTTATGGCGACTGGGTTTCTATCGGGTCCAACACGCCCAAAGATGTAATTGCCACGGCTTATTTCGCCTACAGCACGCGGTTATTGTCGAAAATGGCTGCTGCAATCGACAAAAATGAAGATAACAAAGAATACGAAAAACTCTTCGAACAAATCAAGGACGCTTTTAATAAGGCCTATGTTTCCGATGACGGACGTATCAAGGGCGAAACGCAGACCTGCTATTTGCTGGGATTATACTTCGATTTACTACCTGAAGATAAACGTGAGTCCGCTACCCAATATTTAATCGAGGCTATCAGGAAAAAGGATTGGCATCTTTCAACGGGATTTGTCGGGCTAAGTTATCTGGTGCCTACGCTCACGGAGACAGGGCATCTGGATATCGCTTACCGTTTGCTTAACAACGACACTTTTCCCAGTTGGGGTTATAGTATCAAGAACGGAGCCACTACCATCTGGGAGCGCTGGGACGGCTGGACCGAGGAGAAAGGCTTCCAGACTCCGGGTATGAATTCGTTTAATCACTACGCCTTTGGTTCTATTGGTCGATGGCTGTTCAGCAGTGTTGCCGGCATTGATACCGATGGGCCGGGTTATAAGCGAATTATTATTCGGCCTATGACCGGCGGTGGATTGGACTATGCTAAGGCAAGCTATAAATCCATTCACGGTAAGATTGTCAGCGACTGGAGGATTAAAGGCAGCACGTTCACCCTGAATGTTACAATCCCGGCTAATACAACCGCAACGGTATATGTGCCGGCAGAGGACATTGAGAGCGTTACTGAAGGTGGCCGGCCGGCGGCAAAAGCTGAGACTGTCCGCTTGTTGCGTATGGAGAACGATAGAGTGGTATTTGCTGTTGGTTCAGGGCATTATCGATTCGTATCGAAAGTGCCCAATTAAAGTGAAAAAACTATGCGAGCAATAGAAGGGTGCCGAATGTCGGTTGCCTGGAAATATAAAAACATTTTAGGAGTACACTAAATGAGACGTAAACTATTAACCTTGTATCTTGGAGTGGTGATTTTATCCACGGTTGTTCCGGTAGTAGGCGCTGAGAAGCATTCTGCTGTGGAACCGGCCCACCGACATAGCTGGTGGACGCTTCGGCACTGGGCAGTCAATGAACGAGTCAGACAGGGCGACGTGGATATGATTTTTATTGGTGATTCAATCACACATAGCTGGGAAAACAACGGCAAGGACGTCTGGCAGAAGTACTACGGGCACCGCAAGGCGGTAAATATGGGCTTTAGCGGCGACCGCACTCAGCATGTACTTTGGCGGCTTGATAACGGCAATATCGAGGGCATTTCGCCTAAAGTCGCTGTGATAATGATAGGAACGAATAACTCCAACCGCGATGACAATACCGCTGAAGAAATTGCCGACGGCATTATCGCCATCTGCAAGAAATTGCGGGCGAAGCTGCCGGGAACGAAAATTCTTCTTTTAGCTGTTTTCCCTCGCGCGGAAAAACCGTGCCCCCAGCGAGAAAAGATTGCCAAAGCTAATAAAATCGCCTCGAAGATTGCAGACGGCAAGATGATTCATTATCTTGATATCGGCCCGAAGTTCCTTGAACCGGACAAGTCGATTTCAAAAGAAATCATGCCCGACTATTTGCACTTGACTCCCAAGGGCTATCAAATCTGGGCCGAGGCTATAGAGCTGACTATTGTTAAGCTGATGGGCGAGAAAAAATAAAGGCCCGTATAGCAAAGATAAGGTGGGGCAAGCCCCACCTTATCGAATTTAATTTTTAACCGTCGTTTAGCTCGGGGCAGAGCATTAGTTTGGCTAAAATTTCCTTTTCATCTGCTGATGTTATTGGATAAACTTTTCCGCCTGTTTGTGTATATTTTTTGCAAAGGTTTTTCCATTCCTGTTCATGTTTTTCGAGATAGTTTCTTTTGTATCCGGGCTGCTGTACCAAAGACTGTACTTCATCCAGGTCCCAGTATGTAATCATTATATTTTTATCTCTGAGCAGAAAGTTAATATTTACTGTTTTGCCATCAACTCTAAAAATCCCGGTCATTTCAAAATCATCGATATTTTTGTTGTTAAGATATCTGCAAATTATCTCCTTTCCATCTTTTTCCTTCGCCAGATTTATTTGCTTCTTAGAATCTCTTAACTGTTTGATTCTTTCTCTGCGGGCGATTAACTTTTCCTGGTAACTATTGTTCGCCTCGTTGGACGACTGAGAGTATTTATAACTATGGGCACAAGGAGGCTGATTAATACTATGAACAACCACGACAGGAGCACGCTGAATGCAGTAATAGGGGGCATAACAAAAGGAATAGGATCTACTATAAGAGTCATAAACCAAACCAGAATGTTTATGACTAAAAGCATAAGGAGTGTAACGAGCATACTCATGAATCAAACCGGAAGGATTTTTATGATTAAAAGCATAAGGAGAGTAGCGGAGATAACCGGAAACCAAACCAGAACGTTTATGACTAAAAGCATAGGGAGACCAGCGAGTACGATGCCGGATAGAACTGTAACCATAAATGGTTGCTTTAGTTACACCAGAGGCAACCGTCAACATTACTATTGTGAGCAGCGAAATCCTTTTCATTTTTTTCTCCTTTCATTTTAAAAATATTTTCACACTTTTTCTGCATCACCTCCTCTATTGTTAAGACTGTCAAGTACAGTTATGACTAAAGACAAATTACATTCTTTTTCGGGTTACTCCTCTTTGGGGCGGGAACTTGTGCCTCGGAACGCGAATAAGCTGGAGAGTCGGGGAGAAGCTCGCCCGAAAGGAAGCCTTCCGGCCTGCAGCTGCAAACCTTCGGCTTTGTATAAATGGGGACTCCGTTCCCCAATAATGCTTTTCTCCATACATGCATCCCTTCATATATACAGGGCAACTGCCCAACGTAGTCTTTACGGGTAGGAAGACTTCAAAAGGAATTACGGTCTGCTCCCCGCCTTTTCATACCCTCCGGTATATGTTGCTCCGTCCGATAAAATATAGGTTGTTTTTGAGCAGGTCAAGAGTTTTTCTATTTTTTTTAGAAATATTTGTAGTTTTTTATCTCAACGTTAGGAACTGTGGATACTTACGCTGATTTGCCAATTGAAAAAAAGATACAGTTATGAACGTGTCTTGGTTCTTGGCACATCCGGGACGTTTGTTTTAGGGAGCCATTTAGAGAGCTGTTTTTTTACGCGGTTGTACTTAGGATTGTCGGCAAGATTTTTCCACTCCAGCTCATCTTTGTCATGGTCGTAGAGTTCATCTGTGCCGTCGCTGTAACGGATGTATCGGAAGCGTTCGGAACGTAACGAATGGTTATTGCGGCCGTGCGTTGTCAGGGCCGGACGGTCCCATTTCGCGTTGGGATTCTTTAACAAAGGTAAAAGGCTCCGGCCTTCGAGCTCGGGTTTCGCAGACAGGCCGCAGAGCTCTATTAGTGTCGGATAGATATCAAGCATAGTAACGGGTCGTGAGCAGCGTCGGCCGGGTTTAGTGATGCCGGGTGCGACGACCATCAGGACGTTATGTGTTGCTTCTTCCCAGAGTGAGAATTTGCGCCAATGCAGCTTTTCGCCGAGGTGCCAGCCGTGGTCGCTCCAGAGGATAATCACAGTGTTGTCGACATAAGGACTTTTATCGAAGGCATCGATTAGGCGACCCACGCAGGTGTCAACAAAGCTGATGGAAGCGAGGTAGCCCTGGACGGCCTTGCGCCATTGATTATACTCGGTGACCTTCTTGTGGTCGCGGTCGGGCCTGGCCATTCTTCTACCGATGGAGGGGACATCGTCAAGGTCGTTTTCGTTGACGTTCGGCAAAGTTATTTTGTCAGGGGGGTACATATCGAAATATTTAGGCGGTACGTACCAGGGCAAATGGGGGCGGAAGAAGCCGCAGCCGAGGAAAAACGGTTTGTCATGCGGTTTGTGCAATTGCTCTATGGTCCAGTCAGCGACTTTCCAGTCGCCCATCTGGTCGTCGGGGACGTCCACGGGACCCCAGTCGAAATGTGCGGTCTTCGGGATACCATTGAGCGGCCGGTTGGGGGGCAAGGGGTCGTCCGGCTTGTTCTTCTTCTGGGAGGGGAAATATTCCTGCCACGAGGGCGGGTCCGGGAAACCTCCGTGGTAAATCTTGCCGCCGCCAACGGCGCTATAGCCGTGAGCCATAAAGTGCTGCGGAATTGTGGCGGCGTTACGAAGGGCAGGCGATTTTCTCCAGGGGTCCGGATTGTGATAGACGCCGGAAGTTGATGGCAGAATCCCCGTCATAAGACTGGCCCGTGAAGGATTGCAGGCCGGCGCTGAGCAGTGGGCGTTTGTAAAGAGCACGCCTCTTTGGGCGAGGCGGTCGAGGTTCGGGGTCCTGACATCGGGATGGCCGCCCAGACAGCCAATCCAGTCGTTCAAATCATCAATAGCGATAAACAGCACATTGGGTTTGTTTTTTGACTTAGCTGAAAAAGCAATATGCGGCAGAGTAAGTGCCGCTGCACTAGCTGCTGTTAGTTGTAGAAAGTCTCTACGATTCATAAAGCCGGAGATTTGATTCATTTTTTTCTGCCTCCTGTCAGCTTTTTGCTTTTTAGAAGTTACCTTTTCCCACGGATACTATTGCATTAGAAAGTTTTGCAGCAAAAGACATTCGGGAGTTTAATAAGTAACATACGGGCTGTCAAGCTTTAGAGGCAGCTCATTTGTCCTGGGACATTTTTTTAAGGTGTTCTTCGATGTTTGCCAGCCTGGCGCTAATCTGTAGTATGGTCAGGGTTCTCGAGGTAGAGTAGAATAGGTACGTAAGGAGAACAGCGATTATAACCAGTACCATCAATACTGTATCCGAGCGGCGTATGAACCAGAATTCGTCGCTGGTAAGAACGCGCTCGATTTTGTTTTCCAGCACAAAGACCTTCAAATTGTGCAAGACCAGAGCGCACAGGATTGTAATCAGCCAGCCTATTGCCGCAATCCACTTGAGCTTTCTAAGCCGGGTCTTATGTTTTTCGATGATTTTTCTTGCTGAATTCGCGCTTACATTGGCTGTTTCGTCGGAATCCTTATCCATTTGTTTGAGCAGCTCTTCTTTTAATTCATTTTCTTTTGCCATTTTTATTTCTCCATTTCTTTTTTAAGTGCAAGTTTTGCATAATGGATTCGTGATTTAACAGTACCTAATTTGCAATTAATTACCTGCGAGATTTGTTCGTACGACATTTGCTCAAGAAAACGCAGCATTAGCACCTCTTTATATTCGGGCAGTAACTCTTTCAGACATCTGTGGATTTTCGCCGCATCTTCGGTGGAAAAAACGTCATTTTCAGTATTATTTGGAACTGCGATATTCTCATCAAGCTCGGACAACATCTTTTTTCTTCTGAACTGCTGATACACCTTGTTACGTGCGATACGGTACAGCCAGGTTGAGAACGCATCGGTTTTTTTGAGACTATGTATGCGCCTGATAACGGTCAGCCAGGTATCCTGAAAGA
>Ga0114922_10003656_pt1 | contig 14327 bp, 10 predicted proteins | sample AartaG_FD_100975 | JGI IMG/M metagenome (GOLD analysis project Ga0114922, IMG submission 100975) | Deep subsurface microbial communities from Aarhus Bay to uncover new lineages of life (NeLLi) - Aarhus_00045 metaG | ecosystem: Environmental > Aquatic > Marine > Oceanic > Sediment | place...
AGGCAAAATCACATTTGAAATTGCTAAAAAAGCGTTAAATCTATTGGAAATATCTTATCCAGAAAAAGTCACATTTTAAATCTTCAATTAAATAGAAAGAGATGAAAAAGAAAATGTATTTATTTAAAGAAAAGGATGAAGTAGAAATTCCTTATACGTGCAAATTGTGTTTAAAAGAAATTCCTTTCAAAATAACTAAAAGCGAATACCAATCAACTAATAAATTTCCGATTACTAAACAATTAACTCATGGAGATCCTGCCCACAAACTTATAGTTCATTTTAATCAATATTTAGAAGTCGAAAACTTCGAAGTAGAAGAGATACTTGAAAAGGAAGTTGTTTCGTTCTCAAAAGATCTTACAAAGCAAGTTTTAAGCGAGATCGATCTTAATGACGAAGAGATTGAATTATATTTTCGAATAACTGGACGTGAAGCCGTAAGTATCGGCGAGATGGCTATTTTAACCGGGAATTCTAAAGCTAGGTGCCAAGAAATTGCTGATAAATTTATAAAAAAGGGGTTATTCAAAGAAATTGTTGGAGCACGACCTCATTATGCTGCCTTACCTCCATACGCGGCCTTAGTTAGTCAACTTCAAAAGTTTCATAGATATATTTCTGATATTAAATCTAGTATACCCGCTCAACTATCACAAACTTTTGCTCAGCTGGAATCAGAGTCGGGAAAGGTTGAAGTTAAACCAAAAGCCGTCCCTACAGAAATGATGAAGGAATTAAAAGACAACATGCTTACGCAAATACGCTCCCAAAAGAAGGAATTCGACGATACTCTAGCAGTAATGGATCAAATTCGAGGGATTACCGACGATATTTCTAACCTTGAAGGGTATACTGAGTCAGTTATGGGAACTCAAATGGGAGGTCTTAAAAAACAGTTTGAAGATATTAACGAAAAGACTTCTAGTATTATTAAGGGTCAAGTTAACGACTTAAAAACCGAATTTGATACTATAAAATCAACTGTATCCTCAAATTTGCAAAAATTACGTTTAGGGGTAATCTCGCAAACCGTAGATCAAGTGATTGATAAAGTAATAAACGCTAAATTAAAAGAAATATCCGATAATATCAACGTACAATTAAGCGTAAGTCAAGTTGCGTTCTCTGACGAGTTAAAAAAAGTGACTCAGGGTGTAGATTCTGAATTAATAACAAAGTTGAAAGATTCTTTAAAGAGCACCATTCAAAATATTGACGGTCTTAGCACAAAGGCACAAGAAGATAAAGAACAAATATATTCTGAGATAACCGAAAACTTTAATAAAGCTGTACAAATGGCAGAAAGTAAAATTGAAGGCATTTCTGGTACTACACTTGAATCGCTGGGCACTTTAAAAGATGTTTTTTCTAACCAAATTGTCGCGACTTTAGATAATACGCTCGATGATATATTAAAGAAACTCGAAACTTCAGAAAAAGTCACGAGCGAGTTCTGGGAACAAGCTAAAACGGGGAGATCAATTACAATGAAAGACATCTGGTTTATAAGATCACCTGAAGCTGCTAAAGCACATATTAACGATGAAATCTCAAAAGCAAAAATGAGAGTTTTACTTGTAGCCCCTCAAATAAACGATATTGACATTAAAGCCTTAATGGATCGTCCTCCAAGAATTAATTTTAGAATAGCGGCTAATATAGATTTCTCTAATCCTGAACACGTAAGTATCATTGAACAATTAGATAAAATGGATAATGTAGACTATAGACATCGTGGATTACAAAATCTTTGGGGTGTAAACAGGGATTACGAGGAAGTAATTGTCTGCGTTCTTTCAAAAGCAGAGGTACGTGGTGAATCTATAACCGAAATTGCGGGTATAGGAAGTATCATAGAAGAACACATCAAAATTTTTGTACCAATACTTGAAGAATCTTGGATGGGTGCGAGAAAAGAGGTTATTCATGATGTAAAATCATCAATTACTAAAGAAACACCTGCCCCAAAACCTAAAGAACCTGTTAAATTGAAGCCTGTTGTTGAGATACCAAAAGAGACAGTAACCCCCGGAATTGAAGTGCCTACCCCGAAGACCACACCTACTGCAGGTGGATCTTTGTTAACGAAGCAATTTGACCTAATCTTTGATGGTGTAGATTCTTTGATGGGTTTAGAAATCTCTTCTGCCCTAGAGAAGTTTCAAAGTGAATACATTAAAGAACAGGGCTATAATAGCGTATTAAAGAACATGCATAATACAAGTACTTCTTTAAAGAGCAAAACTTACGTCCTAAGTCAACCTGAAAAAGAAGATCTCAAAATGAAAATGAATTTCTGGAAACAAAAATTAAATCTCTAACTTATTTTTAATTTATCTTTTATTTATTTTATTTCTGTTATTATTTAATTGTCAATTTACTAAACAAAATACTTATTATTCTATTTTTTATTATCTTTCTTATGTCAAAGGACTTTATTACTATTGAGAATAAGAAACTTAACGATTATTTATACCACATAGATGCTCGAGCTTACGGAGCACCACGAATGCTTTCTATTTTCGTAGCTAAATTTGACAACTCATCTATATTAATTGATTGTGGGTCGTCGTTAGATACGAAAAAATTGGTGAGGTGCTTGAGCAAGTTGAATATTGATTTATCTTCTTTTAAATATCTCTCTACTACTCACCACCATTTTGATCACAACGGTGGTCTATGGCAACTTTATGATATATTAAAGGAACACAATTCCAAAATAAAGATCGTTACCAACGAAAAGACTAAAGAATTGCTTAACGATTATAAAGATCATTTGGCTCGTGGTAAACGAACTTACGGAAACTTAATAGGAATTATGAAACCTATTGAAGAGAATGCTTTTAAAATTATCGTACCTAGTACCAACTTTAATAGAAACCCCAGTAAACTCGATTTTATAGATAAATTTTCAATCAACGGTTCAGAAGTAAATTTTGGAATTTTAAAAACTCCCGGACACACTCCTGATCATCAATGTCCTGTATTTGTTAAGGATAATAACCTTGACTTCATCCATCTTGGAGAAAGTCTAGGAACCATCTATCATTCTACAGAATTAGTCACAATCCCTACCTCAATGCCCACTTATTATAATCACGAGGAATATATGGGTACTCTACAAAATCTTAAAAATCTCTCTCCGTCTAAAGCCGGATTTGGTCATTTCGGAGTTATCAATGGTAAAGAAAATTTCCAAACACTCCTTTTGGAACACGAATCGTTCATGAAGGAGTTTAGAGAAGCGATTATTAAGTTCTACAACGAAAAGCCAGAAACCAGATATGTTTTCGAGCATATCATGCCGATGTTCATCCCCAGAACTGATTTATCTTTTGATAAGGACTCAATTTTCAATGGAATCGCATTAGGCGTAGTGTATGGTATGATGATGGATTTAGGTTATCGCAAAGATTAAATTTTTTTTGTTATTCACAAAATTCTAAATTATTATATTCATACCATCTTATAATGCAAGAGAGAAGTTTCGAACATTTTGACATTTGTATTGTAGGTGCTAGTATTGCAGGAAATTATTTGACTTATTTATTGTCAAATTCAAACCTAAGAATAGCTGTTCTCGAAGACCATAAAGAGATCGGTTTACCATTTCAATGTGCCGGAATTATCTCTCAAAAATTAAGTCAATTAATTGAACTACCTAAAGAGATTGTTCTAAACCGAGTTAGAACAGCTAAAATCGTAAATCCATCTGGTAAGTCCATTAAACTTTTCGGAGATGAGAATCCTTACATTATCGATAGAATTGCTTTAGATCGTTTGCATTACAAAAAAATTAAAGATAATCAAAACATAATGTATTATCTTGGCGAAAGATATAAATCATTTGAATATCGCATCGAAAATGGTAAAAAGTATGTGTTACTTGAAACTTCAGAAAGAAAAATTAAAACTAGGATGCTAATTGGGTGTGATGGACCACTTTCATCAGTAGGAAAGCAATTGAATGTGAAAAATGATGTCCTATATGCCTCCCAAATTAGAACTAAAGCAAATTTTAATGAAGACGAAGCTGCTATGTATTTTGATCCACAATGGAAGCAGTTATTTGGATGGATTGTGCCCGAAGGTAATCAGGTTTTTCGTATTGGTATCGCTGCTGCTAAAAATGTTAGGAATTGTTTCAAGCGCTACTTAGAAAAATTAGATATCGATATCGATAACAAAATAGATCAACAAGGAGGGATCATTCCATACGGAATTATGAATCGAGTAGCATTTGATAATATATTATTACTAGGCGACGCCGCTGGGCAGGTAAAAGCTACAACAGGCGGGGGTATTATTATGTTGTTGACGGCTGCGAAGTATGCTTCTAGATGTGTAAATCTTTGTTTTAAGAATGAAACTTTTTCAAAGAAGTTCATTAAAAAAAATTATGAAAAGCCTTGTTCGCATACAATCGGCCGAGAATTAAAGCTCCATTACCTTATTCGGCTTATTTTAGAGAGATTTAAAGAAAAGGATTTTGAGGTTTTCTTTAAAATAATTAAAGAAAACAAAATTGAGCGTATAATTTCATTCTACGGAGACATGGATTTTCCAAAAACATTGGTTGCTAAGTTGCTACGGAATCGAACTGTTTTAGGTTTTATATTCAAGTTCCTTGTGAAAAATCCAGTAATAATCTTTAAAATGTTAAAATTACTTTTCTAAACCTAATATCTAAACTTCATATAATTTAGTAGAAATTGTGAAAATAAAATGGAATGTAGAGAAAGAGTTTTAACCGCATTAAATTTAGGAACGCCAGATAGGGTTCCTTGCCACACCATTTTAATTGACGCTAATAATGTAGACATAATACTAGGAAAACCTCAAATATCTGATTTCGACACCGTAGAGCAAATGAAAAAGGATAACCCCGAAGGTTGGCGAGAGGAATTAAGTAATCTACTCGATGCTGTAGAGACCTCTGTTTTCTCCCGATGTGTAGAAGCCGCCGCCGCTATAGGATTAGACACGATGCAGGTTGGAATCGTACCACTAGAAGTTGTGGATCTTCCTGATGATGATCGCCTTCTGATGGGTGATATCTTCGGAAGGATTTGGGAAATTCGTGATAATGAGGGAAATTTTAATCCGTATTACTTATACGGTACAATGAATAGTCCAGAAAAGTGGGAAGAAGTGAAAGCTGAAATCGAAGGACCCGCAACAGAAAAATATACAAAGATGGTTAAAAAATTCTATAGACGGATAAATAAAAAACATAAAGATAAAATCTTTGTAATTGTGACTAATGATTTAGCTGGTGTGTTTGAAAGTGCTTCCCAGGGGATGGGGATGCCATATTATTCAAAGATGTTGCACAAAAATCCAAAATTTATAAAGGAGGTGCATGAAGTTATTGCAACGTTTACCGCAGAATGTTACAAAGCTTATATGGAAGTGGGAGCAGAAGTCTTTGTGGAATCGGGGGATTTGGCGTATCATACAGGACCCATGATGAGCCCAAAGAAATTCACAGAATTGCTTTTACCTGCTTATCGAATTATTACAGATACCGTCCATGAAAAGGGACAAAAGATCGTACTTCATACAGATGGACAAGTCACTCCATTGTTAGACTTTGTAGTTGATTGTGGATTTGATGGGCTTCAAAGTCTTGAACCAACGGCAGGTGTAGATCTTGCATTAGTGAAAAAAAAGGTTGGAGACAAGCTATGTTTGATGGGTAACATTGATGTCGCTCATGATTTAGTTTACGGAACTAAAGAGGAGGTTTATAACTCAGTAAAATATGCAATTAAGACTGCTGGTCCTGGAGGAGGATTTATGGTAAGTGCGGCTAATATGCATCCTGGTGTAAAAGTAGATAATTTGCGTTGGATGGTAGAAGCTACAAAAGAGTTCGGAAACTATCCAATTAACCTTGAATAAACTTCAATTCAAAATTGGAACTCTAATTCTAATCTTTCTTGTTAAAGAGGAGGAGGTAGCATTGAGAAGAACGCGATTTTATTAAAAAGAATGAACCATACAACCATGTAAGCAATAATTACAATTGTAGAAACAAATCCGAAGCGATAAACTCCTTTAGGGATACCTGAATCCTCGTTTTTTCTTTGAATGATTGCCCGAATCATGGCTACAATATATATTAAAGTAATGATTAAGGCTAAAATCCATAAAAATAATACAAATAACAAAAGAGTATAAATTGGTTCACCATCAAATCTCAGCGTATTTAGCCATGCCCAATAGTTAAAAATGAGGTAAGTTGGGATTGAACTATAAATTGCTGCAGTGAGCAAAAAAACAAATGACCATAAAAATCCTCTAAAAGACGACATCTCTCTCGATAAGGAATTATTTGCTTAATACAAATATATATACAATAATTTATAAGATTTGTATCTCTAGAATGTTAAAAAAAAAATAAGAAGACTAAAAAAAAATAAAGATTTTTTTAATGAAGGAAAGAAGATAATAGTCCCAGAAAGCCTTGGTATGGTGCAAATGTACATAATATCATTACAAGTAGTATCGCAGCAATTAATGTACCCGCAATAATATTCCCCGTTTTCTTATACGTATAGACTGAAATTCCTGCAATAAGTAAATTAAGAGGAATCGCAATCGGCATCATTACTCCAAAATAGAAAAAGTTGCCCACAAATGCCCCGATTAAAAGGAGATAAAATGCTATATAGGTTAAAAGAACCCCGAAGTGGATAAGAATTGCTTTTAAAGTGCTGTTTTTTGTTCCTTGAATTTTAGAATAAATAACAAATTGGAAGAGAATACCAAAAACTAAGAACATAAAAAAGCTTATTACAAAATAGATTGCAACAACCCACGCTTTCGAAATAGATGGGATCATTCCTACATAATTTAATCCTAGTGAGGAATATAAAATCAAATATAGTAGTGTAATTATTATAAAACCATATATAATTGATTTTCCGATGTTCAATTTTGAACTTTTGAAGGGGGTTTTTAGTATGCTTAATAGAGATTTGTTATTCTTTTTGCCTAGCCTCCAAAGTTGAATTAATATTCCAAATATTTGACCGAAAAGCAGACTGAGAACAAATCCAGTTATAGCCAGTGGAATAGGAAGAAATATCCAAATAATTATAAATACTCCTAATAATCCTAATGGAATTGAATATAATAATGATTCAATGGCTATTTTATTAGCAGACATCTCTCTGATTTCAACTTGTAATTTTTCTTCGGTGTCTCTACTATTAAATTTCATAAGTTTTGAAATGGGTTCGAGTAACATAATAAACAATCCTATCCCTCCAAACACTTGAATTAATAAAATGAATAACCTAAGGTTTCCATAAAAATTCTCATCTGGAGTATTTGTGTCTGGAAAAGTGTTTATTATCCAATCCCGTGCTTGTCTGGTAAAATCAGTGTCCCATGCAACTGCTAAATGATTACTATTATCATCTAAATATATTTTTGTCGCGTTTCCTGTCTCGAATGATCCATACATTTGATTAGTATCTATTAAAGAGGTACTTAATCCCGTTCTTTCTGCTACTGAAGCTTTTAAATGATCTAAATCTTGGACTTCATCAAAATTTGCTTTAATCATAAGTACATTCAAGGGATTGGTGGAATTACCCCTACGAATATTACCTAAACTAGTCCCAACCCCAATAAACGCTTTAAAAGCAGTACTTTGGTTAACAATCATGTTCCCAGGACCTCCTCCCATACTATAGCCAATGTATGCAAGATTATTTGTATCGATGTCTGTGCGATCATTTAAATAATCAAGTATCGCTTCTACATCCTCAATTAGGTTTCCTCTTTCCAAACTCCCAGTACTCTGCCCATGTCCTCTAAAATCAAAAGTAATAGCTACAAAACCTGCAGCAGCTAATTCTACAGCATACCCCTTCATCATTTCCTTATTTGCCATAAATCCATGTCCGATTATGACAGCTTTTTTATTTAATTCTTCACTGGTTACTGGTTCAAAAACATTGAAAGAGATAATAACGCCATCGCTCGTTTCAGTTGAAAGTCCATATGTACTTTTAACACTTAAAGGTGTTATAAAAATGAAAATCGTTCCAATCGTAAAAATAGCGAGAAATATGCATATTAATACAATTTTTTTTTTAGATAGATTTAATGTAGTCATAATTTATTATTCCGACTTCAAATTATATAAAAGCTCTTTTTCTTCAAATTAATAATATAGAGGTTACTTTCTTTTCTTTGTTTTATTTTAGGAAAATCGGTGTAGAATCCTCAATAAATTATTAATGAAATGTTTTTATCCTTCACAGAACTTTTTGACATAATAAATAACAATTTTTGATATAAAATGTCAACTGAACAAAAAGTTAGAAATCGATGGATTGTCGTAATTGGGGCAATTTTGATACAATTAGCTTTAGGCACGATTTATTCATGGGGAACACTCACTCAATTTGTTAGTCCTTATGTTTCTGAAATCGAGGAAATAACTGTTTATGTATTTGGAGTTGGATTGTTATCTTTTGCTATAACAATGATATTTGCGGGAAAATTGCAGCAGAAATATGGCCCACGAAACATTGCTATTCTTGGAGGGATTTTGATGGGTGGAGGTGTAATTCTTTCCGCATTTATGACCACATTTATTGGATTACTAATCACATATGGTATAATATTTGGAATGGGAATAGGATTTGCATATGTGTGCCCGATTGCCTCAGCAAGTAAATGGTTTCCGGATAAAAAAGGGTTTATTAATGGAATCGCTGTTGCTGGATTTGGTGCGGGATCATTTGTGTTCAATTATGTAATTAACGCACTTGCTTTTAATATTCCAATATTGTTTATCGTTTTGGGAATAATATACTTAGGATTGATTATAGGAGGAGCGATGACACTAAGCAATCCACCAGATGACTGGAAACCAGAAGGTTGGGAACCTCCCGCTCCTTCTGAAAAAAGTGGTATTTCTGGACTTGAATTTGAGCGAAAAAAAACATTAAAACTACCACAGTTTTGGATGCTTTGGGCGACTTTTGTTTTAAGTGCAATGTCAGGATTAATGGTGATAGGATCTTTCTCTAGATTCATAGAATCATATTTAATAGTTGATTTTGTACTAATCGGAAGTTTAGCCGCTTTATTCAACGGATTAGGGAGAATAGCGTGGGGGAAATTCGCAGATACGATCACTTACAAAAAGGCTATGCTTGTAATGTTTTCGATTCAAGCAATCCTCATGTTTATTTACTTCTCTACTAATGATAGTGAGATATATTTCCTAATTATCACATGCGCAATCTATTTCTGTTTCGGAGGGAATTTTAGTTTGTTTCCAACGGCGACTGCGGATTTATTTGGATCAAAAAATTTAGGACCTAACTATGGAATTGTTTTCACAGCTTACGGAGTTGCAGGTTTTATAGGTGCTGTCGGTGTAAACCTATTCGTTAGCATCTTTGGAAGCTATTTAGTACTATTTATAGTAATGGGAGTAATGTCTGTCGGTTCAGCAATTTTAGCTTTTGCGATTAAACCACCAAAACAAAGATAAAAATTAAAATTATTTTTTTTCTTCTTTTCTTTTTTCCTTAGATATCCGCTTTATTTCGTATAAAGGCGTTAATAAATTGAACGGTTTTGAGAATATCATCTAATCTTAGCAGCGATGTTGGAGAATGGATATATCTACAAGGTACTGAAACCACCGAGCTAGGTACACCCTCCCGAGTAATATGAATCTTTCCAGCATCGGTCCCTCCGTATATGGGTTTCTTAAATTGATACGGAATTTTATCAAGTTCAGCATTTTTAACAAGTCGTTCGTTAACTTTTGGGCTAGAGATCATTGATATGTCCGCAACGGTAATTGCTGGACCCTTTCCTATAAATACAGGGATTCTTGCTTCTCTTATACCTGGAACATCGGCAGCTGTGGTATTTTCTATAGCAATAGCTATTGTTGGTTCAAGTTTAAAAGCTCCCGTGATCGCACCCCTCCCTCCAACTTCTTCTTGAACAGCAAAATTAAATAATACCGTGTCATTAAATGACGGATCTTCTTTTAATAATCTTAAAACCTGAATGAGCACGTTACATCCTGTGCGATCGTCAAATGCCTTACCACGAACCATATTATTGGGGAAATCTACGAATGGAGAAAAGAGCGTTCCTGTTGTTCCGATATCAATATTCTTCTTCTTAACCTCCTCTATTGAATTCATCCCGATGTCAATATACATATCAGGGGTTTCTACAAGTTTCTTTCTTTCGGTGGCCGTTGTAAGATGTGGAGGTTTTGAGCCAATTATACCATGAAATTTTTCTCCCACTTTGGAACGGACAATTACAGATTGCCCTAATAATATCCGTATGTCCCAACCTCCAATAGGAACAAACCTTAAAAATCCACTCTTCTCGATATGAGAAACCATGAATCCTATTTCATCTATGTGAGCATCTAATAGAATTCTATCCTTTCCCTCCGCCCCTTTTTTTATAGCAAGAACATTTCCTAGAGGGTCAATCCAAGCTTTATCAGCTAGATTCTCTTTCTCTATTAAGTTCAATATAAAGCTACTAACATCATCCTCATAACCAGAAACTCCGATAAGAGTAGATAACTCTTCTTGAAGAGATTTAATGCTTTTAATATTCATCATCAATCCACTTTGTTCATTTATTTTAATTTAAATAACCATATAACAAATAATAATGTTCAGATTTTTTTGTTACCCGTCAAATCTAACAGTTGAAAAATCAATCTTGAGATACCGATCCTCGTAATAAAAAACTTGATGACTAATTTAATAAAAAAAAAAATAGTTGTAAATAACTTTTAAATTATAATTTTTTATGACAGAGCCACCAATCAAGACATTCATAATCCTTTCCCGCATTTTCTAGCCTTTCTTTAGCAGTTTTGACATCCTTAGCGGGGGGGATTATAACATGATCTCCAAAAAGCTCATTTTCTGGCCAATTTGCGGGTATAGCAACTTTATGAGCATCCGCAGTTTGTAAAGCCTTCAAAGCTCTTAATATTTCATCCATGTTTCTTCCAACTTCTTGTGGGTAATACAATATTAAACGTATGATTCCGTTGGAATCTACGACAAATACTGCTCTCACCGTGCTCGGTCCTTTACTAGGATGAATCATTCCTAACTGTTTTCCAATAGCGCCATGATCCGCGATAATTGGGAAGGGAATTTCAGTATTAAGGTTTTCTTTAATCCATTCTCCCCATTTAATATGAGAAAATACTTGATCAATAGACATTCCAATAAGTCGAGTATTCAAGTCAAGAAATTTTTGATTTCGTATTGCAAACGCATGAAATTCTGTGGTACACACTGGTGTAAAGTCTGCAGGATGACTAAAAAGCACGAACCATTTACCATCCTTATTCAAATCGTCTGGTAATGTCATCATCCCATGAGTAGTTACCACCTTCATTTGCGGAAATTTATCTCCTAATAAAGGTATTCCTTTATCTGACATTTTGATAAAAACACCAATTATGAATAGATATTCTCTATTTTTAAAATTTATAGTAATAAATTATAAGCTTCAACTTATAGTTGAAGTTCTTTAATATCCAGCATGAATTTTTAAAAAAATAGGAAAGATTTTTAGAATTAGAACGAGAATAGAATATTATATTAAAATTACACTTTTCGCTTCTTTAACTCATTGATTGCCTTTTCTGCTAATAAAAGTGCGTCAGTATAGTGAGACTTATATTTTTTCACTTGTGCGTCTAATTCAATTGTTCTATTTTGAAGTTCGAGAACCAGTTCGCTATTTCCTTCCCCTGTAGATATTGCGGAATCTGGGTTTTCCATATTTTCTTTAAGGTAGTTATATTTTTCTCGCCACACTTTTAATTCAGTTTGTAGGTCTTCAATTGCATCGTCACCAGTAATATTCTCTATTGATAATGGTGCTCCTCCACTTTCCTCAATATCCATTATCCTCTCTTTTAACATTCCAATTTCGTCTTCCAGCTCCTTAATTCTAACTTTTAACATCGCAATCTGATCTAAATATTCTGCTGATGTTTTTGGAGAAGTTATTTCTTTAAAAATAGATTTTCCCGTTTCTAATTCGTTCGCAGTTTTCTCTCCTAAGATTTTTTGCTTACGTTTCTGTAATTCTTCAACTGTATGATCTGACAGGTAATCAAGCGGGTTAAAACCTATTCCACCATGAGCTGTTGTCCTCTTGCGTATTTTTACAAACAGAGGTATTCCTTTAATTGCTTCCCCGCATAGAATCGATTCGCCTTTATCTAATCCTTGAATATCTGTTTTATTGCTCCGAGTTAAATCCTCTGCGCTTGAAATGGTAACATCAATATCTCGAATATCAGTTAAGTTATGGACAACCCAGCTTCCTGCTTGTGCTCGTATAGTTGTGTCCAATAACTGAGGTCTTTGGGTACCGATGATTAAATTAGCACCGAACTTGCGTCCTTCTTGCGAGAATAATTTTACTATTTCACATACCTCGGATTGTTTCTTTCCAGCAAATAAATGAGCTTCATCAAGCAATAAGTAAAACGGAGGAATTCTTCGACCCGTACTCGCTTGATATAATTTCTTCAGAAGCTTCCCAGCAATCATTTCTTGTACGTTTAAATCCATACCTCTCATATTCACAATTGAACATAAGTTTGGAGCAACAATATCGGTAGCGTCTAGAGAAAACAAGTATTCTACATCAATGTCCCCTCCTTTGTTTACACTCAAATCAGAGTATTCAATAATGCTACTTACAAATTCGCTTTCTTCTTTAACTCCTTCAGCTCTTTCATCTTCTCCTGCTTTAACTTTTAAACTCCCGTATTCTCCGTGTCTGTCTAAGATTACCAGAGGAATTCCTTTTTTCATAAATTCTTCGCAAAGTACACCCATCGTATAGCTCTTTCCTGACCCTGATTTTCCGGTAATGAAGATTCTCCCAAAGTTCTTAACTAATAAATTCACATCGAATTCATACCCGATTAATTTCCCTATAGAAACAGATTCTTCCGGTGGATTGGATATTCCTAATAATGTGGTAATCTGGAGTTCGCTTGCTCGATAAACTTCCGATCCTATGTCGAAGGGTCTTTTTGGTCTCTCGCCACAAACTTGCAGGTCTGCCAGCATTCCTTTCGCTTCACTCCACATCGATTTAATATTTAGCATGTAATTTGGTCTCTGTCCTTCCTCGTCTTTCTCTCCGTAGATTACAAAATACGCATTTCGTTCTATTGTAGGATCAGAAAATTGAACCTGAACCGTGTGAGTAGTCGTTTTTCCAATTAGATTTCCTACCTTGTCCTCCTTTACTTGTTTACCGTAATTTTCTTCATCTGACATAATAACTCATGTAAATTATGATTTATTTTAGTATTATATGTAAATTCTCATATATTAATAATATTGAACTATGTATTTCAATTAAATAAGCATATATAAATATTCATAAATCCAATTATTGTTCTTTAATCCTTTCTATAAATTATACTTTTTTTTACCATGCGAATTGGTTTATACGATTCCTTTGCTCTTCGTAATCCTTCTACGCCTAAGTCTTGTTCCCTATTAACAAATTGAACGCCACTATATACATTATTTAGAAATAGATTCCCTATTGCTTGGTATCCCCCGTCATACTCCATATGTGCCTTTTCAACGTGAATTACGAGAGTGTCTGAATTAAGCATTTCTCCAAAAGTATATCCCGCACATTTGTCATCAATACATATTAATGCTCCTTTGAAACCTAGTGTAGAAAAATTGTCTAATGCTTCGTATATAGCTTCTTGTTCCTGTTCCAATCCCTCGTCTTCTTCGCATTGTCGCATTACACACCATTCTAACTGCAATTTCTTGCATTTATTAATTAAATCCTCAGAAAGAATTTCAAATTTGTAATCATAAGTCTGTAGAAATTTATTTAACCATCTACGGTTCTGGCGATGACGGTTCCCTGGTAATGTCTTTAAAGTTTCAACTTCATAGACATAATCCCAATTATCTCGATCTTCAACAATTTCAAAGTTCATTGAATCAAATCTTTCATCATTAATAATTGAGGTCACTATCTCCTCTGGGACTCTATTAAATTCGGCCGTTTTATAATCTTTTGCGATATTAAATATCATTGCTGTAGGATTAGGACCAATCGGTGGAAAAAAATATATAGCATCATCCCTTCCGGATATTGAAGCCCTATTCTTTTTGAAATATTCTTTTGAAAAAAGAATTAAATGATCGTTCCATTCTACATAAAACCACTCGTAGAAGTTCCTCCACATAAAAAGATTTGTAAACGTAAATTCAGAATTTTGAGGTGGATATTTC
>Ga0114922_10003657_pt1 | contig 14323 bp, 4 predicted proteins | sample AartaG_FD_100975 | JGI IMG/M metagenome (GOLD analysis project Ga0114922, IMG submission 100975) | Deep subsurface microbial communities from Aarhus Bay to uncover new lineages of life (NeLLi) - Aarhus_00045 metaG | ecosystem: Environmental > Aquatic > Marine > Oceanic > Sediment | place: Aarhus...
CACACTTCGCCGCAGCAGGCGAGGCGGATCTGCTCCTCCTTCGCGCCATCGCCGGCCTGCTGGGCGGCACGCAAGTCAGGGGCCTGCCGGTCGCAGAACTCCACCATGGCCTTCGTCCGCTCGAGTGTGACGGCGGCAAGGCCATCAACATCATCGGCGAGCTTTCTCGGCGCGTATCCCTCGATGCTGATCTTCGACACGTCGAACTTGGCGGTGCGGTGCAAGGCCTGCATGTGCGGAAAGGTCGCGCAGTCCTGCATCAGGTGCGAGAGGCAGCCAAGTTGGATGATGGGACGCATGAACTCGCCCGACTCGAAGCGACCCATGATGCGCGGTGTGTACCATTCGATGGCCGGATAGGTGCCGCTGGGCGCATGCCCGAAGCGACGGCCGACGCCCGTGTTGGGATTCCATCCAGTGAACTCGCAGATCTCCCACTCACGGCGGGTATCGGGCGTGCGCGGCTCGTCCGGAAGACCTGACCAACCGCCGAAGGTCCCGTAGTTGTTCCAGTTGCAGTCCGGGAGATGGGTGTAAGTGCCGATGAACGCGGCTATCTCGGGCTGCAGCCAGGCGCGGTCCTCCGGCGGAAGTGCGCAGAAGGCGGCGTAGGCCATCCAAGTATGATCGCCGCCGTGCGCGGGCCGTGGCACCTCCGAGGCAGCAGGGGCGCCGTGTGCGCAAGATAGCAGGGCCAGCAGCGTGAGAGTCAACTTGATCCCTCCGTATCGCCCGCGCTCAGTATTGCAGGCCGCAATCGCAGAGAACGTAGAGTTAGCTGTGCGGTTGATTTCTCCTCCTGTGACCGACTATACTGCCAGTGGCTGTCTGCAAACCTGAGAGCGGAGGTCGGGCAACAACGATGAACGACGCGGCGCGTGCCCTTCCGGCGAAAGACGTGAGCCTCGTGCGCGCTCTTGCCGCACAGGTGGTGGAGCTTGCCACCAGCGAGGAGTACGAACGCCGGCGGCAACGCTGGCGCGATGTCAATGAGCGCCGGCAGCCGGACCGCGCTCCTATGTGGTGCCGACCTGCCGGCGTCTGGCGGGAGATAATCCCCCAGGACGCGCTGGAGTGCACCGACCCGCTCTGCCGACAGACCGAGTACGCCTTCCGCCGCGATCTGTACAAGGACTGGGTCGGGGACGATCACATCGTGGAGCCCTGGTGGCCCATCCGCGCGGCCTTCTCCTGCAGCAGCGAGCACACCTGGGGGCTGGAGACCCACCGCTCGATCGGCACCACCGAGCAGGGCGGCTTCCGCTACTATCACCCCGTTCAGACGCCGGCTGACTACGAGAAAATCACGGTCCCGGAGTTCAGCTACGATCAGCAGGCAACAGAGCGGGCGGCCTCGCAGATGCAGGACTTGCTCGGAGAGGTGATGCCGGTGCGCATCACCGGCTCGCCGCCGCTGGGACCGCAACTGTCGGTCTACCTGGAGCAGTTGCGCGGGATGGCCCCGATGATGGAGGACCTCGCCTTCCGGCCGGAGCTGGTGCACCGGGCGATGGCCAAATTGACCGAGGGCGTCCTCCGAGCCCAGTGCGCAGCCGAACAGGCCGGCATACTGACCACGAACCACCACGAGCCGATGTTCTGCAGCGATCCGCTCAATGAGCCGCCGGCCTCCGGGCCGGTGGGCCTGCACCAACTCTGGGTCGCGGCCAACAGCCAGGAGTTCGACCAGGTCTCGCCCGCCATGCAGGAGGAGTTCCTGCTGAGCTATCAGAAGGTACTCTTCCAGCAGTTCGGCGCGGTGCAGTACGGCTGCTGCGAGAACCTGACCACCAAGATTGGCATCGTGCTGGGCATCCCGAAGCTGCGCATCTTCGTCTCGTCCTACTGGACGGACATAGACAAGGTCATTGAGGCCTGCGGCAAGGACTACACCATTATGTGGCGTCAATCCTCGGCGCAGGTGACGCTCCCCGACGACCTGGAGGAGCATCGCCGGCACCTGGAGTCCGGCCTCAAGCAGCTGAAGGGGCACTACTACGAGGTGGTGCTGCGGGAGTTGGAGACCTTGCGCGGGCGTCCTGAGCGGCTGCGCGACTGGGCGCGCCTGGCCATCGAGACCGCGGAGAAGTACGCCTGACTCGCCGCGCGCGCCGTCCGGTGTGATAGGGGACAGTCACCTGTTCGACTACCAGGCTCGGGCCATTCGACCGCGGCCTGCCCGCGGACAACGCGCAGCCGGGGCAGCGCGAGAGGTGACTGTCCCCGCCTGCTCCTCCGGAGGATGATGATGCGCTACCTGATGCTCCTGAGTGCTGCGCTCGCAAGCCTGCCCGCCTGGGCGCAAGAGGGCTTTGCCTACCGTCCGGCCGGCGGTGACTTCGAGGCGACGGAGGTCGGCACATTCCCGCCGGGATGGGGACGTTCGGGGGACAAGAGCGTCTCCTGGGAAGTGATCAGCGAGAACCCTCATGGCGGGCAGCATTGCCTGCGCGCCGTGTCCGACGGAGCGCGCGCTTACATCTCGTCCCCGCGCACTGTCGTCATCCCCGGCCGGCGTTACACCTACTACGTTCATCTTCGCAGCCAGCCGCCGGGCGTGCAGGCGCGGCTGTATCTGGACGCGGGGAGGGTCGAGGGCAGACACCGCTACTGGTCGGCCGACGCCGTCCCGGGCGGGGGCTGGCGCGAGTTCGAGCTGTCGCTGACCATCCCCGAGGAGCCGGGCTTCGATGAAGCTCAGCTCACCATGCGCCTGGACATACTGAGCAAAGGCGAACTCTGCGCCGATGACTTCGTGCTCGAGGACACCACGTATCGGCTGTCTCGTGGCGAGCAGGCCGAACTCGAGCGCGCGAGAGAGCGCTCGGCGGCGAAGGCCGAGATCATCTTCTATCTCCTCTTCGACGGGGCCTGGCAAGCAAGCGAGGCGAGCGGCTCGCCCGATCCCCTGGAGGCCGAGGGCCTTTCCTTCGCTCCCGGACTGATGGGCCAGGCCGCCGTCTTCGCCGACGCGCCGCGGCTCACCTACGCCTGCGCGGGCAACGTTCGCAAGGATCATGGCACCGTCAGTCTCTGGTTTCAGTCGCGCTGGGATCAGGAGCAGCCTGCCTGGGCCGCCTGGTTCAGCGAGAATCCGCCGAACGAGCCCGGCGGCAACCGGCTGTGGTTCTGGAAGTACGGCTCCCGCGTGCGCTTCGACGTGCGCGATCCGTGGGACCACCTCCTGATGACCGCATGTCCGCGCTTCAGCCCGGGCGAGTGGCATCACCTCGCCGCCACCTGGGATTGCGAGCGGGGCAGCCGCCTGTTCATTGATGGCGTCGCCTTCTACCGAATGGCCCACGCCGGCGAGGCCCGCTTCACCTGGCCCACCGTCGAGCATGAGTTCTTCATGATCGGCGCCGACCCCTCGAGGGCTGACTCCTCCATCCACGGCCTCATTGATGAGTTCAAGCTCTACGATGATGTGCTGTCGCCCGCCGACATCGCGGCTGAGTTCCGCCGGGTGATGCCGGTTGATCTCAACCTCGACGAGAGCATCTTCCGCGCCTGCGAGCAGCCGCCTCTCCGCATCGCCGCGCGGAACCGCTCGGACGCGGCCCAGTCTGCCCGCGTGTCCTGGCGTCTGCTGGGGCCCGACGACCAGGAGCTTGACGCCGGCGTTTCCGAGGCGATGAACGTCCCGGCCGGCGGACGCGCGAGCTTCACCGTGCTCTGTCCGGCCCTTGGTCCGGGCGAGTACCGGCTGGACTGCACCTGGCAGGGCGAGCCGCCTCGGTTCACCAGCCTTCACTTCTACGCGCGGCATCCTCGCGCCGCTCGCGATGTCGTGGATCGGGCCGAGCTGGATGAGGGCCGCCTCAAGCTCGTGGCCGAGGTGGACTGCACCGCGGATCTGACCGCAGAGCGCTTCGCGCAGTGGGGCGAGTCGCGCGTCGTCACCTCCGGGGCCGGCAGGTATCGCGAGGCCGACGCGAAGCGCTGGGGCCGCATTGCCTTTCGATTGCAGGCCGCCGCGGTCGGCTCGCCCCACCTGCTGGTGGTCGAGTATCCCGACGACAAGGAGCGCATCTTCGATGTGCTCGTCAACTCAAAGGAGTACCCGATCACCCAGGACTGCTGGAGCGGCGTTATCTGCGGCCGCGAGCTGGCCAACTCGGGACGTATGACCGACCTGCCGATCCTTCTCTGGCCGCGCGAGACGGACTTCGCCGTGGTTCTCACCACCTGGGAGGAGGGCCACCCCGCCGCCGTGAGCCGGATCCGCCTCTACGAGGTCCAGGGCGAGCTTCCGCGCCTGAAGGTGACGGACTTCGATGCCGACGATCCCCGGCGCGTCGGGCTGTACTGGGAAGACCCCACGATCAACAACTGCTACGGCCGCACCGGGCCCTCATCAGGCGTCGGCGCAATGCCGCACTTCGAGGCGACCATCAGCCGTTGCCTCGATCAGCTTGCCTTCTCCGGCCAGAATCTCGTGACCTATCCGTTGACCTGGTACACCGGCCCGCTCTACCCCTCGCTCGATGTCGAGATGGGCAAGCGCGGCCTGGCCGCCGATCGCCATCCGGGCGACTTCGTCGAGTTCATGCTCGACGCCTTCGCGGAGGAGGGAGTCGGGCTCATCGGCGAGATACGCACCTTCGTGACTCACTCCCTCATCGGGCGCTCGCAGACGAACATGGCGCTCGTGCGAGCCGGCGAGCCCACCTACAACATGATTCGCGACGATGGCTCACTTGTCACCAGCACCTTCCACGCGAGAGACCCCGTGTACAACCCCCTCGCCTCCGAGGTCCGCGAGAACTACCAGGCGCTGATTGACGAGATCCTCAATCGCTACGGACGGCACAAGGCCTTCCTGGGGATCAACCTGATCTTTCACACCGCCCAGCCCATCTGGTTCGGCAGCATTCATTCGGGCTACGGCGACGCCAACTGCCAGCGGTTCGCCGGGGAAACGGGCATCGAGCTACCCTTTGACGCGAAAGAGCCGTTCCGCTTCAGAAAGCGCGCGAAGTGGATCCTGGACAATCACCGCGAGGAGTGGATCGCGTGGCGGTGCCGGCACGTCACTGACTGGATCCTTCAGCTCAACGAGAGGGTCCGCCGCTTCAATCCGCGCTTGAGGCTCTACTGCACCATCCGTCTGCCGCAGAAGCCCGACCACCTTGCCAGGATCGAGGCGGGCGAGGCGACCGCCGAGGACTATGTGCGCGAGGCGGGCCTGGACCTGCCGCGGGCGCGCAACGTCGAGGGCCTGGTCATTGACTACCTGCTGAACCCGTGCGACGGGCGCTGGTGGAAGGCCAACGCCCGAAGCATGCCGGAGGCGTGGCTCAAGCGCGATATTGACTTCGACCCCACGCGGCTCGGCTTCTACGCCAACCCCGGCCGGCAGATGGTGTGCTTTCACAACCGCTACTTCGAGAGCCCCATCGGGCGCCAGGAGCCGATCCCCGGCTACTGGTGGGGGAGCTTCGGGTGGCGCGCGGGGGCGAACACTCCGACCCGCGAGCATTTCCTGGAGTACTACGCGCAGGCGCTCAACGCCTTTGATGCCGGCCTCATTGCATCCGGCGGCTTCACCGTCGGCACGGTGGGACACGACCGCGAGGTCGAGCGCTTCGCGCGCGCCTTCCGAGCGCTGCCCAACGCGTACTTCCAGCCCCACGCGGCCTCCGTGGAGCCCCTCGCCGTCCGCCACGCCTCGCTCGACGGCAAAGGGTACTTCTATCTGCTGAACACGAGCGGAGCCGAGCTTGAGGTGCGCCTCGCCCTGGCGGACGCTGGAGAGGTCCATCCTCTCTGCCCCGACACGAGGCTCAACGTGTCAGCCTCAGAACTCGCCGGCACCCTCGCGCCGTACGAGCTGGCGGCGTACGAATGCGGCTCGCCGGAGCCGAAGCTCGGCCCCGCCCAGGTCACGCTGCCGGACTGGCAGCTCTCCCGCCTGCAAGCGCGGTTGGAGGAGCTGAGGGCTCTCGCGGCGGGCGATGAGCGCGGCGAGCAGGTCATCCGCGAGTGCGAGGACCTCCTCCAGGCAAAGCGCTACCGCACGCTTGAGGTCAAGCTCTGGAGCTACCATCCCACCCGCCTCGAGGGGGTCGAGCGTTAGCCGTTCGCGGATTGACGAGGTCCTGGGTTGCAGTCAGCCGAAGACCGCTGCCCAATAGAAGTCGTGAGGGAGGCATCGCGATGGCAAAGATCGTGTCACTCGCCGGCCTGGCCGCGCTCCTGGCTGGCCTCGTGATGGCCCAGGAGGATACTGCACCCAGGGAGGCGCTTCAGATGGCTGAGTTCGTCCCGGAACTCACGGATGACATCCTCTTCAACCCGCGCATGGGGCTCTATCTGTCATACTTCCCCGCTGACGCAGAGCCGGATGAGTGGTTTATGAAGATCGCCGACATCGTGTACCGTCGACAGGAGTGGGCCACGCTCAATCCCGAGGAGGGCGTGTACGCCTTCGAGGAGTACTTCGGGCCGATCTTCGACCTCTGCGTCAAGCAGCACGGCAAGCGCGTGGCCTTCGGGGTGATGTCCCAGAGCATGCACTCGCGCGAGAGGTACGTCACGCCCCAGTGGGTCTTCGACAAGGGCGTGCCGAGCGTCACGCACATCGCCCTGCGCGAGCACGAGCAGATTGACCCCGTCTTCTGGGACGATCGCTACCTGGACCTCTACTGCGAGTTCATCGGCAAGCTCGGCGAGTACCTCGACGGCAGGGAGGGCTTCGAGTTCATTGACATGCGCGGCATCGGCGAGTGGGGCGAGATGCACCTGGCGCGCTGGACGCCGCAGCAGCTCGAGGAGACCGGCTACACGGACACGAAGTACATCGCGGCCTATCGGCGGCAGATTGACGCCTTCGCCGAGGCCTTCCCCAACTCGCAGGTCTTGCTGAACGTGGGCGGGCCGAAGTTCCTCACCATCATGGACTACGCGGCGATCGGGGGCATGCACTTCCGCCAGGATGGCCTCAGCCCGTCCGGCGCGAGTCACGACGTAGGCGGGTGGCTCTACGAGCCGTACTCGCGCCGCGGGGTGATCTGCAACTTCGAGTTCCACAGCGGCTACCGCTCGATGCAGGAGAAAGGCTGGGACCTGCCGACCACGATTGACAGGGGCCTGGACGCGCCCATCAGCTACCTCAACACCAACCTGGCGGCGCTGCGCGATCCGCCCGACGAGGTGCGCCAGCAGCTCACTCGCGCCGCGCGCAAGGTCGGCTACCGATTCGTCATCACGAAGCTGGAGTACCTGCCCGAGTTCCACCTCGACGGGGAGCATCCGGCGCGCATCCCCCTCGTCAGCACCTGGCGCAATGACGGGGTCGCGCCCTGCTACGACAGCTTCGCCCTTCGGTGGTCGCTCGTCAACGCGGAGGGCGAGACCGTGGCCTCGGCGCTGACCTTTCCCGAGACCCCCACCACACAGTGGTGGCCGGGCGAGGAGCAGAGCGTGCGGGCTCTACTGCGAGTGCGTGCCGATGTGCCGCCCGGGCAGTACCGGCTGAAGGTAGCGATGATCATCCCCGAGACCGACAGGCACATCCTGCTCGCCATCGCCGGACGCGATGACCAGGACCGTTACGACCTCTGTGAGATCGCCGGAGTGCCCGGCGAGGGGCAGGCGGGCATCATCTACGAGGAAGACTTCGAGGGCGACGCGCAGCCATGGGGCACCTCAGCGGGCATGACCGCGACGGTTGACGGTGCGAACGCTCACTCCGGGCAAGCGTCCCTGCTGGTCGCGGGCACACACGAGCGCGGGTGGAACTACACCTCCTTCCGGGTGCCAACGCCGCTGCTGCCCGCGAGCAAGTACCGCCTGTCGGCCTGGCTGCTTGTCGAGGAGATGGAGCCCGGCGGCCACGCGCCCTACCTGAAGATCGGGGTCAACAACCTGGAGGACGAGTGGATCGAGAACCACGGCACCAACAGGTACGACCTCTCAGAGCCCGGCACATGGCAACGACTCGAGCGGACCGCTGAGGTTCCGATGAACGCGGGCTGGGCGCACCTTGCCATCGAGAAGGGCGCTCACAGCACGCCCATCACCGCGAGAATCAGACTCGATGAGGTCAAGCTCGAACTGCTGGAGGCGCCGTAGACGCCCCGACGCGACCATTCCCCACCACGCGCAGCACCCGCTCTGTCACGCCACCTAGTGATATGCCACGGGGCCGGCGGCGGCTTCGATGGAGTACTCGGTCCCGTCCGCGCTGCGCCCGAGCCCCGACAGATCACCGTCGAAATGCAGTAGCGCCGTGGTCTGTCCGTCCGCCGCGAACGGCCCCGCCGGCGGCTCGAAGTCGGCATCGTAGCGCGCGACCCCTGAGATGCGCAACTCATCAATCTCCGCCCTGACCGCACGTCGGCCGTTGGTGAGCGAGCCAAGCTGCACCGCGTACGGCTCCTTCACGTGCACGCGCACCGAGGTGTCTTCACCCATGCGTTCAGGCTTGTTGACTGCCGTCGCGCCGCTGATGCGCTTGCCGTCCACGTAGATACGCAGCCAGTCCTCGGGCTCAGCGTCAGCCTCCCAGACGGCCGCGACGTGGTACCACCGGTCCGGGCCCCATCCTTCGATCGTGTCAAGGGATCCATACGTGCCCCAGCCGGCGTAGTTGGGCGTGTACACCGCGAAGCGCAGTGTACTCGCGTCGTGATTATCAATGAGCACCGACGAGTAGTTGACCGTGTACGGGTGTTGCGGCCTGACCGGTCCGAAGTGCAAGATGCCGTGCCCTGGCTCCCACATATCGAAGCTCCGCGAGAGCTCACCGCGACGGCCGCTCCATTCGGGACGCAGCCAGAGTTCGATGGTGCCTGCCCGTGGGTTGAATACCGAGACCTGCTCCTCCTGCCCCGCCACCGTTACCATTGACGGAAACGCGCATGCTCCGGCCAGCGCGCCGCTTCCGTCTATACCCGTGTCATCGCTCAGGACCGCACCGACCTCGTTCGTTCCAGGCCAGCCGCCGATTCGAACCCATCTCTCCACCGTCGTCTCCTCACTCTCCAGGATCAGCCGGATGCCGCCTGACTCGACGGGGTTCAGGAAGCCGACCTCGAAGGCGTCCCGCGGCTCCCAGACATAGAGTATCGCCTGCTGCTCGGCGAGCGGCCCGCGGTAATGCAGCTTGCCCTCGGCATCGTAAAGCTCCGCGCTCAGCTTCACCTCGTGCAGCACTCGTGCACTGCTGACCCTCACACCGAACTTGCAGACCGTCGCAACGCGGTCGGGCAGCGTCTTCGTCTCGGCCTGGAGGCCGGCCACCTCTATCTCGGCCTGCGGCGGCGGCGCGATGAAGTCAGGCGGAGTGAAGGTGACCGCGCGGTACTTGCTCAGATCGTGGAAGTCCTTGTGCTCGGCGGCCTGGATGGAGCTGATCTCGCGGGTGTCGTTGGCGCTCATAGACTCCCGTCCGAAGTTCGCCTTCCAGCCGGGACCGACCGCATCCGAGCCCAGGTCGGCCAGCGAGATGCGCACTTCCACGTCCCAGCGCCCTTCGCGCTGGACGGTCGCCAGCTCCAGGTCGGCCGCATCCCAGCTTGCGTCGCGCTTGTAGGTCGTCATCCCCTCGTCGGTGCGCACGGGACTGCCCTTCGCGTCATAGAGCGACCCGGCGGCGTTGATCATCAGGTGCACGTATTCCCCGTTCATCTGAGGCGGGACCAGGAAGACCTCCAGGATGTCGTCCTCCATCAGCGCCTCATCGCGCTCGCGTTCCTGCGCCACCGGCCGGCCGCCATCGGGCACCCAGCAGCTCCCACCCACGTAGAGGTTGTCCTCATCGCAGAGCAGCCGCACAGTGGTGTGCGCGCTGGCGATCTTCCTGTCCTCCTTGTAGACGAAGAAGCTCTCGGAGGGGTAGACGGTGCCCCAGGATGCTTCGTCCAGCCGGCCATCCACGGTGATCTCCCCCGCCGCTCTTCCCGCCTGCACCATGCGCCGCTCGCTCAGCCTCTTCAAGATCTCTTCAGGCACTCCGCCGGCGGCCACGAGCCCGGGCAGTTCCTTCTCCGTCTGCTCCAGCTCCTTGAGCGCCAGGTCCCAGTCGAGTTCCATCCCGGGCGTGTACTGCCGGAACAGCCGGCTGTACCGGGTCACGCCCTTGGCCTCGTACACCGGGTCGTCAGGGCGCTCGGCCAACAGGGCTTCGCCATCCTGCCTGCCGTCCTCGACCGCTGTCCTTCCCGCCTCCACTGCGCCCCTGGCCTCCGCCAGCTTTCCCTCGCGACCCAGCTCTCGCGCACGCAGGTTTTGCGCGCGAGCCTCCGCCATCCACCGGCAAGAGTGCAGCACCTCCCGCAGGTAGACGAAGCGGCGGAAGGCGTAGCCGTCCATCCCGAGCTTATCGTCGGGCCCCTCGCGCTTCGCCCAGGCCTGATCCAGCAGCGCCATCGCCTGGCGGGCCCGGTCCACCTGCCAACTCATGCGCTCGAAGCTGCTCAGCGCCGCCAGCTTCTCGGCGAAGATCTGGCCCACGGACACGTTCTCTGACAGCGCCCCGATGATCTCATCGTCCACCTGGCGACCGAAGAGGTTGCGCACAACGTGCGGCAGAATGACCTCGTAGATCTCCCCCACCGGCTCGCCGTGTTTCCACTGCTCCTCGCCGCCCAGCCGCTGGAACGGAGCGGCTCCGGGGGCCTTCACGTTCCACGCGTACTCGACCGTCGCCAGCCCCTCGATCGGCAGGAAGCTCTCCGAGGTCATCGGGAACATGAAATCCCGGCTACCGCCGTAGAAGGTGCCGAGGTACCTGGGGTGCTCCTCAAAGAAGGTGTCCCACCCCCTGGTGAAGCTGGCCCACCAGGTGAAGACCCCGCGGTCGCCGATGAGTTTGCGGTAGGTGTCAACGTTCTCCTGCCCGGTCTCGCGGATGCAGAAGGTCACGTCCGGCGGCAGCATCTCCGTCACCCGCCGCCAGAACACCTCCCACTTCTCCCGCAGCTTGCGCGCGGCATCGGTAACGCCGGGGCCGGGGCCGTACTTGCTCGCAATGTACTCCTCCGCGCCCTCCTGCGTGAATATGCGGATGTTGTACGGGTAGAGCGTGAAGTGCACGCGCACCTCGGGCGCGTGCTTCTTGAGCGCATCGTAGTATATCTGGTGCTTGTGCGCGGTGGCAGCCGCGAAGTCATCGCCCCATCGCTCGCGGCACCTCTCGCAGCGGTCATTCCACTGCGCCGGGCTGAGGAACCCGCCGGTGTCCGTATCGTGGAAGCCCACGTCGGTGACACCCATGTCAGCGCAGAACTGAGCCAGGTCTTCGGCGGTCTGCGCGCGCATCTCATCGAGCGACCAGCAGCGTATCCACTCCTTCCACCGGGGGTTCTGCAGGGAGGGCCCGTCATACTCAGGGTGCTCCTCAACGAGGCCCGCGAACGGCGCCATGGCATAGAATAACGCGCCGATGCCGCGCTCCTTGCCGTACTGGATGCCCTCCTTGAACAGCGCGCAGGCCTGCGGGGTGATCCTCTTGTACCTCGTGCTATCTATGTAGAACTCCCTGTACCAAAGGGCGGACACCTTCCAGCGCAGCAGACGGTCATAGTGCTCGCGGATGGCGGACAGGTAGCGATCCCGTGCCTGCTCGCTTATCTCGCTAGCGGAGCGCAGGTTCGCGATGAGCCCGACCAACTCCGGGACCATGGTGCCGCCGGTGCGCGCGCTTCCGAGGATGAAGTGCTGGAAGTCCGGCCAGTCGGTCACCTTCGCCTCCCGCACGAGGGCATTCCCGTCGCGCGCAAACATCAGCTCGCCGAGCGTCACGCAGGCATAGAGCGCCCCGATGTTGTCCGCGCCTGCCAGCAGTATCTCCGTGGCCTCTCCTGCCCGGCGCGAGGCGATCACGTATCCCTTCTCACCCGGCTGGTTGGGGCCGACCTTGACCTCGCCGGCCTGCGCCGCCGCCTCGATCATGGGGTTGCTGTCCCGCGTGCCGATGATGATGCGCAGCGCCGCCTCGCTCGCCTGGCCCGCCTGTGTCATCTCCGGCGCCTCGCCGCCCAGCTTCACGACCTGATCGCGGATCCACTGCGCCCCTATCTCGTCCTGCCTGGTGGGCTCTGAGCCGAGCACGAGCACGGCTCCCGCCATCGGCAGCTCGCGGCCCGTAAGTTCAATCTCCCTGGGCATCGGCACGATGTCGAGGGTCTCCCAGAGGGCGGCGTCCGGCACAGCGAAACCCACCGACGCACACACCGAGAGAAACGCCACCGTCATCAACAACAGGCTCCTGATCGAGGCCATGCTATGAACCCCCTCGCTCGCTTCTTGGCGGTCGGCGCGGCAGCACAGGCGCCCTGCCTGGGTAATAGTAGTGCAGTCTGACGGTGAGTTACACTTGCTTATTCGCCGCGGCAGGCCAAGTCCCTGCTGCGTGGCCCGAGCCTTCGTCGGCCGAGCCCGCCCGTCCGGGATCGCGCGCGGCACCTGGTCGAAACCACGCCTGGCAGGAGGTGACGACGCCCCCACCGGCTAAGGTTCCGACAGGCGGAGGGGCTCTGCCATCATCCCACAGCACCGGCGAAGCTGCGCTCAGCCTCAACGGAGTCCGGGAGCAAAGAGCCATGTCAGCTAGGCCATTCGTGTGCGCCGCGATCTGTCTGCTGGGCGCTCAAGCGACCCGGGCTGAGCCGTGGGACCTCGCGGGCGCTCGGCCCCGCCTGGGCGGGGTCACAGGCGACGGCCTCTGGGTGAATGGCAGGCCCATCTACCTGGTCGGCGTCTGGGTCGGGGGCACTGTCAGCACCGCGCCGAGCCTGTACAAGCCCGACCTGGACGGGGACAACATCGCCTACTCAGAGCTACTTTCAGCCGAGACCGCGCCGCTGCTGGGCATCAACTCCGCCCATCCGCAGATGTCGGCGCTTCGGGTGATGCGGCCCACCGGCTGGTTCGCCGAGGACCGTCACACGCAGCCGCGCTGGGAGCAACTGCAAGCGTTTGTCGCGGGCCTCGGCGATCTGCCGGTGACCGTTGACTGCGCCGGCATCAAGGCCTTCGACGGCGCCTCCGTGCCAGCGGAACTCAAGCAAGTCAACCGCGCATGGCACTCGTTCGTGCCGCTCTGCCCGGAGCACCCGCAGGCATGGCAGCTCTACGAGAGCTACTGGCAGGACTGCGCCCGGCAGATCGTCGAGGCCGGCAGCAATGCCATCATCTACGAGCTTTTCAACGAGCCGACCTACAACTGCCGCTGCGCGCACAACAAGCACGAGTTCGCTCAGCGGATGGCCGCCCGCTATCAGACAATCGAGGCGGCGAACGCCGCGTGGCGCACAGATTTCGGCAGCTTCGACGCGGTGGCCAACATGGACGCGCCCGAGCAGACGCCGGGCCTCTGGTGTGACTGGATCAAATTCATCGGCGACCGCTACGTGGAGATCCTCGCGGCGGGCAAGGCGGCGATCGAGAGCGTGGATCAGCGGGAGCCGATGTACTTCCTCGACCAGCCCTCCGTGAGCACCACCTACCTGCGCTGCAACGGCATAGACCCGGTGAAGCTCAACTCGCTGATGGACATCGTGGGGATGGAGGGTGGCGTGAGCTTCGGCGCCAGCCAGCCGCGCGAGGAAGAGGACCCGATGGCGGCGGTACTGGCGAGCAAGGGCCTCTTCAGCCACCAGCTCTATCTGGACCTGGCACGCGCCTTCGGCAAGCCGATCGTGAATACTGAGACCTACTGCGGGCGCTTCTTCAGCAACGTGCGCTTCCCGTCTCACCGCGAGGACATCCTGACCGAACTGTGGGAGGAGATGATCCACGGCGCGGCGGGGTCGTACTTCTACAACTGGGGCCGGCGGTGGTGGGAGTGGCAGGACCTCGCCGGCGCGAAGCACTTGGCCCGCGAGATCAAGTACAAGGCGTACTCGATGCTGAACCCGTACGCCTTCCCGCCCGAGTCGCTCAATGGCTTCAAGGACTTCCTGCGTGACATGGAGAGCGTCGGCGACGAGCTGCTGAGCGGGCCACGGATCGAGGGCCAGGTGGCCCTCCTTATCTCGCAGCCGACTGTCCGGCAGCTTTTCAGAGGCCGCTCGCCCACTGAGAAGGGCCCTTACGAGGAGATCGTCCGCGAATGGTACGCGGCCCTGACCCTGGCGCAGATACCGCTGGACGTCGTCTGGGAGGAGCAGCTTGAGACGGCGGACCTGTCGCGCTACCGGGCGATCCTCGCCCCCGGAGCGCAGTACGCCTACCGCGCCACGGAAGAGCCCCTGAAGCGCTTCGTTGAGGAAGGCGGCCTCCTGATCGCCACCGAGGGCGCCTTTGCCTGGGACGAGTACGGGGAGCCGTGGCGCCAAACGGCCGGTGAGCAGGCGACGGGGATGGCGCTCGAGGC
>Ga0114922_10003658_pt1 | contig 14321 bp, 12 predicted proteins | sample AartaG_FD_100975 | JGI IMG/M metagenome (GOLD analysis project Ga0114922, IMG submission 100975) | Deep subsurface microbial communities from Aarhus Bay to uncover new lineages of life (NeLLi) - Aarhus_00045 metaG | ecosystem: Environmental > Aquatic > Marine > Oceanic > Sediment | place...
AGCTCAAAAGAGGCTAACACAGCTGCCACTCCACCGAAAACAAAGAAGAGTAGGACATCCCATGTTCGGCCCGTAAACAGACTTACTAACATTGCTCCTGTGACTGTCGTCCAAGTGGCAGAGATTCTTTCATTGTGCAGCAGAATAACAAGTAAGGGAAGAACGGCGAACGGGACCAAATAGATGGGAAGAGTAGTAAACAAAAGGCACCCCTTACAAAGAGAAATGCTTATGATCAGCAATGAGAGGAGAAGTTCGAAAGGGGGTTTTTTCCTCCAGCCGGTCCACAGGATTTCCGAGAGGAACAGGCTATTAAGAACCACTATGAATAGTGTGGCAATCAGTATCCATGGACCCTTCCCATATAGGTCTTTCATTCCCTCATCCCGATAGGCAGCTAGCAAAAGGACATCCTCCTCATCTAGAACCTTACGAAAAGGCACAAGGATATCTCCTGGTTTGTATGTAATGATGTCAGAGGGGTACCGCTGAATGATGTTTTCGATTCTCCTGTCATTCTCCTTATTGTCGTACTTTAGGTTTGGCAGAAGTGTTGCAAGGGATATCTGAAGAACCGGGGCCAAAACCGCCTTATCCACCTGCCAGAAGAGTTGATTGACCCTCTCGTGCAGCGTGAGACGGGCCTCATCAAGGGTAATCAGGTCATGAGTGGGATGGGCCACAATGCCCGCTGGTTTTGGATAGAGGACCTCGATCGCCTTCTTTCCCTTGAGGGGCTCTGGATTTTCAACTATCTTGCCCTGCAGAATCGATTCCTCGAGGGTAAGAATACCAGCTACGAGGTTCTCAAGATCCTGGTACGAAAGAAGTTGAGCTGCCACTTCCGGGCCAAACGGCAACCCATACTCTATTTGAAAAAAATCCAAAAGATCCTGGGCCTTAGATAAGTTTGAGCCCTTTATGGTAGAAACCCTTTTGACAAAGGCCTGCATCTTCTTGTTTGCTTCCACCCCTCTATGGGGAACGTACGTATAAAGGGGAACATACTGGGAAAGGGCCATTGCCCGCTTACCACCAAGAGCTTTTTCTTGATCGAAGTTAAAGCGTCGTTGGGATCGGAAGGTGAAAGGAATAACCTTATTTGTTTGGAAAGGCACTACAAGAAGATAGGCATCCTCAATATGACATGCAAGGAGCGTTGTAACAACAAGCATAACATTAAGGAGCAGTCTCATCTTTTACAATCACGTGAGAGTCACCAGAAGTCTGAGGAGTGAAACCATTTCACAAGCTAACACAGCCATCATATGCCTTCTGGTTGATCGGAATCGTATCAAGTAGTACATTGCTGACCGGTACACTCGTACGTTGGCTTTCCTAGTGGGTATACCACACCGAGGGCTCATAGGGCCCGTTGACAGCAGCCTCACAGGTGTAAGTGGCGCCTGCTTCGCCGCCGCATAGAAGCGAGTCGCCATGAGGATCTGCACCGCCAGATGTTCTTCATCTCACTCGCGACAAGGTTCCGGATACAAAATTTCTGTTCTTCTTTGCCCTAGCTTTTGGTGATTTGTGGATAACCCATTGTCTTGGTTTTTCTTGAACAGAGATGTGAAGCTGACGATTGCTTGAATATGGCTACATCCCATAGCAGTGACCTTCAAGCACGAATCATGCCTGGTTGACATCGCAAAAGACACTTCTCTATGATTCCAGGTGGTTGGGCTGGGTTTGCGGGGTTGTCCGGATTGAAGGACGTGTACTATCCAAGAGGTAAATCTGTCGATCTGTCAGAACGCTGACACTCGGCAAAGGCAGTTCCAGCGCATTTGAACGCGCGGCGCGCTGTCTTTTGTCTGAAGAATTGAACCAGGCACAAGACGGAATAATCAATACTGCTTCAAAAGTCCACTGAGGACGAGGGAGGGAAAAGATTCATGTGTAAGCCCATTAGAGCGGACGCACTACTATATCTGGGGTTGTTTCTTGGACTTGCAGATTGTTGCCATCTTGCCATTGCGGTAACTTATCCGACAACGATATCCGTTATGAATAACACACCAAGTTTCATTGGGGAACCAGAAAAGGGCCGTAAAGATGTCATTCTGATATCTGTGACTCAAAAGACGGGCACTCAAATCATATAAGTTGCTTGCATTATCACCACTGAGACAATGAAGAACCCAGTGACAGATATCTTGCCAACAGTGAAACCCATCCGCCAAATCATTTTATCAACGATTTCTATTGCATATCACAACTTCTTCAGCTTTTCAATTGTTTTGCTCAATAGCTATCTTTGATCCAGGATGAACTGCCTGCTGCGCTAAAGATGGATTCTATGGTCGAGGCCTTTTGAACTTCATTTTAATAGGGCAGTTTCCCGGCGGACTACTTCTTTCAGCTCATGAAGACTCGATATGGTATGATCGCTTTCTGCCGCCACCGCATCGGTTACATCGCCGTTGTTCAGAAGTACGGTAACGGCTCCCGCACGGTTTCCCGCCTGGATATCGAATATGAAATCACCGACCACAAGTATCTGCCTGGGTTCAACGTTCAGTCGCCTGGCCGCCATCAGGATTCCCTCATGGCTGGGTTTGGGTTTGATCCAGTCGTCACGTGTAATGACCAGATCAAAATCGGAGAGATCGGTATTCTTGAAATTTTCCAGACTACGTTCCACTGAAACCCGGCTGTTACGTGTGATAATACCGGTGAAAAGACCTTCCCTCCGCAGATGGCATACGATCTCTTCTGCACCGGAGTTCGGTTGCGAACGGGCGGCCGCTTCTGCTTCGAAGCGATCCAGTTCAGATCGGGCAGTTTCCCGCATAACCGGATCGGGAATACATTCAACAAACTCAAGAACCGGTACATCGGCGGGACATCCCAAATCCAACTTCACCTTCTTGAAATCGAGCGCACCCGGTTTTGTCAGAGTACTGTCGAAATCGAACAATACGGCCTTTATGCGGCATACCTCACTTTTCATTGCTGCACTCCCCGCCCTAAAGGTCTGGCTTCGGCGGAGTGGGAACTATCAAGACGTCCAAGAGGAGTGGCACAGACAGAAATATCGAAATCATAGCCAAAGCCAAAGAGTAGCTGTTCGCTGTAGCATTCGACGTCATTTCCTTGGGTTACCAAGCCTCCCAAGGAACAGCATGCTTCCTGAACGGTTGTCGTGGATGAAGAATACGAATGGATGATCAGCTCGGAAAACCACAGGTGTGACTGGCGCTGCTGTAAGTGTCATCACCACCCCTGTTGCCGCTGCTGCCTCAGTACCCTCTTCGTTAACGTCCACGAACGCCTTGTGGATGACCGCAGAGATATAAAGCATCCTTGTGCCGTCCATTCCTGAGAAGTCTGCAATACTCGGCTTGAAAGCATCCGGCATACCCATCGATGCGAGGGTCGTCTCCAAACCGAACTGAGATTTCATCTTAAACCTTGGCAAATACACCACGACCTTGCGCTTCTGTAAAAGGGGAAAGAACGCTTTAAGGTTTTCTGCTGTGAGCCAAGTTTCCACTTGTAGCAAGCCGTCAATCTTCTTGGGCAACAGGACGATCATAGACAGTTCCTCACCAACATAAGGGAGTTCAAGTACCTGCATGTGAGCATTTTCCATATACTTGAACTCGCACTGCTGGCTCATCAGCGGCACATCTACTGAAGTATCAGAAGTGACCCAAAACTTGTCGTCTTTTGTAGCACTCTTCTCAAATTGGCTCGCCCAGATACCTTTGAAGTAAATGGCATTTGCAAGCACAAGCCGCGTCAGACTGTCGAGGACACCTTTCTTTATTAAGTCTTTGATCTTCTTATTTGTTTGGCGCTCTACCCACGCATTTATTTCCTGTCTGGCAGATTCATAAGCTGTCTTGAAGTCAGCATAGCTCAGTTCTGCCCGATAGTTCTTCGTAACCTGGTCAATAAATTCAGCAAGGAAAGGGTAGCCCTTTTGAGCCCAGAGCCCGTTCGCAACCCTAAGCTCAATGTTTTCTTTCTCTCGCAGTGCTTTGAGCTGTGTCTCCAAAAGACCAAACGCCTTGTGAAGTTGGTTTTGTTGTAAGGTAAAGTGTAAGACTTCAGAGATTTGTTTTGCAGTATTTCCTCCTGCACCAGCATAGGTCATAGCAAGCGCTGTTGAGATGCTGTAAGGAGAAAAGAAAAGATTGTCTCTTCCAGTCTTTATTTTTTCGTAAAGATCAAGCGCAAAAGTTGTATTGCCATCTACCAAAGCTTTGAAATTAATCTTCTCCTCAGCTCCTGCCGGTGTCCCTAACAAGAGAAGGCCTGACACAAGAAGTGTCGCGATAGGAAGCGACATCCTTTGACTCGCACTCATGATCTACTCCTTTTGTCTGCGGAGGGTTTGTAATGAACTATCGAAACATCCAGTTGCTCAGATGCATTTCACGCAAAACAGATGTCTAATTGAAATTACAGCGCTTGTCAAACTTGAAAGGCCAAATGTTGGTCCACTGAGGCCTTGGAAGACTGTTATCATCGAAGGCAAGTTCAGGTTAGAGTCGGTGATGATGTGTTCTATAGATCTAAAAAATTCCGGCTCTTAAGGTGAGTGGAAAAATCCTCTATGCCCGAAAAAATGGTCATATGGGATACCAAAGGAAAATCCAATTACGTCAGCATCACGAATAATTGAACAGGCTAAAATTGAGGGACGAGTACCATAAAACCGTGTTTTGGGCAACTACATCCAGAAAATCAGGGCAAGATGAGATGGACAAGACCAAACAGAAAGCCCCCGGTGGACTGCACACACTGGGGGCTTTGCACAAAAGGAGGGTCGTGACGAAATAGTGGAAAAGCGTCATGCCTCTCGGAAGGCAGGACCGTTTATAACCCCTGCATCGGCTTTTTGACAATGAAATACCCGAAAAGGCGGTGAGATAACAACCAGCCGGAAGTCGGTTGTAAGTCACGGAAGAAAACTTTGATGCAACACCGTGCCCTGCTACGGCAGGTAGCGTGCCCCTTTATAATCCATTTCGTAACCACCGTTGCAAATAACAGTTCCGCAGGGCGTGATTTTTCCCATCCCTCGCGGGAGGTTGTCCGTGACGGTTTTTGTCCTGCGAGGGTTGAAAGAGGCCTTGAGATCTATTCCCCATTCGTCTTGGAACTTTTCCTTCAAGACTCTGTTATCACGGGCGCTGTCATAGAGGACCCTATCGAACCAAGGTTCAACTTCCGGCAGATGCTCAAAAAGCCTTTCAACATGAGGAAAGAGACTTTCTGCGTCAAATCATTAACACTCTTGCAAGATCTATTGCTTGAAATATGTTTTGTCTGCTTTCCTGAACCATCGACCAATTCCAACCGATGCTGTCCAAGAGATCGGAGAACATACCATCTACCTGGTCTTCATCCTGTGAAAGGTAGGAATCGAGTTCATCGATCTGTTTTGAAAGAAAATCACAGGCTTTCAGATAGGAAATGTCTTTTTCATCCCCGTCATAATCCTCAGAATTGTGATGATACCTGACCATCATGACGACATCATCAGGGAACTTCCACTTGTTGAGAAGTTCACTTCCCAAGTCTGAATGATCCACTTCGAACCTTCTGTTCTCTTCATCAATAGGCGGAAACGGGTCATCTTGCGTAATACACATATATTTTTCCCTGAAATGCTGACCAAGTATCAAGTGGCCTATGTCATAAACCATACCGGCCAAATACAGCACTCCTCTCTTTTTTATGGATTCGTTTCCTGCAAAAACATTGATCAGGTTTGCAGACACAATTGAATGTCTGAAGACAGTGCGGACATACTTTTTCGGTACCCCGCTCAGGTTGTGAAAGCTGTTGATCAGAACAAGTCCAGATGCAATACTGCTGACCGTGTTCATTCCCAGAAGAACAATAGCATGTTGTATGGAGTCAACCTTCTTTGCACGTGCGTAAAATGCGGAATTTACCATTTTAAGAAGATGTGTGACCAGACCGGGTTCCTGTACAACTAGTTGTTCGAACTGGCGACTAGAGGCGAGAGGATCCTCAGTCAACAACAGGATTTTCTGGAGGATCTCCGGAATAGATGGGATTTCCGTTGCTTGGATAATCGCCTTTTTATCTATCATTTTCCGAAAAGTTATGTATCTCTTCCTTTTCGTTCTCCGAAAAACGTATCTATTTGTATTATTCGCTCTCAGGCATAGCCACTACTGAGAAAATAAGTGACCCTACCTTTTTTCAGTCTCCGCGGTTTCCGACAAGATTTCTTTCCACCTTGCCAAGTGGGCAAAAGCACGCTCAACAACGGTATCGATTTCAGATAGATCACGGAACGGTTTCAAGACATAATCAAGGGCCCCATATGTCCAGCTGTTTGCAACCTTCATGAGGCTCGTATAGGCCGTAATCATTATCACAACCGTTTCTCCGCGGATTTCCTTTATTTTTTCAAGAAGCTCAATCCCATCCATTTCGGGCATATTGATATCAGTCATGACGATATGGAACGGTCGCCAGGCGTCGGTTAACATATCAATGGCATCCTGAGCACGACTGGCTGTTTCAACCTCATAACCATCCAGTTCCAAATGTGTCTTAAGAGAATCAAGCACGCCCTGTTCATCATCCACTAGTAAAATCTTGACTTCGCTTTTTTCCATTTTTCCGCGTCCTGCAATCCGCATTTTTCTCTTCGTAAAATCCTATCCTCCTGCTTTTGCCAGGAAGACTCTGAATTCCGTTTCAACGTTTTCTTCACTCAGGACCTCTATCCTTCCGTGATGACGCTGAATAATGGTCTTGAATATGGCCAACCCGAGGCCATGACCTGCTCCTTGGGGTTTTGTGCTGAAATAAGGGGTAAAAATCTTTTCCACAGTTTCTTTGTCCATACCCATTCCATTATCCCTGATGCTCACAACATATTCCTCTTCGGACTGCGTCAGATTGATCTTGAGTACCCCGCGCAGTTCTTCGGAATCATTGTACCGCTCAGAGATAGTATCGCATGCATTCGTGATCAGTACAGAAAATGCCTGTTCCAACTGGAGTCTATGGCCCATGATTTCAAACTCGCAGTCGTTGTCCGATATGACATCAAGTAGTGCGCACCTTTGGATAATGAAATCATGGGACTTAACAAGGTCTTCCAGCAGACTCTTAAGCGAAATTCGAGCATGTTGCACAAGAGCATCCGATGTGCAGTCTTTGAGCCTGTCAGCAATAACGATAATGCGAACTGTTGCTTGAAGAATACCTTCAAGATTCTGGTGAATCTTGCCTCGAAGTACTGGTAAGGTGTACGGACCGAACTTCTTTTCCGGATCTTTCTCTCCCGCCTCTCTCAAAATCGGATCAAGTAATGCAATTATCTTCTTCAGGTTCATGGCATTCATACGTATGAACCCGTTGGGATTGTTCAGTTCATGGGCAATCCCCAGGACAATTTGATCCAGTATCGGCTTACTAATTTCAGGATCTTCAGAAAATTGATATTTTTCCATGGGCATAGTCCATTGTGAATTGTATGGTTTTAAATACTGAAATAAATAGTCGGACCTCACCATACTTCATCACTTTTGCTCAGTGAAATCTACAGACTATTTCTTCCCGGGCGGGCGACTTGACTGCAAGCTTTCACTACGATCTTCTAGACAGGAATAAATATCCTCAGTGATCTGCCTGGAAAGGACCGCCATTGCCTGGCTCATCGCCTCTGCCAGGGCCTCGGGACGTTTCTGATTACATGGCTTTGTTACATGATATGCCTTCTGAAAAAGGACCCCATTACTGACATCCGATCCTTTCTGCGCCGTGAAAGTAATGCTGACTGACAAAACGGCCTTCCATGACTCATCCATATCCCATTCAAAAAACTCATCCACCGTACCTTCCAATACATGCGAGGGCAACAACATACTGTCATGTGGCAGCACAGCCCTGAACAGACCTGACTGCCTCATATCCCGATGTATAAAATGGGTGACCAGGTCGCGGGGATTGGCCTGCCATTTGTAATAGAAATAGGCATTCCTTTTAAAGGACTGATTCCGGTAGATGATTTTATTGGAATTATATATTGGAGCCACGTTAAACCGCGCCAGCCTGATTACATACGGAAGAGGACTGAAGCGGGCTATCTGGGGAGGGTCATATTCCAGAGTACAAAAATCGACTTTATTCCTTGGCTGCTTAAGGTTCATACAGGCGCCAAAGAATAATGGCAGGAAGAGGAGCAAAACAGATACCTTTATTTTGCAAGTCATACGAAATATTCGGGGTTGATTCCAACTTGGGCTACTTGAGTGTTTCCCCCTCATCCTATTCTTATTAATCCAGTTTTCGGGGAGTGGGCGGTTCTCCAAACACTAGTTGAGACGGATGATCAGCAATAATCTCTATCAGACGGTCCAGGTTTTCACTTGCTTTCTCCAGATTCTGGGTCACAACCAGAAGGTGGTGTCTGAGCTGCGATAGCGAAACATCTGCTTCGTTTACCAGTGAAGAACCTTCACTCATTAATATGTTGGCATTCCCCATGGCCTTTCTGAAATTTTCAATGCCTTCTTTAATGGTTTTTTCTTCTTCATTGGCGATACCATTCATCCGGGCAAGAGTATTCTCCAAAAAATTTGCACTTTTGTTTGCCTTATCCATTATTTCATTCATCGATTTTCCCGCATCTTCCACCGAAGTCATGATCTTGTCCCACCTCTTCGTGTCCAGGATACGACCGGCATTTTTCAGTGATGTCTGAATATTTCTGGAAATACCTTTCATATTGAGATCGACTACCATCTGGTTTATGTTGTCCAAAGTCAATTTGATTTTGACGGAGATTCCTTTAAGGTCCAGGGCTTTCAACTGGTTCAGGACATCATCAATGCCATGCAGTAACGTGCTAATGCTGGATGGTTTTGAGGATACAACGGGATATTCCGAAGTAAAACTGAGGGTCGGAGATTGATCAGGTTCGTACCTTTTTCTTCGATCCAGTTCGATAAACATGCTCCCAGTAATACCAACTGATTTCAACTGGGCTACCATGTCATTATCAAGTGCCTGGCCAGATTCAATTTTCATCACAACTCGTATTAATCTTGAATCAGAAGCAACACCTATACGGTCAACACGTCCTATTGACACTCCCCTGTATTTCACGGGGGAATCAATATCCAGACCTTGAACAGACTCATTAAAATATGTGGTATAATACTGACCCTCCTCGAAATACTTGGCCATACCCAGCCATACAACGGCCACCAGGGCAAGGCCTATCCCGCTGCTCACAAATAGTCCCAATAAAAATTTTGTCTTCTGAGAAGCCATCATCTCAACCCCAGAAGACCTTGACTGCAATCCGAAATTGCACTGTCAGGGCTCGCATATCTTATCTTCGGTTTGTCTGTTAAGAAACTGTCTAACGAATGAATTCCGGCTGTGATCCCTCAGATGTTTGGGATCACCTTCTGCAATGATTCCTTTGGAAGCCTTATCCAGGATTATGATCCTGTGTGCCACCGTAAAGATACTCTCAAGTTCATGAGTCACAATAACCATTGTAGTCCCCAGACTTTTATTGAGATTAGTAATGAGGTTGTCTATTTCAACTGATGATACAGGATCAAGACCCGCAGAAGGCTCATCAAAGAACAGGATCTTCGGATTAAGGGCCATGGCTCTTGCCAGTCCGGCCCTCTTTTTCATTCCACCACTAATCTGAGAAGGTAGGTGGTCTTCATAGCCTTCCAGATTTACCAGTTTTAGCTTCATTCTGACCAGGGTGTCAATCGATTTTTGGGGTAAATCCGTGTATTCCTTTATGGGCAAAGCCACATTTTCAGCGAGTGTCATTGAACCGAACAGTGCAGCACTCTGATAGAGGACCCCTGTTTTCCTCAGTACATTTCGAAATCCAGCCTCATCGCAGTCAAAAATGTCATCGCCATCAATGATTATCTGGCCTGATAACGGCTTCATGAGCCCGATAAGATGCTTCAACAAAGTGCTTTTTCCGCACCCGCTTCCGCCCAGGACAATAAATACTTCTCCTTCGCAAACATCAAATGATATCTTATCAAAGATAATGTCAGCCTCATAACCTGTTACCAAATCTTTGACCTGGATTATCTTCTGTTTTTCCATAAACGTTTCGTGAATTCTACCGTATTATGAAGTCACGTGTTCTATCGTTATTTACTCCAATTTCTTATCCCGGACGAAGTTGATAACCTCACAGGTCTTCACGTACAATAACGAATTACAATCGCGAAGATCGTATCAGATGCTATGATCAGAAAGATACTACTTACAACGGCTGATGTGGTAGCCTGGCCAACAGACGCTGCCCCACCTGTTACCCGGAAACCCCTCAGGCAGGCTATCCAGGATATGAGCACTGCGAAGATGCCACTCTTGAAGATACCGAAAAAGACATCAAAAAGGGTCAAGGACCTGATTGTCTGTGTGATAAAAGCATTGGCAGTCAGATCAAGCATGAAGACACCGACTAAAAGTGCACCCAACATCGCAAACAGATCGGAAAACAAGGTCAGGATAGGAACAACGATAATACAGGCCAGAATCCTGGGAACAGCCAGATACTGAGTGGGGTCGAATCCCATGGTAAACAGGGCGTCAACCTCTTCCGCGATCTTCATTGTCCCTATTTCTGCGGCAAATGACGAACCAGTCCTTCCAGCCACTATAACGGCAGTCATGATGGGCCCGAGTTCGCGTGTCATGGCCAGAGCCACCAATGAGGCCACATAGATGTTGGCCCCGAATTGCTGAAGTTGAGCAGAAGACATAAAAGCCATAATAAGACCAAGGAGAAAGCTTATCAGACCCACAATGGGAATGGCATCAACACCTGCTTTTTGCATATATATAACGGTGTCATTCATCCGTAAGGCCTTCGGGTAAAAACAGACATGAACAAATGACAGAATAACTGAGCCGATAAAAGAAACCAGGTATTTTATGTCTGCTGCATACTGAATGATGGCCTCGCCAAAGCGAATAAACATACCTGGAGGCTGCTCTATGGCTATTGAAACCGTCTTGTCTTCCGGTGACTCAGAATCCAGCACAAAAAGGACATCCTCTCTCGCGTTTATTACATCAAGACGGCCTTTTGCCTTGTTCATTATGTCTCTTAACTCAACGAGTACGAGCGTACCGAAGTCATCAAAATACGTGACTTTCTCGAGGTCAACTGTCAAAGAAGGTGGACGCCGATCATTTAACAGGGAGCCAAAGACTTCGATCATTTGAGAAGCGCTGGAGGAATCCATCCTGCCCTGGATGCGAAGCATGATTCCACCATCATCACCTTTTGTAACTTCATACTGGCAGGATTCTGTGCCTTTAAGGGATTCCATATGACACTATGCTTGATTATCTCACCAGGCTTCAGTGAGAGATAAGTTGAAAGAACTCTCAGAAATTCCTTGCATTCGTCACGGTTAGCTGGTGTCTGCAAATAACTGTCAGCTTCTGCCGACCCTAAAGAACAGTCAATTCAAGCAGTCATAAATGAATCCACAATCAATCCTTGTTGAGCCATGGGTGTTTAGAAGCTGTTTTAAAACCCTTTGACGACTCCATTTTAGCCATTTTTGTCAAAAGTTCTTAGCGAAGCGAAGCGTCACAAAATTGTAACTGTTTGAGGGCCTTAGCCCGAGTTTTACAATTTTAGCGAAGCGAACACTACGCCGTGGTTTTCATGAGCATGAATCATGCCATAATAATCAAAGAAAAAATTATGCATGATTGCAATGCATTAGACCATATTTGTTCAAATATCTAAGCGTGGAAATGCAGACGAACTTGATTCGGTGCCTGGAATGCGTCAGATTATTGACCCTCGGTGGGGCAACTGTGACCGTACCTGAGCACATCGTTCGCTTTATGAATCGGAACGATGGAAACGGCGTGAATGATACCGGCTGTGGCTGCGGTCTCCCCCTTTGCTAGGGATTTCGGCCAAGCCGTTCTAAGAAACACGCCATCCCGTGAACGGTTACATGCTTTGATCATCCTATTCCTTGGAGGCCAAAAGATATTAATCCCGTGACAAGCTCCCCTTAAGGTATTTCTTGAGATGCTTGGCCGTGTATGACCCGTTCGGGTTGGCAAGGAGTTCCACCGGCGATCCTGCTGCCATCACCTGACCTCCCTCATCACCCCCTTCGGGGCCAAGATCAATGACGTAATCGGCCTCTTTGATGATCTCCATGTTGTGTTCAATCACAGCCACGGTATTTCCCTGGTCCGTCAAGGCCTGCAACACCCTGGCAAGTCTCGAGACATCAGCCAGGTGCAGGCCTGTGGTAGGCTCATCCAGGATATAAAGGGTGCGCCCTCGGGAGGGCTTGGCCAGTTCTTCGGCCAGCTTGATGCGCTGGGCCTCCCCGCCGGACAGGGTAGGGCTGGGTTGTCCCAGGCACAGATAACCGAGGCCGATGTCGCAGACCATCTGGACGGCCCGGCGAATAGACGGCACGGCAGCAAAGAAGTTTGTTGCCTCATCAAAAGTGAGCTCCAGGATTTCTGAGATGTTTTTTCCCTTGTAAGTGATATCCAGGGTCTCCTGATTAAATCGCTGGCCCTCGCAAACTTCACAGTAAATATAGACATCAGGGAGAAAGCTCATGGTCACCTTCAAGGAGCCGTGTCCCTTGCAGGCCTCGCATCGGCCTCCAGCCACATTGAATGAGAAACGTCCGGGCTTGTATCCTCGTGCCCGGCTCTCCGGGGTCAAGGAAAAGAGCTTTCGTATTACTGACAAGAATCCCACGTATGAAGCGGGCACCGACCGGGGAGTCCGGCCGATAGGACTATGATCCACCTCAAGCACCCGATCGAGCGCCTTCCACCCCTCGATCCCCTTGCAGCGACCGGCATCGCGCCGCCGTTTCAGCAACAGGTTACGCACCCCTTTATACAGCGTCTCTTTGAGGAGGGTCGATTTGCCGGAGCCCGAAACCCCGGTGACACAGATCAAAGTGCCCAGAGGGAAATCGACATCGATCCCTTTTAGATTATACTTGGCAGCACCCAGAATCTTGAGTAATGGGCGCTCCTTATAGGGCCTGAGTCGAGAGGTGATTCGGTGGGGATGCCCGTCGAACGAGGCCCCTGTGACCGACGAGGGAACTCTCTTTAGGTCGGCCAATTTGCCACAGGCCACGACTTGCCCCCCTTCCCTGCCGGCTCCGGGGCCAAGGTCGATGATGTAGTCGGCCTCCCGTATGGTCTCCTCATCATGCTCTACCACCAGGATCGAGTTGCCCCGCTCCCTGAGCTCCTTGAGGGCGTCAAGCAGCATCCGGTTGTCCCTTGCGTGAAGCCCGATCGTGGGCTCATCCAGGATATAACACACCCCGGTCAGATTCGATCCAAGCTGGGCCGCCAGCCGCACACGCTGGGCCTCCCCGCCGGACAGCGTATCACCGCTTCGACTCAGGGCAAGATAGGACAACCCGAGCCGATTGAACAGGGAAAGGCGTGTCAGGATCTCAGCCACAATCGGCTTGGCTACAGGCGCTTTGTCTCGGCTAAAAGACAAGCTCTTGAAAATCTTATACACCTGGGCGGCCGGATGCTGCACCAGGTCCCAGATGGAATAGCCCCCGATTTTAACAGATAGGGCCTCCTGTCTCAGGCGGCTTCCGCCACATTGAGGACAGACCGTGTATTCATCTTCATACAGATTTTCGACCACACCCAATCCGTCGCACACCGGGCACGCCCCGTGCTTGCTGTTGAAAGAAAAGAGCCGCGGATCCAGGTCTTGCACGCCCATACCGCAGGCAGGGCAGATGCCACGCAGGCTAAAGACTTCTTCATTTCCTTTACCGTTCATGACCAGGAGGCTGCCGCCGCCTTCTTCCAGGCCCCGGGCCACGACCTCCTCAGGATCTCTTGCTGGAAGCCGTCCTATTACAAGCTCGATGTTGTGCTCGTGATATCGGCTCAGGGCCATGTTTTCCCTAAGGGTTGTCACTGTGCCGTCAATGCGGGCCTCTCGATAACCCCTGCGCAAGGCCTGGGCCAGCACATCCTTGTGAAAACCTTTCCGTCCTGCCACCTTGGGTGCCAGGACTGTGGCGTGCTTTTTTCTGTAGCGATGGCGAACCTGATCGACCACAGCCTCTCCCGCCCTCGGCGGGATTAAGTTGCGGCCGCACCCTGGGCAGTGCTGAGTGCCGAGCTTGCTGTATAGAAGCCTGAGGAAATGGTAGATCTCGGTCAGCGTTGCCACAGTGGAGCGGCGGCTGGCATGGCTAATGCGCTGCTCAATGGCCACGGTGGGTGGAAGCCCGGACACCACATCGACCTCGGGCCGCTCAAGGACCCTCACGTAT
>Ga0114922_10003659_pt1 | contig 14319 bp, 9 predicted proteins | sample AartaG_FD_100975 | JGI IMG/M metagenome (GOLD analysis project Ga0114922, IMG submission 100975) | Deep subsurface microbial communities from Aarhus Bay to uncover new lineages of life (NeLLi) - Aarhus_00045 metaG | ecosystem: Environmental > Aquatic > Marine > Oceanic > Sediment | place: Aarhus...
ATGTAGGTAATGAATTCTCTTATAATCGACTTAAAAATCAATTTGGTCTGGGATCAACCAACACTGTAATTTCCTTTGTTTCGTATTTAGAGGACTGTTATCTACTGTTCACCGTCCCCAAATTTTCATTTTCCTTTGCAAAACAAAGAACATTCTCTAAGAAAATATATGCCATTGATCCGGGAATCTCCCGGGCAAATACGGCTTCTATGACACCGGATAAAGGCAGATTACTTGAAAATGTTGTATTTCTCCACCTCAGGAAGCAAAGTCATGAAATATTCTATTATCGAGATCACTCAGAATGTGATTTTCTTTTGAAAGATAAGGATCGTATCAAGCAGGCCATCCAGGTATGTTATCAAATTGATGAAGAGAACGTTCAAAGAGAAGTCAAGGGCCTTCGAGATGCAATGCAAGCCACAAAGGCTTCGGAGGGTTTCATCGTTACGCTCGGACAGAAGGACGAAATCGAAGGCATGCCCATTTTACCTGCTTGGGAATTTATAGAGTAATATTCATATGACATAAAATGTTTTCATTATTTTCAATATCCAAGATCTACAAATTTTCGCTTGCTTTATTTTTACATCATTATTGATTAATTTTATCTAAAATTGATTAGTAATAAGTTTAAGTGATATGATTGAGACGAAGCCGATTCCGGAATTCGATCTGACCGAGCATGCAAAGGATCAAATGAAAGTGAAATATGATAAATATACGGATATATTAACAATTATATTTTCGAATAATCCAACAGAAGAAAGCGACGAGGATAAACCGGGTACTATATTGGATTATGACGACTCTGGCAATCTTGTGTCCATGGAAATCCTGGACGCATCGAAAAGAGTCATAGCACCCAGCCAGGTCGATTATGAAGTGATTCCGGTAATGAGTTAATTAAGGTACTTATTATCATTTACAGGGATAGCGTATGAGTCCCCTTGGGGACGCGAATCCTCGTTTGACTTTTAGGATGATATATTAAGATTTCTCTCCCGATAAATCGGGATCGGAATTACACTTTAGGGTATTCCGGAACACCCTGCCGGGGCAGACGTGCAGCAGCGGACAGGCGTGCGAATCCGTGATGATCGACTCAAATCAATAACCACCTCACCGAATAAACATCTCGTCCGCATCGATAATTTTTACTTTATCCTCTTTGATATCCAATCGGTATTACCATCCCGAAAAATCAGGATGGTAATGAGGTAGGAATTGGGTTGAGCCAGACTGAATTGGATTTCGAACTATTATCTGATCTTAATCTGATTCTATATTAAAAACATCTGAATCTTGAAGCCCGGAGGTCGTGCTTTCTGCAATAGCTATGACTTCATGTCCCAAAACTTTTAATAAGGATACGACATCATAACTAACACTTTCATCAACAACAATTTTCATGGAAGAGCTATTTCTTTTTCTGTTGCTAAAAATGAAGCATATTCAAGGCAGGCTTTTATATCCTCTTTATTTATTCGAGGGAAATTCGTTAGAATAGTATTAAAATCGTCTCCTGCTGCAAGATGACTAAGGATTATATGAACCGGGATTCGTGTTCCCTTGATAACAGGTTCTCCCCCACAAATATTTGGATCAGATGTAATTCTTTGATTCATGATAATATCCTTTGGTCAAACTATTTTTATACAACAACAATAAAGATAATTGATTTATAATTCATTGTCAATAAAAATTTAGTAATTTCTTGGGAGTAATTGATAATAACATCTATTAAAAACTCGTAACTTTGCACCATCGCCGATGAATAAATACTGATGTGACATAAATATAACGAATTCATATAGGAACAATAAAATGATCGATTTACACGAGGAATATGTTGTAGATGAGAAAGGTAATAGAAAAGAAATATTATTACGCATTGAAAACGTGCAAAAATAGAATCCGTAAATAAGAAGTGTTTTTATTGACGATTAATGCTATATCCGTCAATAAAGCCTTGTATATTGATATCACTAACCTGCCGAGGCAGACGTGCTGGGGCGGTCAGGCGTGTAAATCAGTGGTGATCGACTCAAGTCAATAAGCGACTCACCGAATAAACATATCGTCCGCGTTGACAATTTTTACTTTATCCTCTTTGATATCCAGACGGTATTTCTCGATTTCTATATCTTCTGCCAGAACTTCGGGAGGCTTCGGTGAATTATACTCCATGGAACTTTTTTTATTGCTGACCAGGGCCTTTTTCAGAGATTTGGCAGCTTTGGTGATCATGGCGATTTTCATGTTTTTATACTGCAGGTGTCTCTTGATGGCGGCGTTGACGTCTTCGAGAGTCAGCTTGTCTAACATTTTGGGCAGCGTCTTTAAATGATCCTTGATGCCGTAGAATACATCATCGATTTTGTAACCCAGCCGCATGGTTGTCGTCGGTGCATAATGCAAATAGTACTTCTTTAAAAACTTCTTCGTTAAGTTGAAATCTTCCTTTGTCATTCCGTTATCGACCAATTTTTGAAGTTCCCGGATGGCCGCACGGAGGGCGAAATGGGTCTGGGCATTCTGAACGGGCCGGATCCAGATTTCGAAGATCTGCTGACGGCGGCAGGCATTGGGCGGAGGGAATTGACGGGCCCATCCGTTGGGGAAGCATTCAATGTAGGAATAATCGCCGTAGTTCATGCCCCGGGCTTCGCGAATGACCTGATAGAGGTGGCTGCTGGAATTCCGATGCTCACCGAGCCATGAGTTGGCGATCCAGAGGGCATAGTAGTCTTTCTCTCCCCTGTGGACATCGATGGGAAAGCCGAAACTGATGGCCGTGGATCGCGTGTTTTTTTCGATAAGAGTCACCTGGAGGCCATCGATGGGTTCGACTTCCGGTTCCTCGACCTCACGGACAACATTGGGTGGAAGGGTTTCCAGGCTCGTCTTTAATCGATTCACCAGCACTTTATCAAATCCACCACCGATGCCGATGACCACATTGTCCCTGGTGTAGTTGGTCTGATAAAATTTCTTTACGTGTTCCAGCGTGATCGATTTGACACTTTCGATCAGGCCGGTTTCCGGATGTCCGTAGGGTGTTCCTTGAAAAACCATCTGATAGAGGGCCTCTTTGCCAAAGGCCTCATCGTTGGAATACCGCAGCGTTTTTTCCAGATAGTTCAGGGTATTGCTCTTGATGCGATCAAAATCCTCCTGTTTGAAAGCGGGATGAAGGATCGCGTCTGTAAAAAGCTGGACATAATCTTCCAGGTTGTCTCCATGGATACGACCGGTAATCACGGTCATTTCTTTATCTACAGAGCCGTTATAACCTGCAGCCATTGGATACAGTTTCTCTAATATCCGGTCGTAGCTGTTCAATTCTGTGCTGCCATTTGTAATCATGTCGGCTGTCATGTCGGCCAGCCCTTCTTTTCCTACCGGGTCGTTTTGAGATCCTACTTTGAACCAGATTCGGAAAGAGATGGTTGGGTCCGAGGATACGGGGAGTTGGACAATTTTTATGCCTTTTGACGTCTGGCAGGTTAAAAAAACTATTACACTTAATGTGCTTATCAGAATGAATACGAATGTTTTTCCCATCATTTTTACCTCCCCTTTAAAACGACAACGGTTCGTTTTTCTTTCACGAGAAACTTATTCGCGGCACTGAGAATGTCTTCACGTGTTATCCGATCGATGCTGTTATAGAGCTGGTCGATTGCCTCTATTCCACCGGTTATGGCGATGGTGCGGGTCAGTCTGCCCGCTACCCTGTCGGGTGTACTCAATCCCATCAGGAAGCCATAACGGAGATTGCTTTTCAAATCGTTCAATCTCTTTTCATCGACGAGGTTCTTTTGATAATGGTCGATGGTTTCATAGATTTCGTTTTCGACGTTATCGATGTCATTTTCCTTTTTCACCATCGTGACAATTGAAAGAAGTTTGGGATCCCTGGCGGAATAAAAATTGGCACCGATGAATTGGACCCGCTGTTCATCTAATACCAGCTTTTTATTTATATCGCTCGTTCTTCCGAACATTAAATCTCCCATCAGCATGCAGGCTGCCATTTCCGTACTTTGAGGATCGAAGGCCAGGGATTTGTAGTTTATGGAAAGAATGGGCAATGATTTACCATCAAATTTTAAATTCGCACTGCGTTCGGCTTTTTGCTTGGGTTCCCGGGTGATTTTTGGTGGAACGTACCCTTTCTCCCATGGGCCGTAATATTTTTTAGCCAGATCGATTGTAGATGTTGGGTTGACATCACGCACGATCAGCAATACGACGTTTTCGGGCCGGTAATAGCGGTTAAAAAAAGTTTTACTGTATTCATACATCGTGGGCATGGCCTCGACGTCTTCCTTAAAACCAATGGTCGTATGTTTGTACGTGTGTTTGTCGAAAGCGGTGTTCAGGAGTTTTTCCCTGAGAGCGAAGAAGGGACTGGAGAGACTCTGCAGGTACTCGCCGTGCACCGCACCGGCTTCGGTCTTAAATCCCCGTTCGTTGTATGACAGGTTCAGGAAACGATCGCTTTCCAGTTCCATGAACATTTTCAGATCTTCGGATGAGACATTCAGATGGTAACAGGTAATGTCATCAGAGGTATATGCATTGGCATCCGCACCCATTTCAGTCATGTGTTTGTCATAAATATGACTGGGATACTTTTCCGTGCCCCGGAACATCATGTGCTCAAAAAAGTGAGCGAAGCCTGAATGACCGGGTTCGTATTCATCCCGGCTCCCCGTACGCACAACGCTGTAATACGCGACTAATCCGGGGCTTTCCATGGGAATGACGATGATCTTAAAACCGTTGCTCAGGATTTCCTCGTGATATTTGTAGGGGAAAATACCCTCCGGAGGATTGGCTAAAATGAGCCCGCTGCAAACGAACGAAGCGGCGAATATGAGAGAGAGACACTTGAAAATCATTTTTTCCTCCTGTTTTTAATCAATTTTTAGAAAAGAAAGAACCACAGAGAACACAGAGAAATACATAATATTAATTAGATTACACGATCCTTTTTATTTTCGTTTTGAAAATATTAAGCACTCTGGGAGTCTTTGCGAGGAGTCCGGCAACTGCCGGACGACAGCCCGCCCCGATTTTTTTTCGGGGAAGCAATCTCCTGACTCGTTTGGCCGTAAGGAGATTGCTTCTCCCGAAAATTCGGGATCGCAATGACATGGAAAGCCGCCTGAATAAGCACTTATATTTTTAAAATTTTCACACTTCTGATGCCTACATGTTATGAGCAAATATACCAAATCCTTTATTTGAATGCAAACTGTTTGTTGGAATTAAGGGTTGCCTTTTGTGTCTGTAATAGCTAAACTAACAGGGGCCGTTTTGGTATGAACGGAAATTATTGTTTTATTCTAATACTCTGAAAAACTTTGTATTTTTAACAAAATTATTGATCGATGTTATGGGGTATTTGGATTGTGAACTTTAGACACTTTAAGATCCTTCGCTCCGCTCAGGACAAGCTTTAGGCACTTGCGCTTTAGCGCGTTATAGTATTATGAGAAAAGTCTTCGCTTTTTTTGCACAAAAATGAAGATTTGAAGACATATGCGTTTTAAAGTAAATGCGCCTCTGGCGCGGTAGGATTTATATGATCTATGTCAGGAGTCATATTTGAGTACGAAAAGAAATAAAACCGTTAAATTGACGGACAGTCTTCTCAGGTTTTTGGAGGCACATCCGGATCATATCTATAAGAGCAGGGAACTGGCCAAGCGCCTCCGGGTGCCAAACCGGGACTATCAGTCTTTCAAGAAAATCGTGCGCCGGTTGGCAGAGGAGGGGAGGATTTCCCGTTATAAAGGGAATAAATATGGTGCACATCGAAAGCCGGTGGAAATAACGGGAGTTCTTCATGTGAAGACACAGGGATACGGATTTGTCATCAGGGATGATGAGGGAGAGGATGTTTTTATCAGTCAGAGAAGTATGGGAACCGCTCTTCACCGGGACCGCGTCAAAGCCGTGCTCTGGGCCCAATCGAAAGGGAAACTCCCGGAGGGCAAGATTATTGAAATTATTAAGCGTGGCCACAAACGGATCGTGGGTACCTTTCAGGAAGCACAAACCTACAATTATGTCAATCCCGATGAGTTGAAAATCAGCACGGATGTCTATGTGAGTGAAGGAGATCGCGGCAGGGCCCTGGCAGGACAGAAGGTCGTTGTCGAGATAACGAAATGGGGGGATGCACGCAGGATGCCCGAAGGCAGAGTGATTGAGGTCCTGGGTCGACGGGGAGAGAAGGATGTTGATGTGCTGTCTATCATCCATGCCTTTGATCTGCCCCTCGAATTTCCTGGGCCCGTTCAGGAGGAGGTCAATCGATTAGCATCTGAATTACCGGATTCGGCCCTGGTGAACCGGCTGGATTTGAGGAAAAAACTGGTCTTCACCATCGATCCTGAAGACGCCAAAGATTTTGATGATGCCCTTTCCATGGAAAAATTGTCTAATGGGAATGTGTCTCTGGGGGTACACATTGCAGATGTGAGTGCATTTGTTCCCGCAAAATCGGCAATAGACCTTGAAGCGCTGAGGCGAGGGTCGAGTATCTATCTGGTGGATCGTGTGATTCCCATGCTTCCGGATCGATTATCCAGCAAACTTTGCTCCCTGCGACCGGAAGAAGACAGGTTGACGTACAGTGTTTTGATGGAAATCAATAATGATGGCATTCTTGTGGATTATCAGATTCGAGAGTCGATCATACGGAGTCGGTATCGGCTGTCTTATCGAGAAGTTCACCATATGCTTGATGAATCGAGGATGAATGATAAAAATGAGGATGCAGGGAAGAAACCGTCCGCATCGAATTCATCCCTTTCAGATAAGAGTGAAATTTTAAGAAAGACTATTAGGGAAATGACCCGATTAAGTCGTATTATATTAGAGAGGTGGCAGAAGACGGGCAGTATCGATTTTGATGCGCCGGAACCGGAGGTGGTACTGGATGATAGTGGGCGGCCTGTCGAACTCGGCAGAAAAGAGAGGCTTGAAAGCCATCGAATGGTCGAAGCTTTCATGCTTTTGGCTAATCGAACCGTGGCCGAACATATCTCCAGGCTTCGACGGGAAAGAGGCCGGAAATATCCCTTTACCTACCGGATTCATGAACGGCCGGAAGGGAAAAAGCTCGAAGAATTTGTCCGCTTTGTCCGTGCCCTGGGTTATACTTTTGAGGTCGGTAAAAGGGCGACACCGAAACAATTTCAATCGATCCTGAAACAGGTTCGAGGAACAAATCATGAGATCATTGTCGAAGAGGTTGCCCTGAGGACGATGATGAAGGCGGTCTATTCCACACGGAATATGGGTCACTTCGGGTTGGCCTTTAAGAGTTATACCCATTTCACATCTCCCATTCGAAGATATCCGGATTTGACGGTTCACCGGCTCTTAAAAGCGTATTGCAGAGATGAATCCGAATCCGTGCCTCTTTCAGCCAGGCTCTCTGAGATCTGCGAAATTTCTACGGAAAGGGAGATCGTCGCCCAGGAAGCCGAAAGGGAATCCATCAAGGCCAAACAGGTGGCGTTTATGGAGGATCGTGTTGGAGAAGAGTTCGATGGGATTATTTCCGGAGTGACTTCCTTCGGCATCTTCGTTGAGATTCCGGAATACCTGGTGGAAGGACTCGTCCATATTAAAGATCTGGATGATGATTACTACGTTTTTGACGAGAAGAATTACTGCCTCATCGGGCAGGATAGAGGGAAAACGTATCGGTTGGGAGATGGTGTGCGCGTACGGTTGGATCGGGTATTAAGGGATATGAGGAAACTGGATTTTTTACTGGTTGATAAAGAGAAGTGACTAAAGTGACTAAAGTGAACTAAAGTGAGTAAAGTGAGTAAAGTGAGTAAAGAATAATACACACTTGTATCTTTTAACTTTAGGCACTTTCAACTTTATGCACTTTAGTTCACATCACTAAAAGTTGATGTATCCATGATTCAAAGAGCATACTGTTACATGAAAGTGAGATGATTTTGGCGATTCAGGGAGGGCCGATGATAAAGAGAAATAGGTTTCATTTAGGATGGCTTTTCGTTTTATTACTGTACGGATGGGTAGATGGACAGGATTCTGATATCCATATCGGCGAACCATTTGAGACCAAGGGAAGAATGAGGAGATCTGAATTTGCCAGGGTAGCATTTGACTCTTCTCATGCTTTTGATGTTCTCCATTACAGGTTGGACCTGACGTTTCCTTACACAAGCAGTGCCTTCTCGGGAACTGTTACGGCGACCTGCCTGACCAACGAATCAGACCTCGATGAGGTATCGTTCCATATAGTTGACCTCGTTGTGGATTCCGTCACATGTCTGGGTGAGCAATTATCCGTTACCCAGACTGCAGAGGAGATCAATATATCTCTGAATCATCCTGTTGCCGCAGGGGACACCTTTGATGTCACTATCGCATATCATGGAAGCCCTCAAGAACGAGGATTTTACTTTTATGAGATGTGTGCTTATACTTTTGCAGAGCCTGTGGATGCCAGACGATGGTTTCCATGCTATGATGTGCCCTGGGATAAGGCAACGGCCGAGCTACACATTACGGTTCCAAGAGGAGTGGAGGTGGCTTCCATCGGTCTTCCGGAAGGAAGAGTATTAAGTGACGATGGGATTTGGGAGACGTTTCACTGGCGGTCCGTCTATCCTGTGGCGACCTATCTCATCTGTATTACAATGTCAGACAATTATTCCAGGTGGTCCGATTGGTATATCACGTCTGAGGGGGATTCCATCGAGCTCGCTTATTATATATTTACTCGGGATTCAGCCAAAGCGAGACAAGATTTTGTTAACATGGTGGCTGCAATGGCGTTTTTTTCCGATCGCTTCGGACCCTATCCGTTCGAGAAATATGGAATGGCCGAGGTTGAACCTGTGGCCTTCGGAGGAATGGAGCACCAAACGATGACCACCATCAACAGTGTTTGGGTCCGGGGCGATCGGAGTAGAGAAAACGGGCTCGTTCATGAGTTAGCCCACATGTGGTGGGGAGATGCCGTCACCCTGAACGATTGGCCCGCCATCTGGCTCAATGAAGGATTTGCGGTTTACTCTGAAGCGCTTTTCCGCGAACACCACTATGGGTGGTCTGATTTTCGGGATTACATGGATAATAGCAAGTCGATATATTTATCCAGGACAGAATCTTACGATTATCCTATATACAATCCCTATTATCTTTTTGATTATGGCATTATTTATAAAAAGGGGGGGTGGATCCTGCATATGCTGCGTCATGTCGTCGGAGAAGAAAATTTCTGGAGAATTCTCAACACCTATTATGAAACATACCGATACACCAATGCATCTATTCCTGAATTTCAGGCTGTATGTGAAACGATTTCAGCTATGGATTTGGATTGGTTTTTCCAGGAGTGGATTTATGATATGGGTTATCCGAAGGTACAGTATTCCTGGGAAAAGCGATCCATTGCTTCAGACTTATACGAAATCACGCTAGTTCTTAATCAGTACCATTCGGTTGGACCGGTGTTTCGTATGCCGGTGGATGTTCGATTGGTAGGAGCGGCAAGTACCATAGATACAACTGTATGGATGGAGAATGCAAATCAATCGTTCACGTTCTTGATGGATAATAGACCGGTTGATATTCTCATTGATCCTGATGGTTGGGTCCTCATGGGCCTGGAATATATGACCGGGGGGAGTAAAAGATCGGAAGCGATGCCGGATATGTTTGCATTACACAAGAATTTCCCGAATCCGTTCAATGAGGCGACGACGATACACTACAACATACCCGATTTTAACGGCGTCCAATGGGAAATTCGGATCGTTGTGTATGATCTGTTGGGAAGATTGATTCGAACCGTTTTTAAGGGTTTGGAAATGCCTGGAAGCTACCGGATTGTATGGGACGGTCAAAATGATCGAGGTTGGGCGGTTCCAACGGGGGTATACATCATCGAGTTCTCAACGGACGGTTTTACTCAGAGGCGGAAGGCGGTTCTGGTTAGATGAAGCTTTTGTCAACTTCGTTTAATTCCGAAACGGTTCATTTTTAGTAAAGGTTCGTACTGCTGATACCCAGATTGGCGGCCGCCTCAGCAACATTCCAATCATTGCAATGGGTAATATTTATACCAGCAGGCAGGTAATAATTCCCTGGTCACTGAACTTCCTATATCACCCTTGAAAATATATATCCCTATCTATTTGATTTAACGCATATTAAAATGAACAATTCAGAAAAAACATGGCAAGGACTTTGCTTATTCAAATAGAAACATCTTTATTCATCCTGGTGAGGTTAGATTGTCTTGTAAAAAAAACTGATTAAAAATACTTAGACAGAAACTTACTACAATTTAAGTAAAAGCCATGGATAATCAGGTATAAAAGGAGGATTAGCCATGCATGATCAAATCATAAAAAACATATGCTTATTTCTCATCGCGATTTTATTTTCAATGCCTTCGGTCGGGCAAGAATTGTTTTCTGACTCATCCGTAATAAAAATAGAACTACAATTTTCACAGCCGAATTTTTGGCAATTGCTTGAGCAGAACAAGCAGCCTAAAATTGATATCCCGGCAACACTCATTGTCAATGACACCGAGACTTATGACAGCGTCGGAGTACGTTTCAAGGGTAATTCATCTTATTCCATGTCCAATGAAAAGAAACCCTTCAATATTACCATGGATGAATTCATCGATGATCAGGATCTTTGGGGAGTCGAGACGTTTAACTTGGGCAATGCTTTTATGGATCCAACATATGTCAGAGAAATCATCAGTTATGACATTTTTCGGAAATACATGCCAGCCGGAAAGACCGGTTATGTCCGACTGTTCCTCAACGGCGAATACTGGGGATTGTACGTGAATGTCCAGCAGGTAAACAAAGACTTTCTGCGAGAGTGGTTCCCTTCCGGCGAGGGTAACCTGTACAAAGGCGACCCGAGAGGAAGGCTCAACTGGATTCCAAATAACGAGCCTGCCATGCAAAGGGACTATGAGAAAAAAACGAATGAAGCCGAAAACGACTGGTCGGATCTGATGCAACTCATCGATGTGCTCAACAACGCAGCCGATTTAGAAAACGAATTGCCCCGCGTTCTGAATGTAGACAGGGCCATCTGGTATATTGCGCTCTGTAACATCCTCGTAAATCTGGACAGCTATATCTACGAAGGCCATAACTATTTTATTTATAACAGCCCATCTACCCAACAATTTAATCTCATCCCATGGGATATGAATGAGTCATTCGGATGTTTTCCACCTCATCGATTGAGTGTGCAGGAATTGGAAGAATACGCAGTATTTTACAATATCAATGATTTTGGACTGCCGCTGATTTCCCGTATATTTCGAGTCCCGCATTTCCGTTCAATGTATCTGGCACATTATCGCACCCTCTTGAATCGCGAGTTCCACCCCGACTCCCTGTTGCCGAAGATCAACCAGCTTCAAGAACTCATCCATGAACATGTTCAAAACGACACAAGAAAACTCTACCCTTATGAATTCTTCACAGAAAATGTAATAAATCCTGTGGTCATCCAAGATAACAGGATCGCACCGGGAATTTTGACCCTCGTTGAAAATCGAAGAGACTATCTTCTAAACGATCCAGATCTACAACGGGCGGCTCCGATAATAACGTCTGCCCATTGTAGCCCGGAGACGCTTCAGACTGGAACCGAGGCGATCTTCTGTGCAGAAGTGTCGGATGAGAGCGGCCTCGAGTGGGTATCGATCTATTATAAAATCGGAGTAGACACATTCTCAAACATCCTGATGTTGGACGATGGACTGCACAACGATAACGATTCCGGAGATGGTATTTACGGGTGTAGTCTTGAAATTAAAGAAGGTACAGTCGGCAACACAATCGATTATTACATACTTGCCAAAAATCGACAGGGGGAGATGAAATTTTTCCCAGAGAGGGCCGAATTTGAATATCTCTCCGCCTGGATTAAAACCGGTTCAAATCTAGCGGATCTTGTTATCAATGAGTTCATGGCAGGGAACACGTCAACGATCCAGGATCCACAGGGTCAATATGATGATTGGATCGAGCTCTATAACCGGAATTCTGAGGTCATTTCAGTTAAAGGAATGTATCTGACAGACGATTTACTGGAGCCGAAAAAATGGGCCTTCCCGGATACATCTATTACAGGACATGGGTATTTACTTATTTGGACTGACAATGATGCAGTCGACCAACCCGGTTTACATACAGATTTCAGGCTAAACAAGTCGGGGGAAAGTATCGGATTGTTCGATACCGATGAGAACCGAAACCAACTAACCGATGCTTATACATTTGGACCGCAGGAAGACGATATCTCCACAGGGCTTTTCCCCAATGGAGAAGCAGATTTTATGATGATGGTTATACCAACACCAGGGGAGGAAAATCTTATGGCGTCCCTGGTCGAAGAGAAATCAGATCCTTTACCGACCAAATTCACGCTGTTTCCAAATTATCCCAATCCCTTTAATCCGGTGACAACGATCCGATTCATAATACCCCAAAGGGAGTATGTGGCCATAAAAATCTACGACATCATGGGAAAAGAAGTTCTCACACTCTTAGACGACGTATTGAGCTCAGGTGAACATTCCATAATCTTTAATGCAGATCAATTACCAAACGGTGTGTATGTATATCGTTTAAACACGAAGTCATTTGCCCATCAGCATAAGATGTTATTACTGAAGTGATGAATAATTAAAAATGTTTGGATATTGCTGTAGATAACAAATGTATTACATTTACACCAACGTCAAAAGTTCATGCGCCTGGATCAGGTTGTTTTGTACATCCACACCATGGGGACAGGCACCGGTACATTGACCGTCGCATTTCAGGCAGAGGGATCCGTCTTTTCCCTCCAACCGATGATATTTAACCATGGCGTCTTTTTCTCTCCCCTGGCATTCGAAGTAATAGGCATAACGCATAATCGTACTCACCGGCAGATGTTTCGGACATTTGGCAACGCAGATATCGCATCCATGTCTGCAGTAGTTGTTGTTGAAGGCCAGTCGATAGTCCCCTATGAAATTCCTCTCTGTCATAGAGAGTTTGGTGCCGGATATGGGCAGCACGCGGTCGACCAGATCGAAATCTGCGAATGATACACAGGTCGTATGCATGTTCGGGTTTTGCATGACCCAGTGAACACTGGCGACACGGAGATCATCTTCCGTCATGATGCCGTATTTTTCGGCAAAAGGTTTGGTTTTTTCTGCGGTTTCTTTCTGTTGCTCGTAACTCCGTTGCATTCTCTCCATGATTTGTTCGTCGCTCATGTTTCGCTCCTTCATTCGATCCACCGAGCGCGTCTGTGCAGGTGTCGGATTCTCAGGATCATAGGCAATGGCCTTGAGCACACCCGGAGCCGTTTTCATGGCCGTGGTACCGATATTGTTCTTTTTACAAGCGGCCAAGATTTTCTCACCGGCTTCCTTATTCATGAAGTTATAAATTAAGAGCATGAGATCGAACCGGCCGTCTTCGGCTGCCGCCAGACAGACTTCTTCCATGCTGTTCCCATTGGGCGTTCTGCCGGGCCCATGACACGAGAGTCCGATGTATTTTATGCGGCCTTCCGATTTAAGCTGATCTGTCACGGCATGAAAATTGGCATTACTGAGCATGTCGATGGTGGGTACACCATGCATGTAAAAGGCGTCGATATAGTCGGTGTTCAATCTTTCCTGGCATTTACGAAAGCGCTCTAACATGGATTCTTTCGTTTCATCCTCTCTCAAGCGAATTTTGGTCGTGATGAAGATTTTTTTTCGGTCCATGAATTGCTGGTTCTCGCCGATGAATTGTTCGGCCTGACCATTGATGTATGTCTCTCCCATATCGAAGTAATTGATGCCATGGTCATATGCATATCGAACCACAGTGGCATCTCTGTTCCGTGTTCCTCCCATGGCGATTTCGGAGACCTTGAATCCGGTACGTCCCAGCGTACGATATTTCTTAATTTTTCCCTCTTCACCACCGCTTTTGCATGCAATTCCGGGGAAGATCAATGATCCCCCTGCCGCGAGAGTTCCTCCCACTCCGAAGAATTTTCTTCGGGACATGGACCACTGTTTTTTGACGTGATTTGAATGCTGTTTCATGTACGACCTCCTTGATTAAAATAAGGTATTGTCAAAAACTAACCACACCTGCCTGCGGCAGGCAGGTGTGGTTTCATTTTTTTCTCTCCTTTTTCATAATACTTTTGACACGACCAATAATTATAATCCACAAAGGACATAAAATTCATAAAGAAAAAATACAGATA
>Ga0114922_10003660_pt1 | contig 14319 bp, 13 predicted proteins | sample AartaG_FD_100975 | JGI IMG/M metagenome (GOLD analysis project Ga0114922, IMG submission 100975) | Deep subsurface microbial communities from Aarhus Bay to uncover new lineages of life (NeLLi) - Aarhus_00045 metaG | ecosystem: Environmental > Aquatic > Marine > Oceanic > Sediment | place...
ATTAAGCATGGCACTGAGTTCTCATTCCTGGAACAAGTACACAAAGAGCTTCCCGACTGCGTCTTGATAGCAGGTTCGGACCCCTTCTCAACTCTACCTCAGTCCCTTAGCAGAAAGCTGGCGAGCACGAAGATTATTTGCCTTGGTAGTATTATTACTTCGACAACAAATGCCGCCGAAGTGGTTATAGCCACGGCAGCTCCCGGATTGGAAAGCAGCGGCAAGGTAGTACGAATGGATGGGGAAGAAGTCAACCTGTTTGAGGTTAAGAAGAGCACTTATCCCTCCGAGGAGGAAGTGCTTGAGCGATTGTTTGAGGGCGGGAAATGAGCGCACCCCTGGAGCTGGTCCTCGTGACCTATCATGATGGTCTTTTAAAAATAGCTGAGACAAGGGAGGGAACAGGCAGCCTTTATCAGAAGCTTGCTGCTGTGCTGTGGCTTTCGCCAGATGATCTAAACCTCTTAGGAGTTAATGAAGGGGAAGCCTTGGAATTGCGAAGCGCTGCCGGCTCTATAGTGGTGCGTGCGAAGGCAGACCCCAATAGCAAACCAGGTATGGGCTATATGCCGTTTAGCTTATACTCTCTTAGCTTGACCAGCTATGACCCGGCGAAGGCAAGATTACCTAACTTCAAACTAATTGAGGTGACAGCCATCCCCGCCAAGCACGATATTACTCCGATTTCGGAGCTTCGATGGGGGGAAATTGCCTAAAAAGGAACGCCTTAGTCCACTTCAGATTTATCGAATGCTGCCCCGGACCAATTGTAAGCTCTGCGGCTGCATGACCTGTTATGCCTTTGCCTTCTCGCTGTTAAGGCGAGAAAAGAAGCCTACCGATTGCCCCAGCCTTCTGGAGGAAGAGTACCGTCCGGCGCTTGAATTTTTGCAAGACACTTTGGGTGGGGAGAGGATTGAAGGGACCGACATCATATTAAACACGGAAAAATGCCACGGGTGTGGCATCTGTGAGGAAGTCTGCAATAGAGCCGTTACGACTATTGTTGTACCTTCCACAGGAAAAGCTTTTAAGCGGCAACCAGTGCCTCCGGTACTCAAAATGGTTGATGGTACTGTTGCAGTGATAAACTGGTCCAGTTGCAGGCGTGTCTCAGGAGATACTTTATGTACCCTGTGCGAAGAGAAATGTCCTTTTCAAGCCCTGACTTTGACGTAGCAGACTACGTCTTCTCAGGAAAGCACAAATCGCCGGGCGGAACCCGTTGTTGACGTTTACTAGCTGGCACACTATAATTCTTGTGCAGGTAGATTCTATACGAGTAAGGTATCCTAAAATGGAGGCCTTATCGCGATAGTCCGGTTTAGAAAATCTATGAGATAGAATGGGTTTAACTAAGGTCTAGGGCGAGAGTTGGTGGGGAAATGTCGGGAAGTGTAAGCCTAAAGAAAAGAGGTTATATTGTGAGCAGACTTGAGCGTGTTGAAGGATTGAGAGAGACAATTCTCCAAGCTGTAAAGGGAGGAACGGACTTTCTCGATGTTATTATCGGTCAGGAAGAAGCCAAGGAAAGGATACTCGCCTCCCTCCTGGCCAGCCACCATGTTCTGATAGAAGGTCCCCCTGGGGTAGGCAAGACAACCCTAGCCCGGCACATCGCCTCGTCTTTACCGGTTCTGACAACAGTGAAAGATTGTCCCTATCACTGTAACCCTGAAGCTCCCGTTTGCCCGGTTTGTAAGAGGAAAGTCACCTCGGGTGAGGATATAGAGACGGAACTTACTCCGGGGAGACAGAGGTTTGTCCGCCTGCAGGGGTCTCCTGACCTAACTGCTGAAGACCTCTTGGGGGATATTGACCCCACACAGGCTTTCAAATATGGTCCTCAGGATTACCGCGCCTTCACTCCGGGCAAGTTACTCAAGGCCAATAGGGGTATAGTGTTCTTTGATGAGCTAAACCGAGTTCCTGAGAAACTGCAAAATGCTCTATTACAGGTGCTTGAGGAGGGGGGGGCAACCATCGGGCCTTATGAGGTGGATTATCCGGCAAATTTCCTGATGATTGCCACCATGAATCCCAGGGAGCATGCCGGCGTGGAGGAGCTTTCTGATGTGTTAATGGACAGATTTGATGTGATTAAGATGGGTTACCCCGAATCGCCTGAGAGAGAGAAGGAGATAATAAAACGTTACGGAGCAAAGATTGAGGGCATCGGAGTTCCGGAGAAAGTCCTGGATTCCATAGTCTCCCTTACAAGAGCTGCGCGAGAGGAACCCTGGCTAAAGGAGTTAGAACAACCTGCTAGTGTGAGAGCCAGCCTTTCCCTCTATGAGAAGGCGCAGGCTATGGCATTGTTGAGGAAACATAGTTCGGCAACCATAGAAGATGTGAAGCAGGTGGCGGTTTCTGCCATGGGCGGTCGAATCAAGCCATCGCCTGAATCCAAGTTCTACGACGAGCCTTTTGCGTTGATCGATGAAATTGTGGATGACGTTCTGAGAGGTAGGTGAAGACAATGAGCAAGGGATTCACCATCACTGTTTCTGGGAAAGGAGGGGTAGGAAAGACAATTATAGCAGCACATCTAATCAAACGCTTTTCACAGCAAGGCAGTGTTCTGGCGATAGATGCCGACCCGGATTCCAACCTCCCTGAGGCACTAGGAGTAGCCAGTGGTGAAACGATAAGCAAGATACGTGACGATATCTCAAATGTATCTGCCCGTAGTGACGTAGCTAAATCGAAAGCGCACTATTTTGAGCGGGCTCTGAATGAAGCTATTGAAGAATTTCCACAATTTGATTTGCTGTCCATGGGTTATTCCGAAGGTCAGGGTTGTTACTGCCCGCAGAATAATATCATCCGCAGAGTGTTGGATTCCAGGGCAAACAGTTACAACTTCACAGTGATTGATTGTCATGCAGGGTTAGAGCATTTGAACCGGAGGACTACCAAGGATGTTGACCTCATGCTCGTGGTCAGCGACCCAACAACAAAAGGCCTAACCACTGTCAAAAGGGTGCAGGAACTTTCGAGAAAGCTTCTTATCAGAGTGGGTACGATTTTAGTTGTGGTAAACAAGATAACCCCGGAGGGGAAGCCTCTATTGGAGAAGACAGCACGGGAAAACGGCATCGACGTAATCGCTTATATCCCCTACGATCCGGCGGTAGCTCGGTCTGACATCTTAGGGAAGCCAATCACGGAACTTCCTCCAGACTGTCCCTTTTCTTTGGCAATGGATGAGATTTACGCAAAAGTCCTCCAGAGCTTGGACCTATCTGTTCAAGCTAAATCATAGCTAACTAAAAAATTTCTCAGATTCGCTCTCCCAGGTTGGGGTACCAAGAGGCGGGGCTGTCTGTAGAGTAAGCCACCTTAAAGCTGAGATGCCTGAGGCTTTCGGAGGGCGTCTGGGCATCTTATTGGACCTGAGATACAGTGCAAAACGCTAGCCTGACGGCTTTTGACGCAAAGCAAGAACTGTGCTAAATTAAGAGGCGTTTATGCTCGTATAAAACTTGATGCACTGAAGTTGCATTCTGACTCAAATCTGCAAGAGGGTTTTGGGACAAGAGATAAGAGGAAAATAGGAGGTATAAATATGGCGAAGGGAACACTAAAAGCAATAAACACAGCGCATGTGGAGGAAGATTTGGCGAAAGAGGGGAAGCTGGGGAAACCCAGAGTTTATAAGTTACCACCCAAGGAGGATCCGTTTAATGGCATAGAAGATTTGGGAGTAGGGCCGGAGTACTTCTCGCATATTCGAAAAGGTGAATACCATGCAGAGTTTGGCGGACCAAAAACTGATTATACAGGTTGTATCGCGATGGATGTCTGCGAGGATCCCGATGAGGTGGAGGACGCGGTAGTAAAAGTATATGGTCCTGAGCTTACTGAGATACTTCCAGAAAGCGTACTGCCAATTGCTATGCATATTAAAGTATGGGGTAAGGATATGAGCTTCGATCATATGGAATATATGGGAAGGATACTGGCCAGCGCTATGATGAGCGCTGAAGGGTGGACCTTTCTCGGTGCTACGTTTGAGCCCTGGATGAGGGTCTCAAAGAGGGTGGTTAAGGAGCATGACTATACCTTTGGCAAATTCGGACAGCTCTACAGAGCGTATGTGATTACCACCGTGCCTTTGGTGGAGAAAATGGAGGTAATAATTGTGGTCGGGGAACTTGTGGAAGGAGGATTGGTAGAGGGGGCTCCCAAGCCAGTATCTGACACGGTAATGAAGGAGCTGTTGGAACGCCTCCACAAGAAACAGGAATTCTATGACGCCTATGCAATGATGCTGGAGGATGAGGATGTGGATATTTTCTATGGGTGCACACTCTGCAAGATGATTGCGCCGAACCATGCCTGTGTGGTTAGCCCGTCTAATATCCCTTTCTGCGGGTTTGCCACCTGGGCAGGACTGAAAGTCACTTATGAAATAGAAGCGGGAGGATTTACCTTTGCTATCGAGAGGGGAGACCGGATTGACCCTGATTTCTTCTGGTATGAGGGAGTGGACAAAGAGATGTACCAGAGATCTAACTTTGCATATAAGCACTTTTTCATGAATTCTTGTATCGTCTATCCCGCTACAAACTGTGGTTGCTTTGAGGCTGGCGCGTTCTACATACCTGAAGTGGACGGAATAGGCATTGTTCATCGCAGGTATACAGGGGACACCCCGCTGGGCGTGCCTTTCTCGACATTAGCCGGTTTCATGAGTGGAGGAGAGCAGAACCACGGATTTAAGGGTATAAGCTTGCGGAACATGATGATGAAACATTTCCTTGCTGACGATGGTGGTTGGGATAGAATAGTGTGGATGCCAAAAACGGTGAAGGAAGAGGTCGCCGAAGCCATACCCGAGGAGGTATTCGACAAAATCGCCACCGAAGAAGACGCTGTAGATCCTGATGAACTAAAGGAATGGCTGCGGAAGAAAGAGCATCCCATTGTGCATAAATATTGGTCACAGGCGGGAGAGGAACCTGAGCCCTTGATGATCCCACAGCCCAGTACCCCATGGCCTGAAGAAGAGTTTCAGAAGGCTTTGCAAAGAGTGAGAAATGCGAGGAGAATGAAATAGGCAAGTGCTTAGGGATGAAATACGAGAGAGCATCGAGACAGAAGGCGTAGACGAGTTTAAGTTTCATCTGTTTGATGGCTTCAAACTGGGGGAGGCGGAAAAGGATGCATTGATAACAAGCCTTGTCTCCGGCCATCATATTCTTATCCTTGGTCCTCCGGGCAGCGGGAAGACTACTCTTGCCAATAGAATAGCGAGTATACTGAAGGATATTGAAGTAGTTGAGGGCTGTCCACTGAATTGCCCTCCCCAAGATGCTTCATGCCCCTGGTGCTTGGATAAAAAGACCCAAGGTATCTCTCTATCTTCTTCCCTGCTCAAAGGAACTGAAAGGGTGAAGAGAGTACAAGGAAGCGGAGGACTAGTTACTGGGGATTTGATCGGAGATATAGATGTTGAGGCCGCCCTGGCTGAGGGATTAAGTTCCCCTAAAGCCTTCATGCCCGGCAAACTGCTACGAGCTAATCATGGCATCCTAATAATCGACTTTATTGATAAGGTTCCGGAAAGGGTATTGAATGGGATTTTGTATTCCCTTCAAGGGGAGCCGCTGACTATCGGCCCTTTCGAGCAAGCATTTCCCCTTGACATCCAGGTGATCGGCACTGGGCAAGAAGAAATGTTGGCTGAGTTTTCGCTGGATTTAGCAGACTGTTTTGATGTTGTCAGGCTTGATTATGTAGATAATCCCGTTTACCAACGCGAAATAATATTGGATAGTCTTCCCGACTTAGGAATCAAACAAGATACCTTAGATGAAGTTGTTGATATCGTGAACCGAACAAGAACGCATGAACATGTAGAGAGGGGAGTAAGCACTCGCGGAATGATAAGCTACGCATCCATCTTGCCTTCTCCAGAGCCTAATGAACACGGAAAGATGCTGCGAAGTGGTGCTTTAGTCACCTTGCCTCATCGCATGAAAATACCCTGGGAAGCCGACAGCCCTGGTAAGAGAGAGGAAATAGTCAATGAAATTCTTGGCGAGGTATTGGGTGAGGTAAAGAAAGAGGAAATTATCACCCTTTCAAAAGAAGTTATAGAGGGCTTGGTAGAAGAGTTGGTAAGTGAAGACTCTTTAAGGGTACCTTTGAAGTATGGAGCATTCGATATCCTCCTGAGAAGGACAAGGAAGCTCTCGGAGTCCAAGTTTGCTCTGGTTTACAATCAGGTATTGCAGAGGCTGATAGAGCTTTACCCAGAGCGTTATGGCGGCCTTACACCGGAATTGTTAAGGGAGCTAGAAGAGGTAAGAAAACAGAATGAAGAGCAAAAGAGGTTAATAGGGAAGCTTGAGATAGATGCACTGGAGGAGACGATAAGAACCCTGGAAAAGAAAGATATTTTAGAATACGGCGAGGCTGGCTGGGGGCTGAGTCGGCGGGGCATTACCTTTCTATTAGAGGGATTGGCACCAAGGTTGTTTACGGATAAATACTCTTATGGCTATGGTAAACATAGCACGGGTAAGAAGGCGAGTATTGGCGAGGGAAAGATTATAGGGACAAGACATTTCCACTTTGGAGATAGATATAGGGATATATCTTTAAGGGATACGATAAGGGAGGCAATTAGAAACAGGCGTGAAGAACTGACCAAGGAAGACATAAAAGTAGTAACCAAAGATATACATACGAAGCTGAACATTGTGCTATTAGTAGACCTTTCTGGCACTATGCGCCAGCTGCAGAAGCTGTGGTATGCTAAGCAGAGCGCTATCGCTTTGACCTTAGCTGCCTCCTATTATCGGGACAATGTTGGCGTAATTTCCTTTTCTAACCTGGCTGAAGTTGTAATTGCTTTGAGCAGTAACATTTACGAAATAACAAGGAGGACCCTTGACCTCGAGTTACACGAGAATGCCTTTACCAATATTGGCTTCGCCATAGCTAAAGCCTGCTCACTTCTAGCACGCTATCCTAAAGGGAAAGCAAAACAACACATTATTGTCGTCTCCGACGGCGACGCCAATGCTCCTCAGCCATCACCGGGAAGGTATGCTTTAAGCCAGGCAGCAGTAGCATCTCGCCGCTCTATTACCATTTCTGCAGCTTGTATAGCTCAGCAGTCTTCCAATCTGGACCTGATGCACAAAATAGCAAAGATAGGAAAGGGCAGGACGTACTTTGTAGGAGCGGAGGAATTACCTTCCGCAATTCTTCAAGAAACTCTTACAGTCCATGCGGCATAATGCGTCATATGAAGGAGGTGAACTATGGCAGATGAAGAACTTTGTGGGGTCTGCAGCAAAAACCCGGCGACCAGACATTGCAGTCAGTGTGACATTCCATTGTGTGAGGAGTGTACAAAGAAGATAAGGCTGAAAACAGGAGACCTCTCTGAGCAAGTCGCAGGCTATGGAATAACTTCCGGTGTAACTCTGTCCACGCTGCGCGCAGGGGAAGTGACAAAATACCTCTGTCCCAAGTGTTATAAAGACGTGGATATTGACATGTAAAGGAAAGGTGAAAAAATGGAACAGAAGCCTAAAGACGAGAAGCTAATTAAGAAGAGAATTCCAGAGGAGAAAAGGTTTATTGAACTGGGTGGTACAAATATAGACCTTGGGGTACTTTGTAGAGACCCCGGAGATGCAATGGATGATCTAAGGGAGGCAGTAGAAGAAGACTGGTCTGCAGTGCGCTATAACGAGTGGGATACGAAGCTCCATCCTTTTGCTGAAGCTTCAGAACTGGTAAATTTAGACAGATTCGCCTTGAACACGTATCCTCCACTTTATACAAACTCAGAACATATTTGCCGTGACTGTTCTTCAGGCCCTTGTGATTTGAAGCAGGGAAAAGGCAAGTGCGGCTTGGGACTTGAGGCTTATCAGGGCAGGCTTAGCTTGAGATTAGCCTGCAAAGGTGCCAGGGCACAGGTGCTGGAAGCCAGCGAGCTTCTGGAGCGAGCCATAAAGGATTTCGGTAGAGAACAGGAAGTCTCCTATGGAGAACGCCATGACATAGCTGACCATGCATTATGTATTGGCCAGTTAACTGGGAAATATGCCACCACGGTAAGAGCCCTGGAACGGGTTATGGAATACACAGCGTCGCAGTTAAACAAGCTGGAGTTAGCGAGCTACTCAGGAGTGGGAGAGGCTCTCGATTTTGAGGCAATGGCTTTCCATCTAGGTTCAGTCTTGCTTGCCGCCCAAGAGACGTCCGAGCTATTGAAAGTCTCTTGTTTCGGCCTGCAGAGTGCAGCCCAGCACGATAAGCTGGAGATGCAAACTTGGCCACCGGTAAACATATTGGGGGGTCTAAAAAATGTAGCTAGAAATAAGCCGGTGATTGCATTTGTTGGGGATAATTTTCTCCCGGCATGGACTACCGTAAATTATCTGAGAGAGAATAACTTGACTGAAGAACTGGAAATCTGCGGCATCGGGTCAGTGGGACTGGATTTAACCCGCTATTATGACAGGGTACGGGTTATAGCCTCTATGGGAAGTGCAGCGAGAGCAATCAGGCTCGCCTTCGCCGATGTCATTGTCGCCAGTACAGGATGTATGAATCTGGACTTTCTTGAACTAGCAAAGAAAGGTGGCAGTAAACTGATCTGGGTGAGCACGCCACCGATAGGAATAGGGTGGACAGAGGACCGAACGGATGACCCCATTGACGATTTGACTGACGACCTGAGCAATAGAGTTGACGCCATATGGTGTCGGGACATGGACAAGGTGGGGGAAATAGCAGTAAGGGTAGCCGGAGAGGTGAAGAAGAAGAGAAAGGCATGGGAAGACTATCTAATAGGTGAGGCAGAGGCAAAGAAGGAGGCGGCGAGATGTAGGGAAGGTTGCGACCTTTGTTTCAACGCCTGCCCCTACGGTCTAGTTATAGGGAAAGCTCTGAAGAATGTTAAGGGAGAAGGGTTGACAGCGATGGAAGAGGTGGAGAAAAGATGCGTTCTCTGCCGGAGATGTGAGGACGTGTGTCCCGAAAATATCAGGATAACAGACATCATGGTGAGGGTAGCAAGTAAATGGGCCTATGAAGAGAATTTCAAGATGCGTTCTGGAAGGGGGAGCATACCAGAGGATGAGACAGCCCGTGCTGCTTTTACCCTGTCCAATTCCCCCGGTTTTGTTCGGATTCTCAGCTGTGGGGGTAGCAAGCAAATAACGGAAGACGTTGCTTGGCTTGCCCGTGAGCTAGCTCGTCGTGCCTGTGTCATCACTGTGGCAGGCTGTGGAGCGGCAGAAGTGGCAAGATACTTTGATGAGGAGGAGCAGAAATTCCTCTATGAAAAGTACCCTGGTGAATACGTTCCCAGGAATATACTGTTTACCGGATCTTGCTCTTCTTACTGCATTCTACAGGAGGCAAGTGCCCATTGGGCACGCACAGGGGTTCATATCTCCCACTATGCCAATATGATTGAGGTAGGTGATGTGACCTGCCGTCTATTCGGTACGCCAGCAATCCTGTGGGGGGAAACTCCGGAAAGAATGTATTCTGTAGCCTCGGCTTATGCTCGCTTCGGTGAAAGAATCATTGTTGGACCCGTCAGTGGCTTCCAATGGAAGCGCTTCCTCCTGGGCAACCAATACGACCGAAGCAAGTGGCGGGTGTGGGATACCTCGGACGGGAGAGAGGTAGAAATAGAGCCTTGCCAGGAACACCTCATTATTCCTGTGGAAACGAAGGAGGAGGCTATAGTTATGCTCTGGAATTTGAACTTCCGTCCGGGAGGCATATCTATGTACCAGATTATGAGATTCACACCCTATCTGGAGCAGCATATGAACTTCTTTGGTGAGTTACCTGATAATTGGCATTGGTTTGTCCACACTAACGCAGACCTGCCCTTGAAAACAAGGGCAAGGCTACTGAAGATACTCAGGGAGGAATTCGGATGGGAAACTGACTACGCCAGGGTATTCAAAGTCAGGCATAGAGACGGCCGTTTGATGGATGCACATGAGTTTAATCGGGTATATGGAGTTGGAGAGTCTCGTTACTTCTCTTACACACCGGCGCTTTTGAGCAAGCGAGGCAAGCAAGCGCTAAGCCAAGGGCAGAAGCAGAAACTACTTGAAGAGGGATACAAGATATGATAAAAAAGGGGAAAGCATTAACTAAATACTTCAAAGGCAAGAGAGTTGTGATTGTGGCGGGGGAACTGTGCAATGAAATAGAGTTCGACGGGAAGGGACTCCTGGATTACACCGTGGAAATAAGTAACAAGCTTGGTGCTCCTATTGCCGCCGCCGGGAATACTGCGATTCCCTTAAGAGAAAAAGGCGCGAAGTCGGTAACGAAAATGTGGGCTATAGAGCTGACCAACTTTTTGCGATGGCCCTGGGACAAAGAGAAGGAGCACCCCAAGATTATGGATGAGAAACCTGAAGTCCTGGTGTTTATTGGCTATAGTGCACCGATTGCTCAGAGCCTGGCCTCCACGGTGAAGAAAGAGGATTGTGCCACTGTAGCATTGGGAAGCAAATATATAGAAGGTGCCAGCTATTCCTTCCCAGATTCCTCTTCCTTCAAGCAATGGGAGCAGAATTTGAAGGAATTTGTAACATCCCTGGAGGGCTAATGAGTGAGCGAAGATTAAAGGAGATAGAAGCAAAGAAAAACATAACGGCGCCAGTAGAGGAGTTTCTTAAATCTACAGGCTACAAATCGAGGTCAGCACCGATTACCAAGGAATTCATGGCCAAACCCGGCTTCTATGGCAAGCGTGAGGACTCTACGATTGCTTTGTATCCTGTGCTAGATGTAAGCATTTTGGGCGTCGAGCTTTCCAGGGTGAAGACGGTGAGTTTCCAAATGGGAAAAGATGTCGATTATGTGTTACTGCTTCCACTGCAGGATGAGAGCAAATTGGTGGATGCTCTCTGTGCCAATGAATACAAGGAATATAAGAGGGTAATGAAGGATGGGTTTCTCATCTGGATGTGGGACCCCGAGAAGCAAACAGCTTTGTCATATTTCAATTCTCCGAAGGATGAACTTGTGCGAGAGCGAATTCAGGACAAAGGGGATATCGTGGCAAAGATGAGGGGCAGCTAGCCTGCTGCGATTTCTTTGGAAATGACCGAAAAGAAGTTCACTTCTAGGGATTTATTACGACAGCTCCGACCAGCTCCTGATCTGGCGTATGAATTTAGCAACGAAGAGGTATTGGAAGGGGTAGAATACTTCCTTCGATACGTTGGCTATACCTTGGAGAAGAAGAAAGAGCCATGGGAGAATAAGCCAGATTTTTGTGCCAAGAGGAAAGAAGGAGGAATGACTTACGAAATTTTGGGACTGGTGATGCACAGTATGAAGGAGGTAGCTGATGGGGTTGACCAGCTCGGGAAAATGAAAAGGGAGTTGGGAGAAAAGATGGAGTATGTTATTGCACTTCCCCCTGTACAAGAGCACTACCTAATCGATCATATGATGGCGGATGACTACAAGCTCTATAAGGATTTACGTGAGAACGCTTTCATTGTCTGGATTTGTAACCCCGGGGAGAAGAGCGTATGGTGCCCTCAAGGTGCGCTCAGGGATAAGCGTTTTGCCGAATATTACAAAGTCAGATTTGGTGGTGATATTATGGGGATGCTTGCCAATATGCCCTATCGCGGGGGCAAAGGCGAGGATCGGAGGCACGTAATAGAAGGGCTAATGGAAGGATGACGACAATAGGAGACGTAAAGGAAATATTTGCCAAAAAGGGCTTGTACTTTGAGCATTTACCGCCTGAGGATTTCCTTGTGACGGGCATGGATGTGGTGGAAAGACATGTTAGTCCTCAGGGCAATTCCAAGGTGGTCTTGAACATAAGGTATGTTGGTGAGGAGGGAGAGCACTCCGACCTATTCCTTTGTGAAGGCAAGATAAGAAGAAAGAGGAGAATTCCTCCCCCGCCCAGTGAAGCTCCGAAACCCTCCAAGTTGGAAGCACTGCCGATGCGCCCAAGCTTTGAATTTAACTCCGAAAAAGAAGCTATAGCATATATCAGGGAGGCGATAAGTCACCTGCTCAGAGATAAAGATTACAACGAGGGTGAGCAAAGAGAGAGCGATTTGTACTTTGAAAAGTTGGCAGCGGGCTTCTTCCTCAATCTAACACCTCGCTTTGATGAGGCAGGCTTGAGTAGGGCAAAAGAACTGATAGATTTGAGGATGAAGTACGGCAGCGAAGACAATTATGGAGTGGTCGGTCCCGCTTTCCAAGAGTCCCTAGGCATTTCTTTGCTTCAACAAGAGCATTGGCTCAGAAGCCACGGGGAACTTCTGGCTGCACATCGTATAGGGGTTTACACCGTCAATAACAAGAATCCCAACCAGATTTTTCCTTTCACAATATACCCGCGCAAAGATAGCGACTTGGCCAGATATTTCATATATACAGTGCAACAGTGGCCGTATATGCGGGAAAAGTACGTGGAATATAGAGCGGCAAGGGCGAGGCAAAAGACCGTTAACTCTCCCCGCTGAGACAGAGCTTACATTCCTTACTCAATTCTGGTTACGATGAAGGCCGCCCGCAACTCCTCACTTAAGCCCAAGAAGTAAGCGCTGTAGCCAGCAACCCGCACTATTGAATTCCGGCAATGCTCAGATTTCCCACCAGCATCGAGAAAGCTTATCTGCCCCTTTTAGCCTATAACGCCATCATGAAGGAAATTCTCAATCTCTTGCTGGCTGTACCCAGCTTCTCGTAAAATTTCCTGGCTGTGCTCACCAAGCAAGGGGGACAAAGTTCTCACCTCGCCCGGAGTTTGGGACAGTTTGGGAGCAATGCCGGCCTGCTTAAATTTACCCAAAGTTGGATGTTCTACTTCTATCAACATCTGGCGATGAAGCACCTGGGGGTCGGAAAAAACCTCATCTAAACCATAGACTTTGCCCACGGGAATATCTTTCTGAATCATCAAGTCAAACCATTCGTCTCTCGTCTTGGTTGAGAAAACCTGTTTCAGGTGAGAGGAAATTTCCTCCCATTTTTTGTCCTTCGGTTCAAGCATGGAATGACCAACATTGTAAGGAATGTAATCTTCCTTACCCAAAAGGCGGCATAGATTCTCCCAGAAATGGGGTTCAATACAGCCAATGCTAATATACCCACCATCCTTAGTTTCATACACTGCATAAAAGGGATAAGCACCATTAATTACCGTCTCGCCCCTCCTGGGCACGATGCCGCTACGAAAATAGTCCATAGCAAAGAAACCCATAAGCGATACAACACCATCCATATAGGCAATATCGACGTATTGCCCCTTGCCCGTTTTGTTTCTGGCCATCAAAGCCACCAGAATACCTATAACTCCATATAAGGAGGCACCAGCAAAGTCTCCCACTAGATTTAAAGGAACGACCGGGGAACCTTCACGGGGCCCAATTAAGCCAAGAGCTCCTCCAAAGGATATGTAATTGATGTCGTGGCCGGCAAAACTGCGATATGGCCCGTCTTGACCATAGCCGCTCAGGGAGCAGTAGACAATTCCGGGATTTAGCTTGCTTATGGTATCGTAGTCCACCCCTAGATTTTTGACCACACCTGGCCTATAACCTTCAACGACAACATCCGCCTGCTGAGCAAGGCGGTAAAATATCTGCTGCCCCGCTTCTGACTTGAGATTTAGCGCTATACTTTTCTTGTTGCGATTCAGGGCGAAATAAGCAGCTTCCTCTCTCCTTTCTTCACCCTTAGGTGAAGGACCTCCCCCGGCTAATGGACTGGGTATAGTGGACTCGACCTTTAGCACCTCAGCCCCCAAATCTCCCAAGAGCATAGTACAAAGAGCACCTGGCGCCAACCCTGACATATCCAAAATCTTGATGTCCTCTAATGCTTGCATTTCTACCTCCTGGCTGATGATTTTGTAAATTATTTTGGAGAGGACTACCGGGGCAATTTATTTCCTTCCCCAATAATTATTCGCAAAACAAAATTATATGTTACCTCTAATTTGTTTAGCAAGTCATCAAGCGATGTCGATGTCATACGGGAAAAAGGGGGGAAAATGAAGACTAACGTTAAATTTCTAAAAATAAATTGTCCAGCGTTGCGGAAAAAGGTTGACAAGTCAGAAGGGCAGATGTTTTAATATATCAGCTTCTAACTTGGGTTCACTAAAGGAGGTTAAAATGAAGTGGAAGATCCGAGTCGTTAGCGTAGCTTTATCAATCATACTCAGTTTGGCTTTGCTGTGTGGCTGTGCGCCTGGGGTACCCAGCGAGCTTAAGCCCCTCGAAGTCAAGGTCGATGGTGTTTACCCCCTCCAGCTGGGAGCGGCAGGCATTG
>Ga0114922_10003661_pt1 | contig 14317 bp, 12 predicted proteins | sample AartaG_FD_100975 | JGI IMG/M metagenome (GOLD analysis project Ga0114922, IMG submission 100975) | Deep subsurface microbial communities from Aarhus Bay to uncover new lineages of life (NeLLi) - Aarhus_00045 metaG | ecosystem: Environmental > Aquatic > Marine > Oceanic > Sediment | place...
GCGGTCAAACCGTCGAAGGACAACTCCCTCAATCTGAAATCTGAGATTTGTGATTTGAAATCCCGCTTGCGGCTCACCCCCGGCCACCGGATCCAGACCCCTCCTTACTCCTTACTTCTTACTCCTTTTTTTGTTGTAAATTTTCAAACGTTTTACACATTTCGCAAACTTATTCGAGCGCAATTTCACCCCTTTTTCTGAGTTTTTCCAAACTTTTCACACTTTGAAACACTTTGTCGAACGTTTCCAGACTCCCAACCGCGCTTTTTAACCTAAAATCAAGGGTGACCCCGCACCTGTCAAATTCCCCACCCCCATTTTTCACCCAAAATCAACGGTCCAATTCCTTCTGCCTTCTCACTTTTAACTTTCTCTCCACCCCCTCTGTCAATCCCCGGCCGAATCGTCCTAAAAAAAACCATTTTTTTATTGATAAAACGCTTGACAGAAATCCCGGTTACCGATAAAATGAAAAAAATGAGGGAAAATCGGGAAATGGAAGGTCCGGCGTGAGACATCCCATAAAGAGCTGTCTACACGGAACATAGGAGTAAAGGATGAGCAGGAGAAAAGGTTTTTCCTTGCCGGAACTGCTGGTGGTGATGTCCATTATTGCACTTCTTGTGTCAATATTACTGCCGGCACTGATGCGAACAAGGAGGCAGGCACAGAATGTTCTCGGCCAGTCCAACCTGAAACAGTGGGGCACCTGCTATTCTATGTATACCAGTGATTGGGAAGGTTCTGCCCCCAGAGGTTGGTGGCAGAACAGCGCGAGTGGTCTGCAGGTGAAACACACTGATTATTGGATGGAAGCCCTGCGGCCGTACTACGGTAACGAACACCAGTTGCGCTGCTGCCCAAGGGCCATAAAGCCCGGCTCCGAAGTACGACCAGGATATTACACAGGACAATTGGGCGCGCTTGTGGGCTGGGGCACATTTCCAGGCGAGTTTGGGAAGCCCTCGAGTTGGTGGCCAGCCGTGACGGGGGGTGATTACGGCAGTTACGGAATGAACGCCTGGATTTGCAACCCACCGGCCGACGCACCAGAATTCCAGGGGCATAACGTAGCGAAAAACAACTGGAGGACTTTTACCATCACGGGCGCATCTGAGATACCTCTGCTTGGTGACGAACAGTGGATTGATTGCTGGCCGGAGGTACAAGACCCAGTTCCGTCATGTGATGGCGAGCCATGGGGACCCTCTGGCAATTATGGCCACATGGTACGCGTATGCCTGAACCGCCACGATGGCTACGTAAACTGGGTTTTTATGGACTATTCTGTCAAGTCAGTGGGCCTGAAGGGGCTGTGGAAGCTTAAGTGGCATCGAAACTATAACCTTGACTTGGTACCGCCGGAGGAGGAATTCAATACAGCCGGTGATGGCTGGATGAGAAGATTCAGAGACCACCTAAAATAACCGCCGCACAAAAAGCCCCAGCCGAATCCAAAAACAGCTAACGCAGTTAAACCTCATCCCGACCGCTTATTTCCTCTTTTGACATACATTCGCTATCCACTACACGCGCGAATCTAAAGTTAAAGATAAATTTCATTGTAAGCTATTTTGATGCAAATTATATTAGCGACGCCTGCTTGGCTAAAATGGAGTAACTTTTAATGCCGAAAATATGTTTGGACCTGACTGGAAAATGGGAATTCAAGCAATATCCGCTCTCGGCCCGCCGAATGCGCGACCTGGACCCATCCGGCTGGCTGCAAACGTCCGTCCCCGCCTCTATCTTTAACAGCTTAATCGCGGCCGGTCAAATAAATCAGACTGACATTGATACCAACCCAGAAAAATTCTCCTGGGTCAGCGAAACACCGTGGATATACAAAAAAGTTTTTGATGCCCCAGCTGAGCTGCTCAACTGCGACCGAGTCGAACTGGTTTTCGACGGCCTGGACACAATAACCAGTATTTGGCTCAATAACAAACTTATCGGCAAAACAAATAACATGTTTATTCCATTTCGGTTCGACATAACACCGTTCTTGAAACCACGAAGGAATACGCTACTGGTCAAATTCGAGTCCGCAATCCAATACGCCGAAAAGCTAATGAATCGATACACCTCGTTTGCCGAAACAGACCTCAGAAATCCATATCGCGTCTACGTGAGAAAGGCGCAGTACCAATTCGGTTGGGACTTCTGCCCTGCACTGCCCGGCTGCGGAATCTGGCGGGCCGTTCGCCTCGAGGGCACTAAGAAAGCCGGAATCACCGATTTGCATATCCGAACAGTGGACTGCAACCAACGCTATGCCGACCTCAAAATCGCGCTAAAGCTGGACAAAGTTACAAAAGAAGAAGTCCTTTGCAGGCTAAATTTATCCTGTGCAGGGCAAGCAATTGAGCACAACTTAATCTTTAAGCCCGGCGAAGAATCTCAATCCACCGTAATTCGCATTGAGAACCCATTTCTTTGGTGGCCAAGCGGCTATGGCCCGCAGAATCTCTACAAGTTCGTGCTCCAACTGCGAAGCGGCGATGAAATTATAGACCAAACACAAAAAAAAATCGGCATAAGAATCGTTAAACTCAATCGCTTGCCGGATGAACACGGCGAAAAGTTTCAATTTGAAATAAACAACCAACCTGTATTCGCCAAAGGAGCAAATTGGGTGCCAGCCTCAATATTTGCGGGCTCCGTCACCACCGGTGATTATCAAGAGCTGCTCCGCGCAGCAGCCATGTCTAACATAAACATGCTCCGTGTATGGGGCGGCGGCTACTATGAAGCAAATAAATTTTACGAGATCTGTGACCAACTCGGGATAATGGTCTGGCAGGATTTCATGTTTGCCTGCGCTTACTATCCCGACCGACAGTGGTTTCTTCAGGAAGTAAAAAAGGAAGCAGCTAAGATTATAAGGCACCTGCGAAATCACCCGTGCATGGTGCTATGGTGTGGCAATAACGAAATTGACTTGATGCATCATACCGGCAAACTCGGTAAGAGCAAAAAGTTCCATGGCAAAACAATTTACCACCAGCTTCTGCCACAGCTGGTTGCTGAATTGGACCCTGATGCCGACTATATACCGACGACACCGCTTGGTGAAAAAGACAAATTTAAAACCGGTAAGACTCTGACAACACACCAATGGGATGTCTGGTCGGGCCATCAACCCGTTCGCCAATACCTGTGCCGACCGCAAAACATCCCACGATTCGTTACTGAATTTGGCTTACAATCACTGCCAAACACGGAGACCATAAAAAATTTTTGTCCCCCTGAACAGCTGCGCATCGCCAGCTTCCCAATCGAAAAACACAACTATCAATTAGACGGCAATGGCCGCCTATACCGTTACGTGGGCGACCTGTTCGGCAGCGCTGAAAACCTTGAACACTTCGTGTATTTATCACAACTCACACAGGCTCGGGCCATCAAAGCATACGTTGAATATTTGAGGGCACACAATGTGCGAAACCACGGCGTATTATTCTGGCAGTTCAACGACTGCTGCCCTGCAATAAGCTGGTCGGCGATGGACTATTCCAAAAAACCAAAAGCACTCTATTACTACGCAAGACGTTTTTTTTCAGAGGTTTTAATCGCGCTTGCGTCGGAATTGGAGCTAGCCCAAACAACTTCGGCACCGCCGTTGCAATCACTCAATGTCACCGTGATAAACGACAGCAATCAGCCAATAAGTGCTACGCTAAGTTGTCGACTGATTGATTTGTTCGGACATCTACTCGACCAGGTCATATTCCCCGTCGCGATTACCCCATTTAGCACGTCAACCTCCCCTAAACTTCCGAAAGCAATCATTTTCCCCACCTGTCCGGACAAATCCGCCTTACATATGATAGTTGAAAAGAACGGCAAAAAAATCGCAGAAAATTTGTTCTTTTACCTGCCCGACAAATACATCGATTGGCCTAAGGTAGAAATCACCACACACTTCTCTCAAATAAACGACAGGCAATTAAAACTCAGACTAAAATCAAATGCGATTGCAAAGGACGTTCAGATCAAGAGCTTCGTCGCAGCAGAATTTAGCGACAATTTTATGGACCTGATACCACCCGAGGAGCGTGAGATAACAATCGATTGTGAGCAGCCTGTCCCCTCAATTGAATCGGAACTACGGCTAAGCTCTGTTAAATCGATATTTTAAACTACTTAAAACATCTCTCCTTAGCGACCAGAAGGCCCATAACCGGGTGGCCCGTAACCCGGAGGCCCATAGCCAGGAGGCCCGAAGCCGGGAGGACCATATCCGGGAGGCCCACCCTCTCCCGGTGTTGGGGCACGCCTCTGTAGACCTGGCCTGGTGCCCCATTCCCGCAACGGTTCTTTCTTCTCCTTCTCGGACCTTTTGATTTCGTTAAATCTGCTCAGCAATTCTTCGGCCCAATACCTCGATTTAATGGGCATGTGCTCTATATTCGCCCCATCAAAACTGTAAAGCATATCAAAATAATGCCTGGCACGCAGATTCTTTCCGCCCGACCAATCATTTACCGCCATAACGTCCACCAAAACTGCTCCAGTAGCGTAATCAACCGTCTCGGGCACCGTAACGCTCTCCTTCTCCTCCTCCTGCGTCATTTTGTACTCACTGGCCTTGCCAATCACTTCACCCTGTTTCACGGTAAAGTCCTTAGTGTACCAATACCCCAACACGTACCTGCACACCTGCACTGTAACCATCTCGCTTGCCTCTTGTATCTCTCGCGGGAAGAAGTACAACCGCCCCGGAATATCTACAGCCTCCGTTGTGTCAGAAAACCCGCTCCATAATACAGCCTTGTTCCTCAGTGATTTATCTTGCTCGTTGAACTGATTCGTACCGGCTATCGGATTGAAAACACCTAACCGAAGTCTGTAGCGGTAGCTGCTTTCTGGTTCAACAGTATCATCGTGGGCCCAAAACATCAACGGCTCATCCATCTTGGCAATATCTTTTTCTCTGGTAATTAAAATCTCCTTAAACTTTTGATAAACATCCGTCGTTGTCTTCGAAGCCTCTTTTTTACTTCTTTCCTGACGTTCTTTCTGACTATCACGATCGACACGCCTTCTTCTCGTCGTCGTTTTCCTCCTTGAAGACACGCCACCTGGACCACCACCGCCCCCGCCGTATCCAGGAGGTCCACCTCCACCTCCTCCTCCAAAAGGACTACCCATTCCCATTCCTCCTTGACGTGACCGTGTTCTCGTTGTCCTGGCGCGCCGCTCCGAGGAGCGTTCTTCCTCACGCTCTTCTTTTTCTGCAGCTTTGGCTTCGCGCTTCTCTTGCGCATCTACCTCTCTTTGAAATTCCACATATTCCTTATGCAGCGATGGAGGAAACCATTCTTCTTTTGCAGATGCGATTTGATAAGGCTCCGGCTGCAACAGATCCGCCTTCACTTGCTGACCATCAAATTGAAGCAAACGCACTTTTATCCCGCCCGCCGGTAGCTCTGCCACATCCTCTATAATCTCGAACGTTTTCTTGCGATGGTCAATCTTGGCTCGAGGCACGACATTCCAATCACCCCAACTACCATCAGAAAGCAACTCCTGTCTTTGCAACTGCACAGCCGCAAAAACCGGGACGGCAAGGCACGGGTCACGCCAATCCTCCGGAATATTCTCACCCGCAAAACTTTCTCGAAACCTCTTATATAGTCCCGCAACATCAAACTTCGCTTCCACAGTTACAAAATCAATGTCATTCGGCTCATGTGCAGCCTCGTCATAAGAATTCTCCTCGCCAATCTCCTCCGTAGGCACATAAGCCACTGCCCTGATATGCTCGACTCCAACATCGTTCACCTGCCCGACCAGCGGAATACGATATTTGCCTGGATTGGCTACGTCCTTCAAATCGGGAGGCGACGGTGGGTAGATACCAACGTCAACGCCAGTAATTGCCGAGTCGATCAGAGCAATAAAGTCACCAACCCGTGGTTTATATGGCTGCTTGAGGTGCGACTTGCGGTTCAGCCTGTCCTCCAGAACCTTAGCCTGTTCGCTTATGTAATTATCAATATCACCGGCGCTGAATTTCTTGCTGTCGATTTCCACATAATTAGGACTAATAAGAACGTAGGTGATAAAAAGCCAGATGCACACAAGCCCAACAACTGCCAAAACTATCTTTTCAACGTGCTCCTCGAAAAAATTGCCGCCTTTTTTAACCATTTTAACTTTCCTGTTTTATATCCTCGTTCACCAGGACAAATTAAACCACCATTAGTGCCTGCAAAACTGCTTCCAACCAATACGCCTCTATCTTCTTAGTTCTTCCTTTTACTTCCCGGCCGCCTTTGAGGTCTTTTTAATCGATTCCGGTTTGATTTCATCGTAGCCGTTCTTGTTAAAAACGTATTCACAAACCAAATCCAATTCCACCACTGTATCTTCGCCATAGCGATACAAAAGATGAGTTGTATCTTCCCGATTAACCGGGCCAATATCACTTTCCAAAACCGTTATCTGATTATGCTTGAAAATCTGCTCTTCTTCCTCTCCGAAATACCCTCTGAACTTATGTTCCTTGGCACTGCACAGTTCTTCCATAAACGGCAAAATCGCCTTCGCGCTAACCACAACAACTACATTAAAATGCACAACATCAATATCATCATCGGTAAACCTTCCCGTACAGGGCTCTGCAAGCCCTTCTCCGAGCGCAAGAACGTATGCGGGTCTCATGGTATCGGACGCTTTCTTAGCACCCCCCATAACATCCCCAGCGAAACTTAAACCCAAGAGCCGTTTGACCGGTGAAGTGAAAACACTGTTCGAGCCGGAATTTAGAGCACCTATCGTATCAATAACGTCTTCGGCGATCCAATAAGCCAACTGCCAATACCAACAATCATCAATTGCCACGCCCCTCCCAAAATATTCATATTCCGCCCAGAAGTCGTAGCCAGCCAAATCAGCCGCCTTGGCATAAACAGAAGCAGATTCCGCCCTCGCCTGGCAAATAACATCCGTTATGGTAGTGTCAACCTCGCTCAACCTCCCCACCAATCCCCTCCCCCCTCTTAGACTGAAACCAGATGAGCTTTGCAAATTCCTCTGCAATTCGCTTTCTGTCGGACAATCACGGGCATTTATACGGGTGATTAGCTCGTCGATCGCCTCACGATAACGCTTGCCGAATTCCTCGAAAATCAACGTAGAGGTATCTTTTGGCGACGGAAATATCTTATAACTCAACAACTCCCTTTGGCTGCTTTGCTTGACCAAAAGAGCCGCCTGATTGGCATCTCTCGCGTAAGCCTGCTGATACTCTTGCTCAACCTGCCATTGGTCACGGGCAACCGTATTTTTGCTCAGGGACTTGACTTGTCTACCCACTGAAATACTTTCCCTTGCTATCCGTTCCCTCAGCCTGCTGCTCATTAACTGGGTAGGTATAAAAAGAAGCACACCGACCAACCCTATTACAACCGGTACCAACAGCGACGAATAATTCTTAAAAAAACTTAGCTTCTGTACAACCTCTTTAAATCCCGAGATATCCATCTTAGCTCAACCGCCTATCTCTGTCTTTGGCTCTTTTGTCCCGGCACGCTGGAATACCGTCACCACAACTGCCTTACAGGAACTCTGCTCTTCGAATTCCCACCTTGCAAAAACCCGCAAAATAGCGCCTGCAAAAACACTAACCGGTAATGTCCTAACTTTAACCATCTGTACCTGTATCCTTGCTTTCCTCCTTTGGCGCATCCTTCCAGACAAATTTAGCGTCCAACCTGAACCAATAGTCATTAACTTTATTAACAGCGTTGCCCGACCTGTCGATTTTCTCTTTTCCGTATTCGTCCAGCTCAGCAACTTTACTGATAATCTCTTTTGTCATAGGGTCGATTAAAACCTGTTCACCGCCATACCTTTGGTCAACGTTTTTCCCCTTTTCAAGTTTGATATGCTCAACGCCTATCCCTGGGGGTACCCCGGCTTCCAGATCTACTTCATTTATTTCCAACTTGAAATGCCGGACCTCGGCTTTCCTGTATAGCTCAAATGGACTATTGCCGTCAATAATATCATTGAGGTGCAGTAGCCGGGTAACAACCCCCCATTTACTCGAATCACCTTCCACCCCTGCAGGATCCATCAGTTCACCCACGTTCTTATAAGGACTGTACCCAACTATGGTTACCACAAATCCAGCTTTTTCCCCTTCGTCTTTTGCGGAGTCATCTGTCTCGTCTCCCCTGGAACGCCCCCTCGGACTATACCTGGACATACCGGGCATACCGCCAGGTCCACCGTAACCAGGAGGTCCACCGTAACCAGGAGGTCCACCGTAACCAGGAGGACCGTAACCAGGAGGACCACCAAAGCCAGGCATACCGCCAGCAGCCGCCTTCCGCGATCTTTTCTTTCTAAGACCCGCTCTTAGTAAATCCGCGCCGCCAAACTCTGCTTTAGCAATATCACTTGTAAAGTAAACTGACATACTTGTAACAAAGACCTGCTTGCGCTCTTCGCGGGGGATTTGCCGAAGTGCCTCTACATCACCGTCAACAAAAGCCCTATAAAGCTCGCGCTGTTCAGGATTGCTTTTTTCGTTCGGCAGTACCGAGAATATGGTCTGATACAGTAGCGGAACCACATTGCGATATTCAAACGATTCAAATGCTTTCTGTATTGCCGCTTCAGAACTGGATGCTTTACTTTCTTGCGCTTCCAGTTTGCTACTGGCTTGCTTGGCAACACTAATAATACTGCTGACTTTTTGTCGGACTTGACCGCTACTTGCGTAACTGACTCGATCAACAAAAAACGTCCTCGCAAAAGAGAGAACCGAAACTAATAACAGCAAACCGGCCGCAACTTTAAAGTAATTGGCTTTGGCTGCCCAAGCCATCGAACGGGCAATACTGCGAGGCAGCAGGTTACTCTCTATCCTCGCCAAACCCAAGCCCTGTAAAGCAAGACCATACACAATGCCAAAATCGCTGACACTCTCATGAAATTTCGCTGTTGAGACACCTGAACTCATCGCAAGCCTCTTAAACGAATCCGGCCTTTCGACAGGCATCTGCAGCGTCTGCTGCAGATATTTGAGCAGGCCGCGCATCTTCGTTCCTCCGCCCAAAGCAATTATCCTCGACAATTTTGTGTTGGGATTGGAACTATTGTAAAAGCCAAGCGATCTCTGGATTTCAGAGGCTAAATCCGTAAAGACTGGCCTCATCGCTTGGAACACCTGCCGGGCATACTTGCTCATCGGGGCAGTGCGTTTTAGTTTCTCAGCCTTTTCAAAATTGAGCTTAAATGTATCCGCTATCGCCTTCGTAAAAGCATTACCCCCCATTGGTACGCACCTTTGCCAAACTGCCGATCTTGTGCAGACAACCAAATCGGTGTTTTCCGCACCTATGTCCAGAACGACAACGGCTTGACTGTCGGACTTGACCAAATCACTGCGGTCGTACAACGCATAATTATACAGAGCCATCGGAGCCATCTGAACATAGCCAACCGTCACATTCTCCCTGCTAAAATGCTCTAGTACCGAACTGACTACCTCATTCTTAATCGCAAAAATACCCACCCTGCTCTCAGGGCTGTCTGCCTCTGTCATCAACTGCCAGTCCCACTGTACATCGTTGATATCAAAAGGAATCTGCTGAGCGGCTTCAAACTTAACGATTTCAGGAATGCGCTTCTGCTCCACTGGCGGCAACTTTACAAACCGGGCAAAACTGTTGTGGCTCGGCACAGAAACAACCACATCAACTTTGCTCAAATCGTTCTGCTTGACAAACCGGCGCAAGCTCAATGCAATCAGCTCATCTCTCTCTGCAGGCTTTACACCACTTCCGGTAAGAATTTTGCCGTGCTGGACACTGTCGAAGCCGATTACCTCAACAGTACCTCCCACATTGCTTAAGTGTAACGCCTTTAAGGAGTTATTACCTATATCTATTGCCCAAACCGAGCCGGATTCTAACGCCATAATAAGCCCTCGCCGTTATGCTCAGAACCTGATTTGAATAATCTTGTAAGTTAGCTTCAACAATTACTGATTATACCATATTATACCATAATTATGAAAACTTTTGCCATAAATACTCTTGGCTGCAAGGTCAATCAATACGAAGGCCAGCAGATTCGGCAGCTGCTCGAACAACTTGGGCTCAACCAAATCGAAACTGCCGAGAGGCCCGACGTACATGTAATCAATACCTGCTGTGTTACTCACAGTGCTTCGGCGAAGAGCCGACAATATATCCGAAGAGCCCAAAAACTAAGCCCTGATGCAGTTATCGTCGTTTCCGGGTGCTTGGCTACGGTGCAAATCGGCGAATTAAGCTGTTCAGGCAAGAACATCCATCTTATCAGGCAACGAGAGAGCGCAGCAGCTATTTTGGGCCACATAGTGAACGGCAAAGCTGGCGGGGCTCATCGCCGAAACCTCCAAACTGACCACGGTACTATTAAAGCAAAAAACAGGCCTAAAATCAAGCCTAAAAACGAACTGGCCAATCCGCTGGAACTGCCACAACTAACGTCCTTTAAGGGCCATACAAGGGCATTTCTTAAGGTTCAAGATGGCTGCGACGGCTATTGCAGCTACTGTATTATACCCAAGGCGCGTCCGAATGTTCACAGCAAGCCAGCCGGAGCGGTCCTGCAAGAGGCGAAAGCGCTTGTTAAGGCGGGGCATAAGGAAATTGTCGTAACGGGAGTATTTCTGGGTGCTTACGGCCAAGAGAGCGTCAGACGAAAGACGTGGGCCAATCAGCAAAATGACAAATTAGCTGATTTGCTTGATAAAATGGCAAAAATACGCGGTCTTGCGAGGATAAGGTTGAGTTCGCTGGAGCCTGGTGATGTGACGGAGCGATTGCTGGATAGTTTCTGCCGACATCGTAACATTATGCCGCACCTGCACCTGTCGCTGCAGTCGGGTTCAGATGCGGTACTAAAAAGGATGAGGCGGCAGTACAGCGTTGCTAAGTTCTTGCGTGCGGTGGAGTTAGCGAAATCGCGGTTGGACGGTGTGGCGATAACGGCGGATGTGATAGTAGGTTTTCCGGGTGAGAGTGAGGGTGATTTTGAGGCGACGGTGGGTTTGGCGAGGGAAGTTGGGTTTGCGAAGATGCATGTTTTTGGTTTTTCGGCACGTCGCGGGACGGCGGCGGCAGAGATGCAAGGTCTTGTGGATAATAGAGTTATAAAGCGGCGGTCGCAGATATTGCGTGATTTGGGGGCAGAGTTGGGCCGGGGATTTCGGGAGCAGTTTATCGGGCAGGAATGTGAGATTCTGGTTGAAAATGGGGGTTTTAAGGGGCGGAGTGAGCGGTATTTCATGGTTTATGTGGAAAAAACGGGGGTAAAAAAATTGAGGCAAGGTGAGCTTTTGAGGGTTAGATTGGTTGAAAACAGGGAAGATGGGGCAATTGGGGAGGTGTAGTTTCAATCAAAAGTATGCGTTTTTGGGGCAAAAATGGTGGTGGAGGAATTTGACAGGTGGGAGGTCACCCTTGTTTTTGGGCTAAAAATGGGGGTTGGGGGTGTTGAAAAGTGTTTCAAAGTGTGAAAAGTTTGGAAAAACTCAGAAAAAGGGGTGGAATTGCGCTTGAATAAGTGTTTCAAAGTGTGAAAATTTAGGAAAATTTTAGCGTTAAAATGGGGGGTTTGGAGGGGCAAAGGACTGGCGGAGTTGGAGGCGGCGGGCAATATACACTATTTAAACTAGTGCGTATCTTGGAGGAAAGTGTCGCATATTGACAAAAAGCTTGTCACTTTGCGACAGGTTTTGAGCGGGCCTCTTGGGCATCTGGTGGGTTACGGGTTACGAGTTAAAAGAAAGTAAAAGAGCAGGTTGCGCGGTGCCCACAGGGTAAACTGCCGTAGGGGCAACGAGGAAACATAAAGTAGTACGCCGGAGGCGTGCAGAGAAAAAAGTATCCGAGCAGGAGGCAGCACAAGCAAGTGTTAGGGCGGGGGAAAAACTGTTTGACGGGATGGGGGCCCCCTTAGAGTCCGTAGGACTCTGGACAAGGGGGTGCCGATTGGAGGAATCGGCAGAGATTTTTAGGGTTTGACAAATATTGTTGTTTGGGTTATTTATTGGGGATTGCTAGCAAGGCGATAAGCAGCCGGGGCGCTGTATTCGTGGATGGGTAAATGCGTGGGAAAGGAGCGGTTACGTGGAAACAGATAGTGCGGAAAGACAATGGGTAGGGAATGTGTGCAAGGGCGTGATCTCGACGAAGGGGCCTGGCCCGAGAGCGAAGCTGGTGGTCAGTAAGGAACGAATGGAGTTGCGGGGTCTGATGGGACGTATGGAGTTTAGGCGTGAAAATGTTGAGCGGGTCGAACGGGCAGGCTTTTTCCCGTGGTTGTGGATGGGCATAAGGATTCGGCATAACGTCGGCGAGTACCCGAAGAGGATTATGTTCTGTCCATGGTTGTCGCTGTCGCGAAATATCCTGCGACACTTAGAGCAACTGGGCTACAATGTTGGCTAAGAAGGATGCAGGGAAAAAGTGGTTGACGGGAGGGGGAGATTGGGGTAATTTATTGGGGAGAAAAATTAGGGCAGCAGAGGTCGGGCAACCCTCGACTAAGACATTCGAGGGCAGGCTGGGGCGGAGCCTCGCGAGCATGCATTGGTCAGGCAACCTTGATGTAGCTTAATTCGAGAGAGTTATCGTGGGGAAATTTTGCCGTTGTATCAGGGGCGGTAATCGGTAGAATGGGGGGGGTAATGAGGTTTTCTGAAAGGGGATACAATGGCGTGGATACAGATATTTTTACAGTTCATCGCCGATATGGCCTGGCCTGTCGTGGCACTGATTGTTCTGTTGGCTTTCCGCAAAGAAATAGGCTCCCTGTTACTACGACTAAGGAAGCTTATTTATAAGGGTGCTGTACTTGATTTTGCTGATATCACTGATATCACGATGAAAGAGGATGCGATTCAGACCAAAGATAAACAGGACTCGATTGAAATGAAGGACGTATTAGGCGTAACTGAGCAGGATTGCACTTACGACAAATATCTAACACTCCTACAATTTTTTACGCTTATGCTCGGTGCGGTTGTGTTGCTACCTACCAGACTAAGATGGCGTTATCAGTTTGCGCAGGATTTATTAAAAGGGAGTATTACTAAAATCGAAAAGGAACGCCCAAATTCTCGCTGGTTCAAGCCTATGCGTGCGATCGAAAAGCATATAGAAGCCGCCGCGGATAAGTACGGGGCAGATGAGTAAATCGGGCAATCGTTAAAATGGTGCGGTGAAGGCACTTTTTGGAAGGGGATATTATGGGAAAAACCAACAAAGAAAAATCATCTCCTCAAAAACCACCCCTCCCAGATGACACCATTGATTATATAAGCAAATCTCTGTTAAAGAAGTGGTGGAACAAATTGTATAAATGCTTAGTCGTGATAGGCGTCATCTTTGGATTCACAATTTGGCAAATGTACAGCAATGCTACAAAAAAGATTGAAAAGATTATCGTCGCACGCGTTACTAAAGAATTTGAAGAACCTGCCATAAAAGCTATTGTCCAGAAAGTTGCTGAAAATCAGGCGGCACAGATACTCAAGGATGAGGTTTTGCCGTATATTGAAAACTTCCAAGCTGATGTGAATGCGGAGTTAAAAAAAGTTCAAACAGCAACGGACACACCTTCACTAACGCTTATGAGGGATCGTATTAGAACTGTCAAAGATGAATCTGGTTATACAACATCACTCGTTTTTAGACCGTCGAATAGGCAGTCAATTGGAAGTACTGCTTTTGTTGCGAGAATAACAGGTAACACTGATGCAAGGATAAAAGAATTTGGGAAAATTGGGGTTACTGAAGGCGTCATAAAATCAATAAGCAGAAATGGTAAAGAAGCTATTTACAATTGCAATATTCAGGGCTACGTTTTTCCTGAACTTAAATTAGTAACTACAGGCCCAGCTATAGTCCAGCTTTACGGAGCACATCTTTCTGGCCAACCTGTTATGTTTGAAGTCAAGCACAAGTAGATATTTCATTCACCTCTGAGAATTGAATTTGGCGCCGTAGGAGGCTCACCACGGGGGATTTGCGCACCTATCGGAAAACGGCGGGAGAATTTCTTGCAGCTGCGAGCTTTCGACCTTATACTGCCGCAAAATTGCTAAGAAAGAGAAGTTTTAGTTATGGGGATAGTTGAAAACGCCAAAGATGCGGTCAAACTTGCCAAGAAAATTGACAATATAGAATTGAACCGCAAAATTCTTGACCTTCAAGCAGAGGCAATCGAACTTACAGAACAGAATAGACAAAAAGATGAGCTAATACACAAACTCAAAGAATCCTTATCTCTTAAAGGCAAGTTAAGC
>Ga0114922_10003662_pt1 | contig 14314 bp, 14 predicted proteins | sample AartaG_FD_100975 | JGI IMG/M metagenome (GOLD analysis project Ga0114922, IMG submission 100975) | Deep subsurface microbial communities from Aarhus Bay to uncover new lineages of life (NeLLi) - Aarhus_00045 metaG | ecosystem: Environmental > Aquatic > Marine > Oceanic > Sediment | place...
ATTAATAATTTTCAAATTTTCTTTAGCGGTCTTTGTGATAAGTGTTCGACTAAGGCTTAAAAATTAGCAATTAATACAAAAAATGAGGCATAAAATGACTGAAAAAAACAAATACCCTGTAGCATTTATTACAACGCATCCAGGAGGAAGGTTGTCGACCTTTTTGATTGAAGAAGTAGCTTATTGTGGAAATGATAGAGCTAAAGTTATTATTGAAGCACCATGTTCTTTTCTAGAAGAAAATAATGATACTAAATATATAGAATGTGTATATGATAAAGATTTTAATAAGGAAGCTAAGGTAGTGTGCTCAAGAATAATATTTGAAGGTAAGGATCTGGAAGCTTTAAGTAAAGATGAAAAAATTGAAGTTTACGCGAAAGCAGCATCTAAATTAACTGTTGCCCTACAGTCGATTAGCGGAATAAAGAAAAAATTTGAGGTTATTTTAAAATGTCAAAAATAACAGAAATGTCAATATTTATGTAAGACAGTAAAAATTGAATGTATCTAAAATTTTATTTTATATTAATAATAGTGCTTTTTAACATCAGATAGGGAGTGAGAAAGTATCTATTAGCCAAGGAGTATCTCTATCTCGTTCAAGATCTTCATTGTCTTGATCTTCTTAATAGACAGTAAACGCATTATCTCATCATCTCCCATTGAAACAAGTTCCTGGACAAGCAGAATTCCGGAATCAAATAATGCTTCTTTCTGGTTTTTAGTGATAGTTGTGAGGATGCTGATAGGGTACAATTTCTTTTTTTCAATATAATACTGGAGATTTTTTTCCTTCGGGTACTGCCATGCCAGTATTCTCAGTTTCACACATGTAGCATATTTTATAGCTTCTGAAGTGGCTTTTGTATTTGTGACCAGCCAGCCATAATAATGAATATTATTAGAGTCCTTCTTTTTCTTGATCGCTTTTTTGATGTCTACAAAACGGGCATGTATATAGAGTGCAGTCTTTACATCGGAGTAGATGCCCCTGTGATTGTGGTATTTGCTCTCGATGAAGAAGACCATAGTGTCTTTTTTAGCTACTACATCTACCTCATGATTCACACAGCAGCCTTTCAGAATCTGTCCCACTTCTGTGGTGTATCCATAATTATCAAGGATCTTTGCAATATATTTTTCAAATACAAAACCCTGTGGACCCATACTCATTATTGCCCTTTTTAGTGAATATCTCAGGACAAGTTTATGTTCAACCTTGCTAAGATGTTGGATTGCCAGATTGTGAATATCTTCGGTACTTGCACCTTCCCTTATCTCAGGTTTTAAATAATCCAGGACGTCTCTGGCCTGTTCGGGTGTTGCTCCTGACTTAGTAAGAGAGGAGATTATCTTATCCTCATTAAAAGTCTCCAAATTGCCATCGGATTTGATTATATGCTCTTTCATCTATTATCTGCCTTGCCAGTTTAAGTTGATGATAATAATAATTTAAATCATTTTAGCAAATTGTTGATTTCTATCCAATCAATAAAGCAAACAAAAAAGATTTTACTTCCAATTTTTCTCTGTTTTCAATAGAATGGTAGGAATTAAATTTTTCATAAAGGAATAAGTTAGTAGCCTGGAGATTACTCTTAAGATAGATAAACTATGAATAATCAAGAAAATCCTGTCTCTAAAAAGTCCCTGACTTCTTCTGCTTCAACAAAGGTTGTGCTTTCGCAGGAGATGTCGCTTTTTCATATAACTATGATCGGCGTAGGCGCCATGATAGGTGCCGGGATATTTGTCCTTACGGGTCTTGCTGCCGGTGCAGCAGGCCCTGCCCTTATCCTTTCATTTTTTTTAAATGGTATTGTGACCATATTTACCGCAATGGTATATGCAGAACTTGGTTCGACCTATCCTTCTGCAGGAGGGGGATATGTGTGGGTAAGGGATTCCCTGCCGCAGCCAAGCGGATTTATAGGCGGGTGGATGGACTGGTTTGCACATGCAGTAGCCTGCAGCCTTTATGCCCTTGGATTCGGGGCCTATTCCTATCTGGTCATTAAGATGCTTAATATAAATATCCCCGTAATAAGCGAAGAATTTGCTTCTAAAATACTGGGTGTAATCATAATACTCGTATTCACCTATATTAATTACAGGGGAGCATCAGAAACCGGACTTGCCGGGAGCATAGTGACTATATTAAAAATAATTATCCTTGTAGTTTTTATTATTGCCGGGTTTGTAAGCATTTTTAAAAATCCCACTACGTCCCTGAGTCATTTCAGGCCCTTTATGCCTGAGGGATTTACCGGGGTGCTATTTGCTATGGGTCTTACATTTATTGCCTTTGAAGGATATGAGATAATCGTCCAGGCGGGGGAGGAAGTAAAAAATCCAAAGAGAAATATTCCCAGGGCTATTTTTACATCACTTCTCATAGTCGTACCGATATATATACTTATTGCTTTTGTAGGAATAGGGGGTATAGAGTCCCAGGAGCCTACCTGGCAATTCCTGGGTAAATATAAAGAGCTTGCTATGGTAGAAGCGGCAAGACAATTCTTCCCGTATGGTGAATTAATACTGCTTATAGGCGGGCTTCTATCCACTATGAGTGCACTTAATGCAACGATATATTCTTCATCCAGGGTATCCTTTTCCATGGGAAGAGACGGGTCGCTTCCAAGGATATTTGCGAAGATACACAAGAAACGCAGAACACCTTTTATGGCTACCTTAATATCTGCCCTGCTTATAATAGCGATGGCTCTTGCACTTCCGATACACGATGTTGCCAGCGCTGCAGATATAATGTTTCTGTTATTATTTCTAATGGTCAATATGGCGGTTATCAATCTCAGAAGGACAAATCCTTCCCAAAAAAGAGGGTATAGCGTGCCATGGTTCCCATATGTACCGATATTGGGGATAATAACAAAGCTCTTCCTGGCAGTATTTATGTTCGGATACAGTCCGGTTGCATGGTATACGACTATTGTCTGGATCATCGGCGGGGTCATATTCTATTATGCATATGCGAAGGAAAGGTATAGTGAAAAAGTCGAGGAGATCGTAAAGACGGTCCATGAAGAGAAGGAAGTGGTAACAAAGGAATTTAAGGCCATGCTTCCAATAGCAAATCCCGAGAGCATAAAACCCTTAATAAAGTTCGCTGCACCTATCGTGAATTACAATAATGGGCAGCTTACCCTGCTAAATGTCATAAATATCCCGGCACTTCTGCCAATGGGTGGAGGAAGAAAGTATATTAAAAAGTCGAGACCCATTATCGAGAAAGCTATTAGTGTATCGGAAAAATATGATATTCCCTTAAACTCGATAATTAAAATATCCCATAGGACAGAAAAAGCTATTACCGATACAGTAAAGAATAAGAAAATAGATCTCCTCTTTCTGGGATGGAGAGGTTATACGAGAAAAAGTGATTATATATTTGGAAGTGTTATTGATCCGATAATAGCCAATGCAGAATGCGATACGATGGTTTTAAAGGTACGAAAGAATAAGCTTGGAAAAATAAAAAATATCCTCCTGCCTGTCGCAGACATAAGGAATACCAGATTATCTATTGATATGTCTGCAAATATCGCCAAGGCTTTTAATGCAAGATTACATTTGCTTCATGTAATGCCTTCAAAAAGCACAAATAAGTCTGAAAATCTAAAAAAGAAAATCATAAATAGACTTAATGGATTTTCAGGAATAGAAAAAGATAATATCATAATAGAGAGATCCTCAAATATTGTAGAGACAATACTGGACTATTCCAAGAATTATGACCTTCTGGTACTGAATACACCAAGGGAGAATATCTTTAAGATGTTCTTTGTCGGTAATAAGGTGCAGTATATCGCTAAGAACAGCTCCTCTGCCGTGCTTCTGGTGAAAAAGTATGAAGGCAAGCTAAAGACACTCTTGCAGAAGATATTCGGTACCCGCAAGATAGATCTATAAGGTATTTTATATTCCATAAGATCGACCAGCATTAAAAAAATTCTTTAAAAATATTAACATCTGTAATATAATAATATCTACTAATTAATAGTATATTTTAATGATGTAATTGCTACAGACTTTCCCTTAAATATCAAATAAAAGGGGGATTTAAATGGTACTTATTGAGTTAAAAGATGATATTACTACATTTATATGTACGGAATGTGGAAAAATCATCACAACAGGTCACAACTTTCTTGTAAATCCCAAAGCATTTCCTAAAAGTAAGATCACTGCTTCCGGAAATCAGTTCTTTTACAGATGCATGTGTGGCGAAAAGTATGAGCTCATAAAGAGCTCAAACCCGAATATTCAGGAATTCTTAAAGTTCAAGCATGTAAAAGTGGTTGAACAAGAATATGCCCTGAACTGAGGCATTTGCATAAGCAATAGCTTGTATAGAAAATTGAACCTTTGCTTTAATTGATATTTTGCTAAGGTCAGAAGAGGTATGCAATAATTAAGATATTCATTTACTTTTATCAATATCCTTTGTTTTTACCATTTTTTTAAATTATTTAAGTTTGCCTAATACAAATATCCTTTTATATAATATATATGATATTAGATGACCTTATGCCGGGATAATAAGGATTATTTTATGTATAAGGGTAACAAAGCCAGCAAAAAGAAAAAATCTGCCGGTTTATTGACAGGTGTATTTTTCCTGGTGTGCCTATTGGTATCCGGAAGTATATTTTTTTCTTGTAAAAATGAAACCTCAAACCAGGGACCGCTGACTGAATTTATTCATTATTCTGAGGAAAATGACCTGCCTGTTGATTATTTGAAGATAATAAATGATAAGATAAGCGTCAAATACAGGGCAAGACCAGCATATTCAAGCGGTACAGTTTATCTTGATCATGCTTTTGATGAGGAGGGTAATTTTTTGCCCTTTTACAAAATGGATAGTTTTGAGATCTCCAGTGTTTTCCATGAGGGCTTTCATGCTTATGTCGATCTTAATATAAAGTCAGGGAAAGGCAGTACCAGCGAAAAGAAAGACTTTGGAAATATAATGGAAGATGCACTGGACTACTATACCCTGGCTGCAGATGGAAAAAAAATAGTATGGGAAAATTATAGAAAACAATCTTCAGAAGAGGCAATGGCCATTCAAATAACCAATCTTATAAAGTATAAGATCGTATACGAGAAAGTCGCAGAAAAGATTGCCAGAAACTATATATATGACTTTCTTGACAGGGACAGTATGGACCAGGAGCTGCTTTTAATAAACAGGCAGTGGAACGAGATCTATGAAGGTCAAAAATCCCGCGGATATTATAATAAAAGTTTTCTGAGGTTGAAGTTCCCACACATAATCGATGCAGAAAAATATATATCAGAGCAGGAAAACAGATTTGTACTGAGCTATGTTCTTACAGGGCTGGATAGCGTTATTGCAAAACCACCGATCACTGAATTTATCAAAGAATCAAAAGTATATGGATTACCTTATGGTTATTTGATAGATGTAAATAAAAATCATTTTTGGGAAGATGGATTCCATACGGATGTTTTTGGAAAAATGAGTCCGGAAGAAGTCAGCAACATATATGTGGAAGCATTTATTCTTTACTGGGAAAAAGTACTCAGCAGAGGGGTTGTCTCAAATAATTATGAAAATGAGACTTTTTCAAAACTTCTTAAAATAACAGAAAAGTGGTACCGGGAACAGGTAAATGATAAGGATAAAACCGGGGAGATCACTAAAAATGCAGCAGCGGTTTATATAAGAAATATTATTAAAGAGAAAGTCATATGGCAAAATTCCCTTAATAGCCACCTGACCTTAGGAAGTAGCTTTGATGCCCATGAGTTTGAAATATCCTGGAGGAAAGCCGTAGAGGGAAATGATATTTATGGATATTATCATAAAAATGGAAAGACCGTCTCTTCTGAAAAGCTAATGTCATTGGATGAAAAGGAATTCATTCTAAATTTTATCCTTAAGGATATTATCTATTCTTTTGGTTCCCTTATCACAGTTGAGCCGGTTTACACTGAAGGAGAGATAGATGCCAGTTCTAAGGTATTGCCGGGACTCTCATCTGGTATTAAGTAAGTCTGATCTATCTAACAGGACTTGATAGAGGGCCATTGAAGTATTTGACAGCCTCCTGGAAACCATTTAGCTATAATTATCAATAATAAATATTTAGTTTTTAATTAAGCGTTCTATTGACAAATGAACCATAGTTCATTATAATCTTATTGAACTATGGTTCATTACGATTTATTTATAAAATTATTGAAGGAGGAAATATGCCGGGAGGAGATAGAACGGGACCTGCTGGAATGGGTCCGATGACTGGAAGAGCTGCAGGGTATTGCACGGGAAATTCATATCCTGGATTTGCAAGTCCCTACCCGCCAAGATTTTCCGGAAGAAGAGGCTTTAGCCGGATGGGACGCGGAAGAGGTTACAGGAACTGGTATCACAGTACGGGTATGCCTGGTTGGAGTCGATACGAAGCCGGGTATCCAGCCTGGGGAGGGGATGTACCCTATCCTATGCATGATGATCCATATATGGTTGAGGAGATCACACCTAAACAGGAAAAGGATATGCTTGCAGGACAGGCAGATATGCTAAAACAGCATATAAGTGAAATAGAAACCAGGCTGAAAGAGCTTGAAAAGGATTCAAAGCCGGTAAAAGATAAAAAGCCATAGGGGCAGAAGAGGTCCTTAAAAAATTCAATATAGCAGGGCGTAGATTAAGTTATACTATATCTATGTTCTGCTAATATTTTATTATATCCATCTGTAAAAAAATTCTAATAATTCTTGATTTCAAATAAAAAATCATAATAAAACGATGGTTTAACATTGGTTTTTTCCCTATAATCTAATATATAAAATATGATCATTCTAGAGGGAGGTGCTTGGTGGCAGAAAAAAGTAAAAGTCCGGGTGAAAGTCTTGGTGAACTTGTAAAAGAATTTGGAGATGCTGTAAGCAAGATTTTTGATGATCCTGAATTGAAGATGAAGGCCAAAGATTTTGCTGATAGCGCAGCTAAGTCAGCGAAACATTTTGGAAAAAGATTTAAAGATGAAGAAGTAAGGACAAAATTCAAGGATGTTGGAAAAGCAGCAAAAGAATTTGGCAATAGTGTGTCAGATTATTTTAAAGAAGATGATGATGCTGAGACAGAAGACCCTGATCCTAAAAAAAAAGATGACTGGGAAAAAAAGCTAGATGAGAAGATGGACAAGTTCTCCAGGAAAGCAGAAGAAGCAGGAGAAAAATTCGACAGAAAGGCTGAAGAGGCCGGAAAAGAATTCGGTAAAAAAATGGAAAAAATGGGAGCCAGCGTGGACCATTACTTTAAGGGTACGCGGGGCGGCAGGATCACGGGTTATGGTTTTTCAATATTCTGGAGTTCTGTATTACTTGTATTTTTTAATTATTATAATCAATATATTGCATTTTTTAATTATGAAATAATTGATGGAGTAAAGCACTGGGCCAGTTATCCATTTCTTACAACTGATTTTGATAAATGGCTGCCAATTATTACCGCTTCACTTATAGCAGCTATTGTGGGTAATATAATACTCATAATCTATGATGGTCATTTTTTCCGGAAAGTAATACATATAGCTATGGACCTATTCAGTTTTGCAGCAACAGTATCATTGCTTGTAATATTTCCTTTTGATTTTTCCGTAATGCCGGCCCATGATCTGGCAAACCTTCTAACTCCTATTGTAACAGTAGTGCTTATATTGGTCTCAGTAGGTATCGGGATAAGCATAATAGTAAGGTTTGTAAAACTTATGGTGGCCATCGCAAAAAATGCCTGACGAAGATAAAAGAAATAATGAAGCAGATGGATGATGAAGAAAATTAATAAGATATATCTATTTGGTTTTTAATGGAATCTACAATAGCATGGCTAACTGATAAAAAAGACCCTTATATTAGTTATTTAACAAATAAGAATATACTGTGTAAAGAATATTTGGGAAAGAAATTTAAATCAAAGATAGTCTTTGATGCGGCAAATTCAGAACCTGCTGCCTCCATATTAAACCTGAGGAATAAAAATGGCTCGTGGGGAGACAAGCAGGATTCTTTTAATCCCTTATACAAAAATACCTTCTGGCAGCTTTATTTTCTTTCACTGCTGGGTGTGAAAAAAAATATAGACGGGATTGATAATGGGATCGATCTGGTAATAGAGAGAATGCAGGAAAAAGACGGTTCTTTTCCATCCAGGTTCAGGCATAAAGGTATTCTTCCATGCATGCAGGGGATAGCTCTTGAAATGCTTATCAGGTTGAAATATCGTGATAATGATTTCACTAAAAAAGCCATATCATTTATTAGCGATCTTACATTCAGGGAAAATTTCAGGTGCAAATACCGTCAAAACCTCAAATGTCCGTGGGGCGCAATAAAGATCCTAAAGGCATTTAATCTTATTGCTCCAAAAAAATCGACCGGGGATATCTTAAATACAAAAAAAATGGCTTCAGATTTCCTGGTCAGATATAATATTTCAAATGCAAATTATCCAAGAAGAAAAAAAAGAAGCGGTCACTGGTTTACATTTGGTTTTCCGAGAGGCTACCGGAGCGATATATTAGAACTTGTGAGTGTATTAGTCGATGCCGGAGTAAATATAAATAGTACCAATATCAAGAAAGCCCTTGATCTTATTAATTCAAAAAGAGGACCTGAGGGCAGATGGAAGCTGGAATATTCGCTTAATGGAAGGATGCTTGTAGATATCGAACATAAAAATAAGCCCAGCAAATGGATAACCTATATGGCTCTTAAATCACTATATAATAGCAATTATTTAAAGCTTGCCAGTAAATGAAAAATAAAATATTCATCTCCAGGTGTAAAAATTATAAAAAGAATGATATAAAATCCATTATTTCTGAAGGACTTGACAGTCTTGGAGGTCCCGGCAAATATATAAATAAACAGCAAAAGATATGTGTAAAACCAAATCTCTTATTACCTGCTTCCCCGGATAAAGCAATTACCACTCATCCGGTATTTATTGAAGCAGTAGTCGAGGTCCTGGCAGATTACACAGGTAGACCGGAAAATATAATCATTGCAGACAGCTTTGCGCCAGGTGTCCCATTTACCCGGAGCGGTATTGAGAAGATTTATATGGAGACAGGACTTTTAGGGATTGCAGAGAGGACCGGATGCAGATTGAATTTTGCTACTGATTATTCAAGGGTTTCAAATAAAAAGGGAAGATCATTAAGGAAAATAGATATTATTAATGCGGTAAGGGATTGTCAGGTCATCATAAACCTGCCGAAGTTTAAGACCCATAATCTTACAACCATTACCGGTGCCATAAAGAATATGTTCGGTGTGGTACCTGGTTTTACCAAAGTAGGATATCACCTTCGATTTGATGATATAAATGTTTTTACCGGGATGCTTCTGGACATTGTCATGTTAGTAAAACCCACCCTGAATATAATGGATGGGATCCTGGGGATAGAAGGAGACGGGCCGGGTCGTTCCGGTACTCCGAGAAATATTGGTATCGTGATGATGTCAGATGATGCTGTGGCCATGGATCTAGTCATGGGATATATTATGGGTTTAGAAGAGGAATACAATCCCTTTATTAAAATAGCAAGAGAAAGAGGGCTCAGCTCAGCTTATTGGGAAAATATTGAAATGACGGGAATCAGGATCGATGAATTTATAATCAGGGATTATAAACTGCCAAGAAGTTCGGGACAGGAGAGATTTATTGAAAATAAATTTATCAATAAGTATATAATTCCCAGGATCAGGACCTATTTGAATCCTTATCCTTATACCGATATGAATAAGTGCACCAATTGCATGACCTGCCAAAAAGTCTGCCCTCAAAAGGTGGTCACCTGTACAGAAGATAATGTGAAATTTGATTACTCAAATTGCACAAGGTGTTTCTGCTGCAGTGAAATGTGTCCTGAGGGTGCAATAGATATCAAGTATCCTTTTATTGGTGATCTAATACTAAATCGCTTAGGATGGGGAGGACATAGAAAATGAAATTCTTATTTTTAATATTTTGATACTATTTGTATAATATAGAAAGGTAATCATTTAGATAAATAATTTTATTTCTAGAAACTGGAGGAAGGAAAAATGGGAAATAATGATTCAGGAGCGATCAAGGGTTTGTTTATAGGTATGACGATAGGTTTTGTGGCGGGAGCTGTGACGGCACTCTTTTTAACAACTAAAACAGGTGAAGAACTAAGATCGGATATCAAAAAACTGGCTATCGAGATAAGAGACAAAGTAGATGAAAAAGCGAGCAAGGTAAGGAATATCAGCAAAGATAAATATTCAGAAATAATAGAAAGTGTCCTTGCGAATTACCATAAAGTGAAAGATTTTACAGAAAAAGAGATAGACCTTATCAGGAAAATTGTTTCTGAGCAAAAAGAAGCTTCTTCTAAATAAGTTTTAAAAATAATATCAGGCAACATATGATCGCCGGTATAGCCGGCAGGGAAATACCGGGGATCAGGTGTGGTTTTTTTAAAATATTTTATTTTAAATTGAACAATTTTTAAATCAATTGCATGCATGATAGATGTATTTTTATTGTCCAGGCAATGGACCATATGATTCAATAATATGCCCGATAAAAGCATTATAGTCAATTATAATCTCTGTGACTTCAAAGAATGTATTGATGGGGTCTGCAGGGCAAAAGCTGTATGTGAGAGAAAAGTACTTAAACAGGAAGCACCCTTTGAGCCGCCCTATGTGAATTCGGGTCTTTGTTTGGGATGCAATAAATGTATTGCAGAGTGTCATTCGAAAGCTATAGAAAAGTCCAAATAGATAGTCCATCTGTATTTTTTTATTTCTACTTTTTTTGTTATATATTATATCTAAAGAAAAAAGAAGGGATCCGAAAGTGGCAATACTAAAAGAAAATTATCCGGTACTTGGTATGACCTGTGCAGCTTGTGTAAGTAAAATAGAATCTGTCCTTGAAAAAACAGATGGCATCAAAGAAGTAAGTGTTAATTTTGCTTCTGAAAGCGTAATGATCAGCTACGAGGACCAGGAAATAAATATTGATAGGATCAGCAAAATAATCAAAGATCTGGGTTATGAGCTTCTAAACTGATGTTCAATATAGGAGGATAAGAAGATATGACCCTTTCCAGCAGGATAAAGCTCCAGAAAAGAAAAGAGTTTTACGAAAATAAAAGAACCAGGATCTTATTACAAAAGCTTGTGACTGGTGCAATCCTCAGTATTATCATAATACTGGCATCAATGGATCTAATGCCAGGCATTTCCCTACTGTCAACTCAATTAAGATATATTATTATTTTTATACTTACCTGTCCTGTACAATTCTGGGTCGGGGCCCAGTTCTATAAGGGGCTTGTATCTGTTTTTAAGTATAAAATGGCTGATATGAATACACTTATTGCTGTAGGAACTCTTTCGGCATTTATTTATAGTACCGCAGTAACTTTTTTCTTCAGTTATTTTGAAAGATCGGGAATAGCTACTGATCTTTATTTCGATACAGCTGCAATGATAATAGTGTTAATACTGCTGGGAAAATATTTTGAGAAAAGAGCAAAGTCAAGAGCTTCAAGTGCAATAAAAAAACTTCTGGACCTCCAGGCTCGCAAGGCGGTCATCATAAGGGATGGCCAGCAGGAGGAAGTAGATATAAATGAAGTGGTAATGGATGATATTGTCCTTGTAAGACCCGGGGAGAAAATACCGGTTGACGGGATGATAGTAGATGGTATTTCCTCGATTGATGAATCAATGGTCTCCGGTGAATCTATTCCGGTTGAAAAGAGATACGGGGACGAAGTAATAGGAGCGACTGTAAATTTGAGCGGCTCATTTAAGTTCAGGGTTACAAAAGTCGGTGATGATACTTTCCTGGCGCAGGTGATAAGGATGGTTGAAGAGGCCCAGGGCTCCAAAGCTCCCATTCAGAGACTTGCAGATAAGGTATCAAGCTATTTCGTACCTTCGGTAATAAGTGTTGCGGCACTGACTTTTATTATATGGGCGGTATTCGGACCTCCTCCTTCTATTACTACTGCTCTTATCAGATTTGTCTCCGTACTTATAATCGCCTGTCCCTGTGCGCTTGGCCTTGCGACTCCCACTGCGATAATGGTAGGAACAGGCAAGGGTGCCGAAAATGGAATATTTGTAAAGGATGCAAGCAGTCTTGAGATAGCTCACAGGCTGACTACTATTGTATTTGATAAGACAGGTACATTGACAATGGGAAAACCTGAAGTGCAGGATATTGTACTTGCACATGACAGCACTATAAAGGATAAGGAAAAGCTACTCTACTTTGCTGCTTCATCAGAGCTACATTCCGAGCATCCTCTGGGGAAAGCCATAGTAGAGAAAGCAAGGGATCTCAATATCAGTTTAAGTCAGCCTAGAGGTTTTAAAGCCTTATCAGGTTTGGGCATAATAGCAGAAGTTAGCGGCCAAAGAATAGTCAAAGGTAATTCCCTGCTAATGGAGCAGGAGGGGATACCCACAAGAAGCCTTGAAAAAAAAATGGAAGATATATCAAAAAAGGGCCGGACTCCTGTTTATATCTCCATTGATGGAGAATTAGCAGGTATTATTTCAGTGGCAGACAGTCTTAAGAAAAATGCATCAAAAATAGTCGATGAATTAAAAAGTATGGGACTTGATGTGGTGCTTATTACCGGAGACAATAGAAATACAGCAAATGCGATTGCAGCTGATATTGGAATAGAAAAAGTCTATGCAGAAGTCCTTCCGGGACAGAAGGCTGAAAAAATAAGGAAACTTCAGAAGAAAGGTGAACTGGTTGCTATGGTAGGTGATGGAATAAACGATGCCCCGGCACTTGTCCAGTCCGATATGGGAATCGCTCTTGGAACCGGGACAGACATAGCGATCGAATCTGGCAAAGTCACCCTTGTAGGAGGAGATCTTAAAGGGGTTTTAAACGCAATAAACCTCTCAAGAAATACTATAAGGATCATCAAGCAAAACCTTTTCTGGGCCTTTTTCTACAATCTACTTCTAATACCTGTAGCCGCAGGGGCCCTTTATCCATTTTTTGGTATTCAGATAAGCCCCATATTTGCCGCAGGGGCCATGGCATTTAGCAGTATTTCAGTTATAAGTAATTCTTTAAGATTAAGATGGACCAGGATCATAAATGATTGATCCCGGGGCATATTATTAAAATATTAATTAGTTTCTGCCGAACAATTTAGCTTTTTTCAAACCTTTGACCCAACCCCTGGTCTTTTTAATAAATATTTCTAAAAAAATAATTATAAGTACTTTACAGGGAATAATAAGCTTGGTAAAATTCTGTATATTTATTATATTCGAATATTAGATTATAGTAATTAATAAATTAATATGAAGGTTATTTTTATAAAGATGCATATTGAGAATATTTAAATAAAGTTTAAATGGTGATCATGGAATATAAAATAATAGCACAGTTTTTTAAGGCTCTATCTCACCCAACAAGACTCATGATAGTAAATGAGCTATTAAATAAAGAGAGATGTGTAAATGATATTGAGGAAATATTGGAATTAAAGCAGCCAAATATTTCACAGCACTTGAATCTATTGAGACTATTAAATATCGTTGATTTCAAGCAGGATGGGAATAAAAAGTGTTATTTTTTAAATAATCCGGAATTAATCAGAGATTTATTTAGAGTTGCAAAGGATATAAAGATCACAGCCGGGACGGCTGATGATGATAAAATGGGAAAAATATTAAAATAAGACATCGGTAATATATAACTCAGCTTCACCGGCTGAAGAGTTTTAAAAATATATTAATTAATAAATTGTAATATAAATTAAAAAAATATAGGAACAGGAAGAAGATGACTTCAGATGGTTGAAAAGGGTATTAAGGAGAAAATCAGTGAGGTTTATAAAGTTTTACCGAAACTAGATGACAGGCGCTGCGGGTATAGAACATGTGGAGAATTTGCAAGAGCAGTAGTTAAAAGAGAGGCGCCCTGTGATGGGTGTGTTAGTGGCGGATATACAGTGGCCAGGAAGATAAGTAATATTATGGGGAAAAAAGTTGATGATAAAGAAGAAGTCTCGTCTAAATATTATAATAAAGCGATAGGTTTTGTTGGTAGATTTGGTAGAGGTAGAGGATATAGAAATCGGTATTATGCTTCGGGTCTTCCTGGCAGCGGAAGATATAAGAGTGATTTATCTGCTCGGACAGGAGCGGCAGCTGGATATAATTATCGCAATACCATACAGAAGAATCAAAGGATGGATGACAGTCAGGAAAGAGCTATGCTTAAGCAGCA